>Ga0209386_1000972_pt1 | contig 12704 bp, 12 predicted proteins | sample NGEPertwo_FD_184510 | JGI IMG/M metagenome (GOLD analysis project Ga0209386, IMG submission 184510) | Arctic peat soil microbial communities from the Barrow Environmental Observatory site, Barrow, Alaska, USA - NGEE Permafrost154B-two... | ecosystem: Environmental > Terrestrial > Soil > Wetlands... | reverse complement strand
ATCTAATGGCTCTCAAAAGTGAACAGGGTGGCTCTAAAAAATCGGAACAGTGGCTCTATTTGAAAATATTATTCATTTTTCACTTTGCGGAACTATGTAATAGAAAAGGCAAATACAATTTTCAGCAACCTATTTTTCGTGCTAATGTTGGTGGTACGATATTCTTTGATGTGGAGGAGCACAACCCTTATAAAGTTGCGAAAATTTATGAAGAATCCGATAATTACATTATTTATGCTGTCGAGCCAGTTCATCATGGCATGGCAAAACGATTAGCTGTAAAAGTAATTTTGCGTTTTCAAAGTTCTATGGAACAAATTGCAGATACTGCTTTAGAAATCCAAAAAAAAATTCGTTATTACGAAGTACATCAGAACGAAATAGCAGAAGCACGCCACAAAGGTAAGGCTGCAAACATTATATGGTGTTATTTTGGATACGATGAGGAAGACATGGTAGACGGTAACTTTATTTGTCATACGACATGGGTGGATGATGCGCAAGATAAAAATTGGTGGTATCGTTTATCAAATAACACTATTTTTGTAAATGGAGTACATATTGATGTTCATAATTCTTATGAAATGAATAAAGAATTAAGAAATGATAATATTGATAAAGATGAATTAATTCGAACGACAAGAGAGTATAGTTCGAAAATTATATCGGCAGCAGAACAATATATTAAATTGTTTAGGGAATACTTAAATAATACTTTGACCGAAGAACAGCTTATTGATTTAGTTGCACCACTTAACAAAGAAATATCCTTATGGTTTTTTAAACAGAGTAATTTGCCCATACCGTCTTTAGAATTACATAATTGGGCAAATGTTCACACAAAAATCGCTTGCTCTATACATGATTTTTCTCTTTTTTATGATAAAAATAGCTTGGCAACTTGGAATACTGAAAATCGTAAATGGTTAATGTCTGACGTCTTAAAAAGATATGAATCTGAACTAGAGGAATTAAAAACAATCGAAAGAACAATATAAATAGAAAATAGTATGTTATAAACAATCAAGGCTGGAATGCCCCCTAAAAAAATGGATAGCCTAATTTTCGCCAATTTGGTGTAGGATAAAGGCTGGAACGGGTAGGGTTGTTTTCGAACATTGGGTTTTTAAGACCCTGTAAAATAATATTGTCTACCAAATTAGGGCTGATTGGAATACCATGGGGAAAGCTAGTGGACAAGCTGGTGAACAAGCTAGAGATATTAAGGAGGCAAGTGTGGGAATATTTGATAAAACAATGGAACCGGTGTTTTTGAAAGATTCAAGTGATGCAAAAGAACAGATAAAGGTGCTTAAAGAACTATTAGAAAAAGCGACTGGTGAAACCAAACTGGATATTGAAAAGGATATCAAATTGCTTTCTTATGGTATAGTTGGAGAAGAAAATATTGCATTTGAACTCAAGAACAGCCATATACCCATGTATATCCTTCATGATGTCTATATTGAAGATGAACATATAAAATAATTTTATTGTGACACCGAAGATATGGAAATGTTGTTGAGTAATTCAATAATATCAGGACATTATCGTAAATGAATCATTAAGAATATAATTGATAGTAACTTAGAATTGACAAAGGACATCATACACAATATAATAACATCATACAACATAAAATAATGTTTATACGATTTATATTTGAAATGTTAATTATTATACATGTGGTATAATAATCTAATATAAAAATTAATAAGGGAGAAATAAAATGAGGAAATTTAATAAAATTGCCAGCATAGTTTTAGCGCTTATTATGGTAGTTAGCTTAGCAGCTTGCTCTGGTAATTCGGCTCCTAAAACTACTGATGAAGGCTCAAAAAGTGAAGCAGTGGTGATTAAATTAGGAACAACAGTAAATGAAGAGGATAGTTTCCAGATTGCAGCAGAGAAATTTGCCGATTTAGTAAAGGAGCGTACTAATGGAGCATATACTATTGAAATATATCCTAATGGATCATTGGGAGATGAAAGAACAATGCTTGAAAGCATGCAAATGGGAACATTGGATATGGGAATAATAACAAGTGGACCTTTTTCTAATTTTGTTTCTGAAATGGGAGTTTTAGATATGCCATTTTTATTCTCTAGCAATGAAAGTGCATATAAAATTTTAGATGGTGAAGTTGGACAAGAACTTTTAGGTAAGTTAGAAGATGCTAATTTAAAGGGCTTAGCTTATGCTGAAAGAGGATTTCGTAATTTAACTAATAGCAAGAAAGAAGTAAAAAGCGTAGAAGATGTAAAAGGTTTAAAAATACGCGTAATGGAAAATGAAGTTTACACTAAAACATTTAATGCATTAGGAGTTAATGCTGTTCCAATGGCGTGGTCAGAGGCATTAACAGCGTTGCAGCAAGGAACAATAGAAGGACAAGAAAATCCAATAAATGTAATTTATTCATATAAGCTTTGGGAATCTCAAAAATATGTAACTATGACTAGACATGCCTATGCGTCAGCTATAATTACAATGAGCTTGGATAAGTTTAAAGAATTGCCTGAAGATGTACAAATAATATTCAAGGATTCAGCACAAGAAGCAGCAGAATTTGAAAGACAATGGGTTGCGGATAATGAAGAAAGTCAAATGGCTGAGTTAGTTAAAAATGGGATGGAAATTGTTACCGATCCAGATTTAGGTAGTTTTAAGGATGCAGTTCAAGTTGTTTATAGTGATTATCCAGAATATTCAGATTATATTGATAGAATTAATGAAGCACTAAAATAATTCATAAGATTTGTTTTACAAAAGGTGTCCTGATATAATTAAGTTGTAACACCCCGGTGTAGAACCCGTTATGCAGCACGTTGTACTGCGTAATGGGTTTTATACACTGGTGTTCCAATTTAGCTTGACTAGGACAAAGAGAGGAGACAGTATTATGCGTATGGCAAATTTAATTCATAAAGCATCTGATTTTATAGATGGAATATGTTGTAAATTGATTATTACCATACTTGCAATGATGGTGTTGACAACTTCGTTACAAATAGTGTGTCGAGTGTTCTTTAGTGCACTATCATGGAGTGAAGAGGTCACAAGATATCTGTTAGTATATTTAACGTTTTTCGGTGCGAGTAGTGTTTATAAAAAAAGCGGGCATATATCTGTACTTGTTGTGCAGCATTTATTGCCACCTAAACTTCAAAAATTTGTTTCTATATTTGTAATAATATTATGTGGTATATTTTTTAGTATTGCTACTTTTTATGGACTTAAATATATGGGGTTACAGGGGAGCCAACTATCTGCAGCTCTTCGCATCCCTATGAAGTATTTATATATGTCAATACCAATAGGATTTTCGATTATGATATTACACTCTGTTGATAATCTTATTAACATAGGATTTGGAGAGGGGGATGTAAATTAATGACAGCCTTATTATTTCTTGTATTTTTAGGATGCTTGTTAATAGGCGTACCTATAGCCTTTTCCGTTGCAGTTGCAGGTGTAGCGGTTTTAATGAAAGGTGATATAAATCTGCTCATTGTTGTACAGCGTATGTTTGCTTCCACCGACAGTTTTGCGCTTGTTGCAGTTCCATTTTTTATTCTAGCAGGAGATTTATTGGCAAGAGGACAAATTTCGCAAAAATTAGTTACATTTGCTGAATCAATGCTAGGCATGATAAGAGGTGGATTATCCATTGTATCAGTTGTGGCAGCAATGTTCTTTGCAGCAATTTCTGGTTCTGGTGCAGCTACTACAGCAGCCGTTGGCGCTACAATGGTTCCTGAACTAAAGAAACGTGGTTATAATGAAAGCTCATCTATAGCACTTATTGCTTCGGGAGGGTGTATCGGAGTTGTTATACCTCCATCGGTTCCAATGGTTTTATATGCTGTTATAGCAGGTCAAAGTGTTACCCAGCTATTCGCTAATGGTTTTATACCTGGTTTTTTTATGGGAGTTATGTTGATTGCGATTGCATTATTTCAAGCATTTAAATATAATTATCCAACTGGTTCGAAATTTGTACTTAAAAATGTTTGGAAAACATTCAAACAGGCGATATGGGGATTGCTAATGCCACTTATTATACTTGGTGGGATATTTTCGGGTTATTTCACACCATCTGAAGCGGCAGCTGTTGCAGTTGTATATGCTATTATAGTATCAACTTTAATCTATAAGGATTTGACTTTTAAAGATTTTACCAATATATTGTTAGGTAGTGCAAAGATATCTGCGGTTATAATGATTATAATCGCATGTAGTGGGATATTTGGATGGGTTTTAGCAAATTGGAAAATACCTGAACAACTAGCACTTGGTATTTTGGGGTTCTCTACTAATAAATATATAATTATGTTTTTGGTTAGTGCTATAATTTTAATAGCTGGTGTGTTTATGGAAACATCATCAGCAGTTATTTTACTGACGCCAGTGTTTTTACCATTAATGAAGTTATTAGGCATTGACCTTGTTCACTTTGGTATAATATTTGTAATTGGGATATCAATAGGCATGATTACTCCACCAGTAGCTATTAATCTCTTTGTTGGATCAAGTATTACAGGGATACCAATAGAGAAAATTGCAAAGTCAGTCTTGCCATATTTGCTAGGTTTAATAATAATATACTTATTATATGTTTATTTGCCACTTTTCTTTTCATTTATAATAATATAGTATCAATGAAAGAAAGTGTAAAATGACTTTTTCAGGTTCTATAATATATGTTGGAGTTGCCATCGAAAATAATCGATGGCAACTCCAACATTTTTGATTTTTTTTTGCAAAAAATAAGGCAATAGGCTCAGATCTCGAGTAGAATAAAATCACTACAATCCAATCGAAATGAGATTAAGCCTATGCCTTAATCATATTATACTGAAGAATTCATCAAGTACGATGATTCTGTGGCAGCGAAAAAGAAACTTACTAATTTTTTTATATTTTCACATAATTATGATATCCCTGAATTTGAAGCCACTTCAAAGACTTTTATCAACTGGTCATACGAAATCCTTAATTTCTTTGATTATCCATACACCAACGGATTCACAAAAGCTGTAAGAACAAGATTAAAGTTATTAAGCGCGTTGCTTATGGGATGCGTAATTTTCGCCTTTTCAGATCCTGTATTCTATACTCGATGGCAAATTAGAGTTAGCACTAATAATGATTTGTGGGTATTGGTTTGTATAAAAGAAAACCTGTAGGACACGCGGGCGCATCCTACAGGAAAAGCATCTCAATATTTTACTTGACATTCCTTAGCAGGTTTGACGTAGAGTCCTTTTCTATATCTAATAACTAATATTTTAGTCAATTCTTGATATCCCAAAATCCTCCATGGAATGTAGTATGTGTAATCTCATAGCAGTTCGAGCGCCTTCGGTATCTCTAGCTTTTAAATATTCCATTATTGCTTTATGGTCAACTAAGGTATGATCATTTATTTTAGATTCTTCTTTCGATAGTATGACACCTTTGTAAATAGCTTGGTTTATAATGGGCATCAATCTATTAATAAATTCATTATGTGTTGCTTTGGATATAGAGTTATGAAACATTTGCTCTTCTTCTACACGATTTTCGAAGTTTACAATTTTAAATTCATTTAATGCCCCATAATGTAATATTTTTTCTATTTCTTTGTCAGTAGCTCGTTTTGCCGCATAATAAGCTATTTCTGGCTCGAAAATAAGCCTTATTTCCATCAAATCTTTTAAATCAACTTGCGCATTAATGATTTCATCAAGATTGAAATTATCATCTATATTACCACTATAAGTTACATATGTACCTTTGCCTCTTTTGATTTCAAGGATTTTATGTGTAATTAATATTCTTATAGCTTCTCTTAATGTAGTTCTACTAACTTCTAATTCGGCAGACAGGTCATTCTCATTAGGCAGTTTATCCCCAGCTAAGTATTTCTTTTCAGTAGTTATCATATAAAGTATATCTTCAGCGGTTTGTTCGGATAATCTTTTTTTTTGCATTATAATTCAATCCTCCTAATCAAAAGTCATGTTTCAATTAGTATAATAGTAACTCTTTGAATAGGATAATACAAGATTTATTTGTTTTTTATATATAATATTGGTGTATTTGAGAGTTAATTATGAAGGTGCAACTATAAATTTCATAAAGTTGTTTTGTTGAATTGCAGAGTTATTATGCAATTGACATTATACAACGAATATAGTAATATGATGTCATATGAAACTCAAAATCATGTATTACTTAAGGCTCTTATTTTTTAAGGGCAATATAATTATAATAGGAGGAATAGATATGAGAAGCAATTCAGTCACAAAAGGAGTTCAGCAAGCGCCACACCGTTCACTGTTTAATGCATTAGGATTTACAAAGGAAGAATTAAACAAACCATTAATAGGAATAGTTAGTTCTTATAATGAAATTGTACCAGGGCACATGAATTTGGATAAAATCGTTGATGCAGTAAAAATGGGAGTTGCAATGTCAGGAGGAACACCAATTGTATTCCCAGCAATCGCAGTATGTGATGGCATAGCGATGGGACATCAGGGAATGAAATATTCACTTGTTACTAGAGATTTAATAGCAGATTCAACAGAGGCAATGGCAATGGCGCACTGTTTCGATGCCCTAGTTATGGTCCCTAACTGTGACAAGAATGTTCCAGGACTATTAATGGCAGCAGCAAGAATAAATATTCCCACGATATTTGTTAGCGGTGGACCGATGTTAGCAGGTAAAATGAAAGGGAAAAGAACTTCTTTATCGGACATGTTTGAGGCAGTAGGCTCATATAATGCAGGGAACATGTCAATAGAAGAAGTTGAAGAATATGAGAACAAAGTATGCCCAACATGCGGTTCATGTTCAGGAATGTTTACAGCAAATAGTATGAATTGTCTAACGGAAGCGCTTGGAATGGGCTTGCAAGGAAATGGCACAATTCCTGCAGTACATTCAGAAAGAATAAGGCTAGCGAAACATGCAGGAATGAAAATTATGGAACTTTTAGAAAAAGATATAAAACCAAGGGATATTATGACAAATGAAGCATTTATGAATGCATTAACGATTGATATGGCACTTGGATGCAGTACAAATAGCATGTTGCACCTACCAGCAATAGCATATGAAGCAGGAATAGACTTGAATTTAGATATAGCAAATGACATTAGTGCTAAAACTCCAAATCTCTGTCATTTGGCGCCAACAGGAAACACATTTATGGAGGATTTAGATGATGCAGGTGGTGTATATGCCGTAATGAATGAATTAAATAAAAAAGGATTACTAAGAACTGATCTAATCACATGTACAGGACTTACGGTAGGAGAAAACATTAATGGCTGTGTGAATAAAGACCCAGAAGTAATAAGACCAATCGAAAACCCATATAGCCAAACCGGAGGAATAGCAGTATTAAAAGGGAACCTTGCACCTGATTCATGTGTGGTGAAACGTTCTGCAGTTGCATCTGAGATGATGGTACATGAAGGACCAGCAAGAGTATTTGATTGTGAAGAAGATGCTATAATGGAAATAAATACTGGTAAAATAGTATCAGGTGATGTAGTGGTTATAAGGTATGAAGGACCAAAGGGCGGACCAGGAATGAGAGAAATGCTAAATCCAACGTCGGCTATAATTGGAATGGGCCTTGGCAATAGTGTTGCACTTATAACAGATGGAAGATTTTCAGGAGCTACAAGGGGAGCAGCTATAGGACACGTTTCACCAGAAGCAGCAGTTGGGGGAAATATTGCTCTAGTAGAAGAAGGCGATATAATTAAAATAGATATTATGGCAAATAAAATAGATTTCATTATATCTGATGAAGAGTTAAAGGCTAGAAGAGGAAACTGGAAACCAAGACAGCCAAAAATTACAACAGGCTATTTGGCAAGATATGCCTCTATGGTTACATCAGGTAATAGAGGAGCTATTTTGGAAGTTCCAAAATAAAAAAATATAATTGATACATCATCCGAATTAAAGCACCTAGATAATTAGCATCTCCTTGGAGGTGCTTTTTTATGCCGATGTAAGAAGGCAATTCCTTACAATGTCGGATTATGAAAATGAACAAAAACATTAAAGTTTGAACAAAATACATAAATAAGAACAATATAGTTTGAACGTAATTCAATACTAAAAATTTTATGAATAATACACTTATTAATAAATACTATAAATATTATAAAATGAACTGACACATTTACTTAGACAGGTCATTACAAAACGCTTAAAGATTGAGAGGCGTAAGCCAGCAACTATTAAGATTGATGATTATCTTGAGAAGTTCAAGGAAATCAGATACAACTATGACTTCGGAGATGACTGGCATTTTGTCATAAAGCTTGAACAGATCGTTGACGATTATTATTTTGGTTTTCCAACGCTCCTTGATGGTGCCGAGACAGCACCATCTGAAGATGTTGGCGGAATTCATGGTTATTATGAATTCCTGAAAGTTTACCTGGATCCGAAGCATCCTGAGCATGAAGAGATGAAGAAGTGGGCTGAGTCCATTAGATTTAGGGAATATAATCCTGATTGGATCAATCAAATGCTGAAGGGCCTAAGCTATAAGAAGACCGAGTGGGACAAGATTAATCACGAGAGATATATTATAATTGAGGATAAGTACAGGAAGAAATAATAATGTTTGGAGTGAAAGTCAATGTCATATAATAAACTGAAAAAGATAATGCCAATCCTCTGCATTCTATGGATATGCCTTATCTTTTTCATGTCCTCGGATGTGAATTCAAGTGATAGGACTATTACAATATCAGAAACAATTTCAGAAGAAGTTCAGGGAACTGAGATAACTGATGAGAATAGTCTTAAACAGATTGATTTATTAATCAGAAAAGGTAGCCACTTTTTTGAATACCTGGTACTGAGCTTATTACTTTTGAAAACATCTGAAGTTTATGGTATTAAGCCAAAACAATCTGTGGGATATGTTCTTTTAATATGTCTTCTTATTCCAAAGCTGGATGAGTTCTACCAGAGTTTTGTGCCTGGCAGAAACGGCACTGGTCAGGGACTCGCTTATTGACTTTGGCGGGGCGTTTACGGGTATGCTGGGTTATGTGGGGATTGGCGAATTGATTGGAAGGTCAAGGATCAAAAGGACTAAGCAATAATTTCAACTTTGGCATAGGAAACTAAAATAAACATAAACAATTGGTTGTTTATCGCTAAAACGATTGATAATGTTATGGGGTCATGTTAATATAATATTGTTGAAATAATTTAATATTTAGTTAGAGGATTTACAAGGGTTTTCTACCGCGAAATGCAACTAATAGAATTTATATGAGCAACAAGACAGCTTTAGTAATTTTTATAACAGCACCAGAAGGATTTGAAATCTTTTTTGTTGCTGTTTTTTTGATTTAAAATTACCCGTCACAAAATATAGGGGATTCCAAAAAGTAGACAGTATGATTTTTGAAGATTTAGAACCTGGTGGCGACAGAAGCGGCCGTAAAACAGTCCCTTAGTGGGTCTCGGATATTTATGTATTCTTAAAACGGGAGGAATGATCAATAATGAAACAAAAAAACCAAAGATTTACAATCCGCATAGTTTGCATTAGTATGATTTTCGCAATGTTAATGGGATGCGGTAATAATCATGAGAACGAATTAAAGGTTCCGGACTCTTCAAGTAGTTATGAATATGAAAACTACCAAGATGTTATGAGTGAATTGGAAGAAGTGGGTTTTATTAATATTAAAACGAAAATATTAGATGATTTAATTACGGGATGGATTACAAAAGATGGTTCAGTTGAACAAGTATCGATTAATGGAGACACTGATTTTAGCGCAGACTCGTATTTCTCAAAAGATGCCAAAATAATAATTACTTATCATACCTTCCCCAAAACTGAGGAGAGCATAGAAGAAACAGCGCAAGAACCGGAACTGGAAGAAGACGGTTCTTTGGAAATTTATGAAGGGGCAATCGGAAAACCGGCAATCGACATCTACAATGAATTGGAAAGACTTGGGTACAAGGTAAGTTTGAAACATGCCATAAGCAAGATGGATTTTACGAGTTCCATGCAGTTTGAAAGTGATCCAACAGATGCAGAGTCATATATACCATGGATTATCACTGATGTCGATTCATACAGCGCTACTTCAAAAACCGCATCTTTTTTCATTAACACACAAGAAAGGATTGATGAAACACAAAGTCGAAGCACAGCAAAAGATGTCCTGCAGGCCAAGCTAGGTGCATCGTACGCTTGGGGTGCTACTGATGTCTACGGAAACAGCGAGTACCCGTATGGATTCAAATTGAAAATTGCAACTGGGATGCTTGCCGAGACGGCAGTAGACGATAATACATGGTTTCTTAAAGCTCAATGCGATGTGATGAATCAAAACGGTACTTGGATGAAAAATCTCGTATGTGAAGCCCGTGTTTCTGGCACCTCAGAGTCACCTCAGATTATCTATTTCAACGTTTATAATCCATGATGGTTCAAGCTGAAGTACGATCAGATAAAGGCAAATTTGTAAATTCTAATTGAGAAAAAGAACTAAACAGCACAAGATACTTGATTACAAAAGGATTCGGTGGATTATTAGAAAACAAATTAAATTCACAGGTGGTAAACTAATTCGCTGTCAATTGGCACAAAAATTCGTTGACATTCAAAGCAATCAATAAAATGGAGGGAAAGTCATGACCAAAACTGAGCAATTAGCAGAAAAAATTAAAGAAATTGCATTTGCTCACAAAGATAAAATTGAGGAATTAAGTACAACAGACGAAAGAGGAGGTAAAAATGCGGCATTAATTCCCGGATGGATGGATGGATGGATGTGTGTAGGTAAGGGAACAATAACAAAGGCCTGCAAATTAGCCGGAGTTCCTACGATGATATGGCAGGATTCATCACCGGACTACTTCCCTGTAGCAGCTTTTCCTGAATGTGTTTTTATTGAAGCAATGCAGGCTTATAATGAAGCTTTTCATAGTCGCCGGAATGACCCCAAAAAAATGGCCAGCCTAATTATAGACAATTTAGAGTATGATAAAGACTGGGATAGGTAGAGTTGCTTTCGACCATTTGTTTTTTAAGACCCTGGAAAATAATACTGTCTACCAAACAGGGTCTAATTTTACAGTAAATCAACTTAACATATTATAACTTATGCCCTGCAGCTATCACCAGATATCAATCATCACACAAAAAATTGATGGTAGATTTGAATGTAACAAAAAACTATACATAAAAGAAAGTATGGTGATGGGGAAAGAAAGTAAGGGAAGTGACGAAATATTGATTACTGCATCGATATTCCCGGATGCGGAAGAAGTTACAGAAGTTTTAGGGAAGAACCCAGACATAAAAGCACAGGAATTCTTGATTTGGACTGAAATTGATAAAATTAATAATGAACTGCCATACTTTAAAAGAATAAAGAAAATAACAATCAGGTCTGAAGAATTTGAGAAAACAACTGGGAAAAAAATTAAACGAAATTCAGCAGCGAATCAGGCATAAAGGGCAAATTTTCAACCCGGAAGACATGCCTGCTGGCAGGGGAAAAGTGCTGATAGACCTTGAATAAGGAGTAAAATGAAAAGTACCAAGTGGACGTATATTATTGGAGTGGCAGGAGCAATTTCTTGGGGAATTTCTTATATAGGGACTAAAACAGCGTTGGATTATATTGATCCCATTCAGGTGATGGCAGCAAGAATGACCATTGCACTTATAACCTTTGGTGTTTTTATATTAATTGGTTTCATTAAATTGGACATTAAAGGTAAACCTATTAAAAACATCCTGATTCTTTCTATCTCACAGCCATGTTTATACGGGGTTCTTGAGATTTGGGGAATTGATCTAACTACCGCATCCGAATCAGCAATAATACTTTCAATGGCACCTATAGCTGTGACCGTTTTAAGTGTGCTGTTTTTTAAAGAGAAAATACGCCTAATAACTGTGGGTTTTGTAATTCTATCATTTTTAGGTGTAATTATTACTGGACTTGGGAATATATCAACAAGTGGAAAAGTTTTAGGTTACGTTTTTCTTTTGTTGGCAGTTATTACCGCAGCCGGGTACACAATGCTTTCTAAACATACATCAGACAGCTTTGGACCGATTGAGATGACTTTTGTTATGACTGCCGTGGGTTTTGTATTCTTTAATGGATTGAATTTTATAATGGGATATGGGGTTGAAACATATACGATGATGATTCAAATACCGGAACTGTTATATGCGATATTGTTTTTAGGCATAATATGCTCAGCCTTTGCATTTATAGCTTACAATCATTTAATTGCAACGGTACCAGCGTACAAAGCATCTACTTTAACACTGAGTTTATTAACTGTAACAGGGGTAATATCAGGTGTTGCTTTTAGAGGTGATCCTCTTACAGCATATATTGTAATAGGACTTATTTTCATATTAACAGGTGTGATTGGAGCCAGCAGGCCAGAAAAGCTGGTAAAATAAAGGTGAATGTTGCCTTAGGCAAAAATGAAAGGATGATAAAAGGGTTGCTGATCAGTGCATAACCGCTTTTGTTCAGCAACCCCTAAATCACGGTGTCTGAGAGAGCTCCGAAAAAGAGGGCCTAAAAAACCGGGAAATGAATATTATTCAATAAATTGAATAACACACTTCAGCATTTTTCACTTTATTGGAACTTCTCATAATTAATCACAATAAAATTAAATG
>Ga0209386_1000971_pt1 | contig 12705 bp, 14 predicted proteins | sample NGEPertwo_FD_184510 | JGI IMG/M metagenome (GOLD analysis project Ga0209386, IMG submission 184510) | Arctic peat soil microbial communities from the Barrow Environmental Observatory site, Barrow, Alaska, USA - NGEE Permafrost154B-two... | ecosystem: Environmental > Terrestrial > Soil > Wetlands... | reverse complement strand
CTTTGTTTTATGCCACGCCCGAATCATCGCTGCGTTGACTGGAACGAGCTTGCCTGAGCGCCGTACTTCCGTGGGACTTGCGGTGTGGTGTATCACTATCTTTTGCCAATCCATCCTAGTTCCCCTCTTTCCTACCCTCTAAGGACGGCAACGGCTTTGGCAAGGTCCGTAATGCTTACAGACAGTTCGTTCAACTTTCCTTCAATGCGCACGAGTAAATAAGTACTCACTACGATGGGGAAGCCAAAATTACCAATAAGCTTTAACATCTCTTCCATGCGATTCCCTCCCTTTCAAAGTCTTCTCTCCATGGTTATGCTCATGACTTGATTCAAGTGTTTGTCAATAAGAGGAGGAAAAACTTTTAACGATCCTCCTCAGGCTCACTGATAACCTTTAGGCTACGGGTGCTTCATATAAATCATCAGTCGTCGTATCGACGAGCTTGATATCTCGCTTGGAAACGAGCGCACCACCGGTGGTTAGAAAAATATCCTTCACAATCATTTGATCCATGACGGCTTCGATTTCCGCTCCTGTCAAATCAAGTCTAGGCTCCGGTAATGTGAAACTTACCGCACTTCCTAAAGTATTGTTAAAGGTCATGCGCAGAATTTTTTTGCTGGTACTAGCCATTGTTTTCCCTCCTCTCTTTACAGCCTACTAGCCTTATTTCTGGTCCTGACTTATTCCGCCAAGTCCACTCGATTGTCCCGACGCACTCCGGTTAAGGGATAGTCCTGAAGTCCGTAAAGCGCATTGGCCACGTCAAATATGTCTTGATCCAGGGCAACGGATTTCACATTTGGGAAGCTGCGTTGGCTGAGTTTCGGAGCGCCTTCCGCGGTCAAACCTATTTGATAGGTTACGACCATTACTGAGTCTTTAGCAGTAGCAATAACAGCCATTTTTTTCACCTCCTTTCGGCCTAATTCGGGTCTGCAACAAACGTTTTCGAAAAACAAACAGCAGCCGGCTTCTGCCGACTGCTTTGTTTGGGAAGGGATATTCACCGATCTCTAGGGCAGATAGAGATCATGCGAACTGTTCCCTGCCCAAGAACGTTTGTTCTATATTTAGTATACTCGATGGTAAATATTTCTGTCAACAGTTCCACCGAAGGTAGGTAATGAAATCACACCTAGCCGATCTTGGCACGCTTTAGAAAGCGTAAATCCTCCCAGGACTCTCTAATCGCCGCCACGTCTTGGAGGCACCTAACTCCTTGTTCATGCCAATTGCGCAGGATACCCAGGACGTAACCCATTCGTCGATTGTCGGCTGCCACGGCACAGCGGAGCGCTTCCACAAAGAGTTCTTCGGTATAGCCAAGGCGCTGGAAACGAACCAACCCATCTTTTTCATAAGGAGTTAGGGCATGTCCCACTTCTTGTACCCAGTGAATAGCAAATTCCAGCAGACTGACCCCTTCGTTACAACGTTGCTCGTTCTTCGTTGCTTCGTTACTAACGTTATTAATATGAATTTTATTATAATTACGGTTTAACGGATAACGTAGTAACGCGTGCTTATCCAACAGAGTTGGATAAGCTACGTTCTTAGTAACGTCTGGTCTAGGGAATACTCCGTCTTCTCTAGACCTATGATCGCGTTCACTCGGTGAGACAGTTCCTGTCTCATTGCTTGTACCAAAGCTTGTCCCAACTCCTGTCCCACTGTGTGTCCCCAATTCTGTCCCACAACTTGTCCCAATCCTTGTCTCATTACTTGTCCCACAACTTGTCTCATTACTTGTCTCGCTATCTGTCTCATAAGCGACCCTGGAAATTTCTCCAGTACAGGCCAATAATCTTAATTTTAAATTGCGAATTTTCCCTTGTTTCACTTGTAACCCTGATTGCGAAGCCATCTGCGTTTCCGACTTAAGCACGGATTTAAACTCCTCCTGCTTGCTTCCTTCAGGAAAACCTACTTCTAACGTTGACTCCTGATCTGGCCAAAGTGTGACTTCTAGTAATTTTCCATTTCGCACGATCCGCAAGATGCCAAGCTCCTCCAACTTGGCTTTGGTTCGTTCAAACGTTTTGCGCACATGAATTCCGGCCACCGACCGCCATTCTTCGGCCGTGAGTCTAACGATACAAGAACTTGTTGGGGATTGTCCCTGGAATTCTGCCGAATGCTGAAGCCTCCGCTTTAATTCTAGAACCGCAATCAATGCGACACCACTTGCTCCTACTTGAGTTCCCATCGATAAATTCAGTAACCGTTCTAGCCCTACCCATGCATCCATCGTTTCTCGCTCCTTTATAATTTAAAGTTCATCTCAGTATTCTTCGGCTTTTAATCCATTAAATCTGTCCAGCTTAGCCCAACGACTTGAGCAATCTTTCTGGCCCAAGTTGGGCTCATTGGGCGTTTTCCGCGTTCTAAGTCACTAATGATCGTGGCTGAAATACCCACCTTCTCCGCTAATTCCTTTTGACTTCCAATGGTGGCTCTGAGTCGTGCTTCTCTCATTATTTTTCCAGTAGAGATTCCTTCTTTGCCACTCATGCCTTTAGCTCCTCTCCCACTTACATTACGTTCGAACATAACGTTCGATTCTAGCTTAAAAAGAACAGTTCATCCACGGTAACCTCGTATAAATCATTTTTGCCTGAGCTCTTTTAACTTGGTATATCTCATAGTGTTCCCCCTCACTTTTCGAATATTATGTTCTGTCGTTATTCTATCGAACCTCTAGTTCACTTGTCAACCGAATATTTTGTTCTACATATTGACGATTTCGGAACGTTTTGTTATAATCAAGGTATTAAAGACGGAGGTGTCCGAATATGTTGTTCGGCGATAGATTACGAAAGCTACGGGAAAAAGCAGGCTTGACCCAAGCTGAACTTGGTCAAATAATTGGTGCTTCTGACCGTGTTGTTGGTTATTATGAAGCCAATGACCGTTTCCCTAAAAAACCTGAAACACTGCAGAAAATCTCTGAAGTGTTCCAGGTATCAGTCGACGTTCTAGTGGGTAACGACGGGACCTTTATTCAAAGTGCTTTCCAGCAATTCGGTTATACTGGAGGAAGACAAGCCAAAGAAGTGCTCAATGATGTTCAAACGCTCTTTGCGGGTGGTCAACTGCCCGAAGACGATCAGGAAGAGTTTTTCCGTCTGATTACAGAAATGTATTTCGAAGCGAAGAAAAACAATAAGAAATATGGGCGCAAAAAAGAAGACGCGTAACCATATTTGTCGGGATGGGTGGATGCCATGGACAACATCATCAAAGTAGCTGATGCATTAGTTCGGCGTTATAAGACGAGAAACCCTTTTCAAATTGCCTATCATCTTAATATTACGGTTAAGCATGCAAGTTTTTCTCAACTCAAAGGGTTTTACAACTATTCGTATCGCAACAGATTTATTGTCATTAACTCCCGTTTGAATGAAGTTGAGCAAGCTATAACCTGCTCACATGAACTCGGACACGATCGCCTCCATCGCAAACAGGCCAGGCTGGGTCTAATGAAAGATCATTATATCTATAACATGACAGATCTCTACGAACGCGAAGCAAATCTTTTTGCTGCCCAACTTCTCATTTCTGATAGGGATTTTTTGGACTATGCTAGTATGAAATACACCCATGCTCAAATCGCAGCCGAACTGAATGTTCACGAAGAATTAGCCATCATCAAGGGGACTATTCTCAACAAGCAAGGACATTGTCTTAACCTTCCCTATGTACCAAACTCGACCTATTTGGCGGAAAAATGCAGTGAGAGTTTCAGTACCTATTATGTAAATCAGGCCAAATAAGACTATACTTCACCATCCGGTAACCTCACCGCAAAGTGGGCATCTTGCTCATAACCCCGTTCACCCCAATAACCAATATGGACTTCTTCACCACTTAAGGAGAGAAGGGCCCCTAAAATTGTCAACCCAGCGCCTATGACTGTACGGATGAAGGTTTTCCGGGAATAAAACGGCTGGGTGTTGCGCTGGGATAAAAGACTGCCTTCTGCCCCGTTTCTCGCTTCGCTCCCGGCGTGGTTGCTTAAACCGTTCGCCATAATACAGATATAGACGAACACGCTGATGATTGCGGGGGGTAGCCCATTTCTCGGAACCCATCGGTGGTGAAATGAATCTTGTGATATATCGTGAGCGTTGCCCATCCTCGTCGGCTCTCCTGGAATAAAGGCTCAAAAGCTTTAAATCTCGGTTAGAATCTATGTTTAATTATCAAAAGGAATTCCATCAATGCACTTATTGTAAAGAAAGTCCGTTATTTTATCTAATTTGTTTGTTTCGTAAAATTCGATCAAGAAACCTGTAAATTCCCTTTGATGCTCAATAGGAATCGTGATTATTCCCGCCCCATTAGCAATCATCACATGATTTCCCGCAAGCATACCCGTTCTTTTGTTGCCATCGAGAAACATTTGTCTGCGCATACAATAAAGCATTAAAGTAATGGCTCTTTCTGTAGGGCTTTCAATCTTTAAAACATCTGCAAGTTCCTCTTTAATGATAGCTACAATAGGTAAGTCGGGTTTCCATGTTGTGCCGCCTATCGAAACAGAAACATTCCTCACGAACCCTGCATTGGTGATCAAACTATCACCGCCGACAATCTGATTGATTTTACAAATAAAAGGATAGTCGGTGGGGTAATCTGCGTTTTCCAAAACAAAATTCCATGAATGTTTTAGGTTGTTAATAGCCACCGTATCTTTGACGCTCACGCCTTGAACAGTCAAGCCATTAAAGATTGCTTCCGTATCGGGATAAGTAACCCCAATACCTTCTAATCTTGCGCTTTTCCACATATAGTCGATAATATTTCTTTTTGCAACAAAGATATTTTGTTCTACGGTCATATTGAATTTATCTTCCATCTCAACACACCTCTTCCCTAATTTTTCGTATCCTCAATGTCAAAAACATTCTAAATCATACAATAATCTGTCTAACCAAGTTTCGTTATTGTGTTCCTGGATGGATCTGATAGTTTGCATCAATTTTTGATCGCGCTGATCTTGTGTTAGGTTTTGAGCATAGTTAGCGGAAATAAATTTCAGGACTTCTACAACATATGGATGATATTGACGTTTTCTACCTTCATCCGTTGCTGAGAAAAAGCTTAGGAAAGTGTCACGGTAAAATTGCGCTGTTTATCCAACCGTTAGACTCCCACTTCTATAAGTGGGAGTGGTACCCCGTTACCCTGCTTCGGTGGGGGTAGAATCCCCCACCGAAGTCTCGATGTTCAACTTTAGTTGAACGAGTTCACTTCATGCGAACTTATTCGTATGACTATATAAGTACAGAAATATTTTAAAAATAGTAGATTATATCCGTAAACTCAAGGAGAGTGTCTTGGAAATTTATAAACGTGTGCGGCAAAGAACAATCGAAATGGATGGAATCCCCTGCTTTTAACACGTATTCCGAAGAACTGTATTTGAGTGTCAGTTCACCGCTTACCACAAGAATATATTCGTGTGTTTTGGCTGCATGTCCTTCCGATTCCCGTTCAGAGTGCGGCTCCATTTCTACTTTGAAGAACTCAAAGTTTCTATTTGGATTTGTTGTATAGTAGCAATAGGAACGAAAAGAATTATTGTTTTCAGATTGTTCTTTGCTGTCAGGTTTTCGTATCACAATTGCATTTTCCATGGGCGTATCTATTAATTTTGAATAGGGAACTTGAAGTCCAATTGCGACTTTCCAAATGGTATTGATGGTTGGATTCGATTCCCCTTTTTCTATTTGACAAAGCATCGCTTTACTAACGCCTGATAGTTCAGACAATTGGCCTAAGCTTAAATTCCGTTCATTCCGCAAATTCTTTAAATTATTAGCAATAGTATTGTTTAAATTCATAATGCGTTTGGCGAGGAAACCACTACGCCTTCAGGCTAGTGGTTTCCTCGCCAACCTCCTTTACGTATACTATTTCTCACTAGATAAAATTGTTTTACACTCTAGTGAATAACAGTTATCATTTACCTTTCGTACAATATAACTAACGATTGACAGTTATAGTTCACTATCGTACAATATAACTAACTAATGTTAAATATATTGTATTATACTATTTCTGGAATCGCAAGTATTCTGTTTTCGAAAGGAGATTTAGCGTGAAAAAGGCAAAAGTTCTTTTTATACTTTCAATGCTTATTGTTGGAAGCATTGGTTTGTTTGTACGTAGCATTCCGTTTACTTCTCCTCAAATTGCTTTGGTTCGAGGCGTTGTTGGCAGCATATTTGTGTTTGTATTTGGTTTTGTTTCCCACCAAGAGATTTTATGGAAAAGAATAAAGGCAAATTTATTGGTGTTGATTGTTTCTGGAATTGCTCTCGGTGTCAACTGGATACTATTGTTTCAAGCTTATAAATACACAACAATATCCACAGCAATGATATGTTACTATTTTGCACCTGTTCTTGTGATACTTTTATCGCCGTTGATACTGAAAGAATTCTTGAATACAGTAAAAGTTTTCTGCATTCTGTTCGCACTGGGAGGAATGTCCTTCATCGTTGGCGTAGGCGGCCATTCTGCAGGATCAAACGATTTTTTAGGAATTATTTATGGCCTTGGTGCCGCCGTTTTTTATACTATGGTTATCATTCTGAATAAGTTTTTAAATAATATTTCTGGTATAGAACGCTCTTTTACGCAATTGGCAGTTTCAGCCGTATCACTGCTGCCATATGTTTTGTTGAGCGGTGGAATACAGTTATCCGATGTCACTACGATATCAATAATACTGCTCATTGTTGTCGGTGTTATTCATACAGGTGTTGTATATTTGCTTTATTTTTCCTCTATGCAGGACTTAAGCAGTCAAACCGTTGCCGCTTTAAGTTACATAGATCCTGTTGCAGCGATTCTGATGTCGAGCATTTTTCTACATGAGAAAATGACATTTTTACAGATGTTCGGGGGAATTTTAATTTTGGGTGCTACCTTTGTAAATGAAATATATGGGACAAAAGGTAGTACTGATAAACTTGAAATCAATGGTTAATTAGCAACCGGTAGAGTTTCGTAATTTAAGATTTTTGCAATAATATAAACCCTAAATCCATTAACTAAAGTAAATTGGCCATTATCCAGAGGGCGAACATTGGTTGGTGATTTGATTCCACTTCTTATAAAGCCTTTAAAATTTTTGAATCCCTGTAATATAAGGATAACTAAACATGAGGGAGGTTCAAACTTTTGAAGTTTTCTTGGGTCTTTAGGACAGCTCTTAAAAGTCAATGATAAGCATCATCTACTGAATGGGGCAGGGGCTATCGCTTGAGAATTTAAACACCTTGGAATCGACTCATAAAAAAATTTAAATATGTGTTGACTCTAAATTGAACGATTGGTATCATAAGGAAGTAGTTTCTTGTCTAAAATTGTTGTAATGGAGGAGCATGAATGGCTTTAGCAGAACAACCACCGACTGGTAAGAAGACCCAAAAAAATGTTTTCGTGCGTTTTTTAACAAGCAAGGTTACGCTGTCCTTTATTATCAGTTTAGTTCTTATTTTGGGTTCTAGTTTTACGGCCCTAGCTATGTATACACGGGACAATGGTTTATTCATGCCCGGGGTTACGGTGACAGGTATCAATGTTGGCAATATGACCCAAGCTTCGGCACAAGCGAAGATCGACAGCAAGATCCAGAGTATTAGATCTCATGTAGTGAAGTTTAACCTTGATGGGAAGACACTGAAGAGCTCACTGGGCGACTTTGGGCTTACTCTCACGGCGAACGAAGCTATGACTCAGGCTTATGCGATAGGACGCAAAGGGAATCTCATCAAAAAAGCAGAGCAAAAAAGAGCGGCTTTGCAGGGAATTTATTTTGATCTGAGTTCTACCTGGGATGAAAAAAAGTTATCGGAAGCCTTAACACAAATGTTGGAGCCGTATCAAGTACCCGCTCATGACGCCTCTTTTACGATTACACCCGCCAACACCATGGAGATAAGCAAAGAGATTGTCGGTAAAAGGGTAGATGTAGCCGCGCTAGCGGCACAAGTGCAGAAACTCGATATTTCTCAACCGGAAAACGAGTTCAAGGTCTCTTCCCAAAACACTCCGCCCAAGCTTACCGCCGCAACTTTAGAAAAGGAAAAGATCACCGGCCTTTTGGCGGGTTATACCACTAATTTTAACTCTTCTCAGACCCAACGGACAGAAAATGTTCGCCTTGCAGCGAATGCTTTGGACGGGGCAGTCATCGCACCAGGGGAAACGTTCTCCTTCAATAAAACACTCGGCGAACGGACTATGGAGAAAGGCTATGTAGATGCTTACATTATCGTCGACGGAAAATTTGTGAAAGGATTGGCCGGTGGGATCTGTCAGGACTCTAGCACGCTTTATAATACAGTTCTCCTAGCTGGCTTACACATTACGCAGCGCACTAATCACGATTTAGCCATATCATACGTTCCTCTCGGCCAGGATGCCACAGTGGCTTGGCCCAGCTTGGATTTGAAATTTTTAAATGATTCAGGAGCGTATATCTTGGTTAGGGCCATAATGGGAAAGAATAGCCTCACCATAAATTTCTATGGGCAGCCTCAACCAGGCCGAAAGGTAGTTATTACGAATTCATCCACTCCAGTTCCCCCACCTGAGCAGAAAGTAACGAATAATTCCCTGCCCAGCGGTCAGCAACAGGTGAAACAGGCGGGGGTGCAAGGGTATAAAGTTACCTCGACACGTACCATTTTGCTGAATGGCAAGACGGTTAAAACCGAAGCACTTGACTCAAGCTATTATGTACCCACACCTAGAATTATTGCAGTAGGCCCGGCTAAATAACTTAAAAATGTAACATCTTTAAAATAGGGTATTGTCTCTAAAATCACTAAGAGACAATGCCCTTTATTTTTTTCCACGTATACCTTCTAAACTCCCATGCAACTAATTTCTAGAGCTACGACCACGGTTACTGCTTAGGGCGGTTCAACCGCTTTGATTCTCTCAAGCCAGGCTTTGCCGTAAACAAACCTGCATCCTGTCGGAAAACATAGTGACTAATAAGGTCAAGCGTAACATTTTCCGCCATGCTTCCAAAGGTCAGTTTGTAATATCGAGTGGTTATAAGCGGGGAATATTCCCCGCTTTTATCTTCCCACAATTCACCATCAATAATTCCATGTTCGTCTATTTCGTACTGGACAGGTGCAAGTAGGCTTCAATCATATCTTACTCTGTTCGCCCTATCAACATTTTTGCTATAATAACTTTTCTCACGCATAAGCTTTGGATTTTGTTCTATGTCGGCGAGCTTTATGATCGGTAGATTCGTATTAACTTCCGGAAGTGTGTAGTCTTTGCTTTTGGCAATCTGAACAAAGGGTATGAGAATGGTTGATAACGCCAAAGGCAAAAATATCCCTGCAAATATACCGCCTTTCATTCTGGCCTTTCTATAGTTGTCATTATGATTAATTGCGCTGCCTTGTAATAACGATTTCTTAAGACTATGTATGGCCACATAGTTTCGTATTACTGAATAAAAGACATACAGTTCAACCACAACAAGGAGCAATTGTTGGACAAACATACCCCTAATCATAGATAAAAAAGGCTCTTCACTGAAAAGAAAGAGGCTGAACATCATACCAAAGAACAGTAACATTGCAATAGTCGTAATGATCAAATTGTTTTTTAGCCGTTTGTTTAAATCTGACAAAGAAAACCCTTGCTCGATTGGGTCGAGCTGATTGCAAATCATATAGAATAATTTACCTTAAGCTACTTCCAATATTTAAGTTATGTATACAGTTCTGGATCACCGATTTATCTTACACGGTCAAACCCTTTATTCAAATGACTACAAGAGCATTACCACACCTTTCCCGCCGTCGACAAGTACGCGGTCACCGGTCTGCAAACGCATGGTCGCGTTGCCACACCCCACAACTGCCGGAATGCCCAACTCGCGAGCAACGATAGCAGCATGAGAGAGCGGTGCTCCCACATCGGTAACAATTGCTCCCGCCCGAGGAAAGAGTGGTGTCCATGCGATGTCTGTTTGGGAGATAACCAGGATCTCCCCTTTTTGAAATTGATCTCCTTCCTCTGGACTGTGCAAGTGACGAACCACTCCCTCGATTCGACCCGCAGACCCTGCGGTACCGGTTATAACATTACCCTTCGACTCACTGGAATCATACGTGGAACCGGAGGTGGAGTCATAAGCATCGTAGATGTCATTGCGACGCTTGGGATCTGCCGCCCACCGGAACGGATCAAAACGGCCACATATAATCGACGGGTAGGCAGGTAAAGACGAATACCTTCCGTGGATGTCCTTCCTTGCAGGAATAAATTCCACTACTGCCCCATCTCCAGACAGGACATTCAACACCTCTTCGATTGTCAGAAAAAAAATGTTGTCTCCTAGACCTGTCAATTGCCCAGCGCGAAGAGCAAAATTGCGTGCAACCCAACGATCACGAACGTATTCAGAACGAACCGCTTCGCGCATGCGAGCCTTTGGAGCCACTTTATTTATACGACGTTTCATAGATTTAACCTTCCGTGGATGGCTTGCTTCAAAGCGATTCCAGGCAGTAGCGAACTCAGTGCGCCGTTTTATAAGTAAAGCTTCTACATCTATGGGTGATTTCTCAAACTGTGCCAACTGCTGATCGAGCCAACCCGGGTCCTCAGCTGGACGAGGAGCAGACAGCTCAAACTCATTAGGTCCGCGGTGGCCATATTGAGCTATATATTCAGTACGATCGATTTCTCGACGAGCCAATTTTGCTATTCCAAGAACCGGTCCAAGACTTGCTAATAGTCCTGAATTTGAGCTGTCTGTGACGTTCAAACTGCTGCTCAGGCCCGATATGAACGTATCAGCATCCTCCGGTCCGAGCAGTTCAATTAGCTCACGTCGCAACTTAATCGTATAGTCTGAGAACTGAGTTACGCTACTCATTACGCTCCAAACAGTGTTCTTCAGGTGAGGTGAAATCTCATTGTGCCACAAGAAACTCAGTTCAGCCTTCTTATTAGTTTCATAGATCTGTTTTTGCATTCTCTCACACCAAGCAGGATTCGCACTCAGGAACCTAGGCAATTCTCGAACCGTCCTAATCTGTTTGATTAATATTCCGCCAAAATTAAATAGAAAGGATACTATCGACCGTTTGGACAGAGGTATTATAGGAATCTCCAGACTCTCCGGAATCCGTGTGTATAACAAGCCTTCCAGAAACCGCATTATAGCTTGTTTGTTTTTACCCAGTGCACTTAAAACCGAAGCGTAGATACTTAAGTTAAGATAGATACGGCCACCAATATTGCCGGATGATTGATAGCCGGGTAACAACTTCCATGATTCAAATATTTGCTGTTGGACAGTCCAAGTGAGAGGCGTCATCACCTGGGGGATTGCTTCCCCGAAATTAACGTTCGACCATAAGTAATTACCAGTCATACTATCGTTACACTCACCGGTGGTAGGATTATGTCCGATCAGAGTCGTCACTGGGCGGGACTGCAGCAAATATAACGTGCCTCCTGCGATCGACCATTCGATATCCTGGGGACAACCCATTTCCTTCTCCAGGCAGTCTCCCAGTTTATAGAGGTTGGGGGAGAACCTTTTCAGTTCCAGAGGTCCATCATAGCGAACCCTTCGCCAAATCCCTGTTCTTCTCCCCAGCTTAAATGTATAAGCTGTAACCTGACCAGACACCAATTTCCCGCCCAACCCGAAGATATAGTTGCCTACCATTTCATTGCGGTTACCAGTAACCCGGTCTGCTGTAAACAAAACACCCGAAATATCTGCTTTCACCATTTGCTGAATAACCACAGCCATTTCGTGAGACTCGTTTATACCTTTTATCTCGCTGTAAGCCTGTACTTTCCTACTATGCCGTGACTTGCTCACGGTTCGGATCGCCTTCATGATTTCATTGTCGGTGCTAACATCCAGCACAGTGTCAAACTGGCCGGCAAAGGAAGCCATGGATGAGTCCTCAGATAGTGCAGATGAACGGACAGCGAAGGAGCTTTCAACGCCCTCCTGACGTAGTTGCTTAAGGTACGCCTGGACTTGGACCCAAGCTTCCTGCATTAACTCGTCTTTTTCGAAGGCCAATGGCATTATTATAAAGCCATTGGGTACTGGATAGCCCTTTTTATAAAGGTGCGCAAGTGTTCCTCCTTTCCCTCCTGCTAAATGCTTATGTTCAGTCCTCAATTCCTCAAATAAACAAACTAAGTGTTTCACCCCAAAACCTCCTTTATAAATTCGACTTTAATCTCACTCATCAAGCATGCTTATCCCACAAATATTCTCCTAGACTTAATCCTACTCGCGACGTATTATATCTTGAATCAGAGTTTGTAGCGCCCAGTTCAGTGCTTCAACCGTCTCCTCAGAATTAAGCCCATACCTCTGTTTAAGAGTTACCCACGTTAGAGAACTGATGAGGTGTGAAATTATAGCGGTAACCTGCCTAGCGGCTCCCAAAGACAAGTGAGGGGCACTTTCCATAACCATTTCTTGCATTTTATGATCTCGTTGGTGCCTGCTGTTTGGCTGAACATTGTTAGCCAACAAAGCAATCGTGAAAGCCGTAACAAGAGTTGCCCTTTTCTCGAACATCTCTACGGTCTTTGTTGCCATGGCAGGTATGTCGTCCAACGATTGCGGCGTAACTGGAGAACTCTGAGCCATGATTTCTGAGGCTGCTTCAT
>Ga0209386_1000970_pt1 | contig 12716 bp, 9 predicted proteins | sample NGEPertwo_FD_184510 | JGI IMG/M metagenome (GOLD analysis project Ga0209386, IMG submission 184510) | Arctic peat soil microbial communities from the Barrow Environmental Observatory site, Barrow, Alaska, USA - NGEE Permafrost154B-two... | ecosystem: Environmental > Terrestrial > Soil > Wetlands... | reverse complement strand
AGGGAAAAATCTCGTGGGCAAGTCCGATTCTGGCCGAAATCAATGGAAAATTTCAGGTAGTACTTTCTACAGATCCGATGGTTGCAGGTTATGATCCTGAAACAGGAAAAGAACTTTGGTCGGTCGACTGCATGAGCGGAGAAGTTGGTCCTTCACCGGCTTCAGGAGGCGGGATGGTCTTTGCAGTTAACGAATATGCCAAATTGGTATGCATCGATCCTTCAAAAAATGCAAAGGTTTGGGAAAATGATGAATTTTTGGCTGAAGTGGCCAGCCCGGTTACAGCAAACGGATTGTTGTTTGTTGCAACAACTTATGGCGTTCTGGCTTGTTACGATGCCAAATCAGGTGAGAAATACTGGTCAAAAGAAGAGGGGGCAGGTTATTATTCATCACCTGTTATTGCAGATAATAAGGTCTATACGTTTGATACTACCGGCAAAATGAGGGTATTTGATTTAGGTAAAGAGGCAAAAATTATTGGTGAAGGAAATGCTGCAGAAAAAATGACTACAACGCCGGCGTTTGCAAATGGACGGATGTTCGTCAGAACGCCAAAGTTCCTTTATTGTGTCGGAACAAAATAAATTGACAGATTCACAAATGGTTCAAAAACAGGATAATGATTGACCTGAACAAGATAGATAGTATCATCGCGGAGAAAGGAACGACCAGGGAAGCCTTAATTCCAATTCTTCAGGCGATACAGCGCGAATTTAATTATCTGCCTGAAGAGGCTTTACGCAGGGTAAGTGATACAACCGAAATCAAACCAGCTGAGATCATCGGGGTTGCCAGCTTTTATTCACAATTCCGGCTTGCACCTGTTGGCGAACATATGATAAGGGTATGTGTCGGAACGGCTTGCCATGTGAAAGGAGCCGGCCAGGTTTATGATGCGATGCGTCGCGAATTCAAATTAAAGGATGGGCAGCATACCGATCAGGCAGGAAAGTATACAATTGAAAAAGTAAGTTGCCTGGGATGCTGCACTTTAGCTCCTGTGGTTCAAATCGATCACATCACTTACGGGCATGTCACCTCCGATAAGGCTTCCGAACTGATTAAAGATTTTGAAAGTCAGAAAGATAACAAGGGTAAGAAGCTTTTCCGTAAGACGGATGGTACCGAAATACAGGGTGAAATACGGATTGGATTGGGATCGTGTTGTGTGGCAAGCGGCAGCAGCGATATTAAAGATGCTGTCGAGCATACAATCAATGAAGAAGGTCTACAGGTTAGTCTGAAAAGTGTAGGCTGCGTAGGAATGTGTCACCAGGTACCACTTGTAGAAATCGTCCCGGTAAAAGGAGAATCTACCTTGTATTCAAAGGTAAAACCTGAAGATGTCAAACAAATTATCGAATCTCATTTTCAACCCAAAGGACGATTTGCTAAGTTAAAAAGCAAGTTTTTAGGTGCAATTGAAAATATACAAACCGATCAGAAATGGGAAGGAATTGAACGTTATGCACTGGACATCAGGGAAAAGCATGTCTCATCTTTTCTGGGAAAACAATTTCCAATCGCCACCGAATTTCGTGGATTGATCAATCCCCTCGATTTGGAAGAATATCAGCAACGTGGTGGATTTAAGGCACTAATAAAAGTATTCAAAGAATTTACACCCACGCAGGTAATCGCGAAGATCAAAGAGAGCGGCATAAGGGGTCGGGGAGGAGCCGGATTTCCGACTGGGATCAAATGGGAAATGGTGGCAAAACAACCCAGCGAACTTAAATATTTGATTTGCAATGGTGACGAAGGCGATCCTGGTGCGTTTATGGACCGTATGTTACTCGAATCGTATCCATATCGAATTATTGAGGGGATGATTATCGCTGCTTATGCGGTGAATACTCCCGAAGGCTACTTCTATATTCGGGCAGAATATCCGTTGGCTTTAAAAAGGATCAGGGCGGCGCTCGAAATTTGCAGGAAAAACAACCTGATTGGTAATAATATACTTGGTTCCAGTTTTAATTTCGATGTGAAAATTTACGAAGGCGCAGGTGCATTTGTTTGTGGCGAAGAAACAGCATTGATCCAGTCAATTGAAGGAAACCGTGGATTTCCACATCTGAGACCACCATTCCCTGCCGAAAAAGGGTTGTTTGGAAAGCCTACACTGGTGAATAATACGGAGACTTTTGCGCAGATTTCATACATCATGCGCGATAATGTGGACCGCTTTACACGCATCGGAACCGAGAAAAGCAAGGGGACAAAAGTTTTTGCGCTTGCGGGAAAAGTGGCTCGCGGCGGATTAATTGAAGTGCCTATGGGAATGACCATCCGGCAAATCGTTGAAGAAATTGGCGGTGGCATTGCAAACGGACGAACTTTTAAAGCAGTGCAGATTGGCGGGCCTTCGGGCGGTTGTATCCCTGCAAGTCTTGAAGATACGCCGATTGACTATGAGTCGCTTACAAGCCTTGGTGCGATGATGGGTTCCGGCGGATTGATCGTACTGGACGATACCGATTGCATGGTCGATATTGCGCGCTTCTTCCTCTCTTTCACACAGGAGGAATCGTGTGGAAAGTGCACTTTTTGCCGTGTCGGGACCAAAAGGATGCTCGATATGCTTGAAAATCTGACACAGGGAAAAGGGAAACCAGGTGACCTTGAAAAACTCGAAAAGCTTGCGGAGTGGACGAAGAAAGGGTCTCTATGCGGTTTAGGCCGGTCGGCGCCGAATCCTGTTTTAAGTACACTCAAGTATTTCAGGGAAGAATACGAAGCGCATCTGAATGGTAAATGTCCGACGGGTAAATGTGCTGCATTGGTGAACTATTCAATTACAGACGATTGCATTGGTTGTACCAAATGTGTGCAGCGGTGTCCTGTTGATGCGATCCCGTTTGCACCTCACGAAAAACATGTGATCAACACCGAATTGTGTATCAAATGCGATGCGTGCCGTCAGGTATGTCCGGTCGATGCGGTGGTGGTGAAATAAATTTTCATATGATATTTGGTTGTTGTAGAGACGCGATTAATCGCGTCTCTACGCATTTTATATCAAATTATTTTTCACAAAATTTCAATTTTTGAAACATTTTGAATTAGAATTCGAATAACTGGAAATAATTATCTTCCTGACCCTTCGTGGCCTGCTCTTTATAGCATCATAACACTGCCTTACGCTATTTTGTGAATAAATTATTTTTTTTGAATTTTAATCCAATAATTGAAATGCAAAATTTAATTAGCGCACAAGTTTCAGATGAAGACCTCAAGGAGGTACTTCAGGCAATTGCTTTAATTAAGCAAAAACTTCCGTTTTTGCAGAAACTCTCCAAACGTGCTAAAAAATCGACTTCAATGTTAAAAGACAAACGAATTCCGTTTGCCAGCAAAGCGCTCGATTATGCGGAACGTGTATCTAACCTTAGTCCAAATCCACAATTACTTGCGGAGGCGCAAAAGGATAATGCTTTATTTGAAAGACTCCTATCGGTTGACCGTGAAATGCAGCAATTGAGCGAAATGATTACTGACACCCGCATGTTGGCAGGTGCCGAATTTTATGATTTTGCAAGAATTGTTTACAAGATGTCTAAAATTGCTGTATCGCTTGAAATACCCGGATCACAAAGTATTGTTGATAATCTGGGTGAACTCTATGCTAGTCAGGGGAAACCGATTGTTGAAAAGGTGGCCGCTTTGGCTTAACAAATCTCAATCCCCGAAAGGCCGGGCAGTGTAAGGCCTTCCGGGGATGATTCAAAAGCGGTATGACTGAAAAATAAAATAGCTGATTTGAGGTCAAAACATAAACTAACGAAGTTGAAAAGAAAACTAGTTTATTAAAAATGAAAACTACCGACATTGAAAAGTAAACGATCGACATCAAAACCTATTCTACCGGAGTCGAAATAAGAACTAGTTTAATAAAAATGAAAACTAGTTTATTAAAAATGAAAACTCACCAAAAAAAATGTAGTCTGACTCTATTTTGAATTAAAGCCAGCCTTTTAAACTTATTTGTGAAACCTATTTATCACAATTCCTGTATAACTAATCTATAAAAGCATTTAAATGGTAAGTAGAACAATATTTCATTTTTACAAACCATGAATTTTTCACTTCAAAATGAATTTTATTCTGAGATTAGAACGCTGATTGAAAGTTCACGTACAAATATCTATGAATCTGTCAATTTCGCAGAGGTTCAAACATACTGGCAGATTGGAAAGCGAATTTTTGAAGAAGAACAAAAGGGAAAGGGGCAGATCGATTTTGAAGAGGTTCTGATCGAAAGTCTTGAATCGCAATTAACGGGCGATTTTGGAAACAGTTTCGATGGGAGCAACCTGATTTATATGCGGCGTTTTTTTAGCACTTTCCCGGTTTTGAATACACTACGACCGTTATTGAGTTGGTCGCATTATCGTTTAATTATTAATGTAGTAGAAGAACAAGCACAAATTTTTTATATGAACAAAGCCGCAGATAATCATTGGAGTGTGCAGCAATTGTCGCAGCAGATTGAGTCCCGTTATTACCAATGGACATTATCAGTTAAAACGAAAAAGTTAGAAAATCAGGAATTACGTGAGGAAGATTTACTTTACGAATCATCCGATTTGATCAGGGATCCTTATTTGCTTGGATTTTTAAATATTAAGCCATTCAAGAGTAACAAGAAGTTCGAGCTCGAATGGGCTGTATTAGATCGGATTCAGAATTTCATGCTCGAACTGGCCAATGGATTTTGTTTGGTTTCCCGACAAAAACACCAGCCAACAGAGCAAAACGAGCATTACCACATCGATCTTGTGTTTTATAATTACCTGTTACGCTGTTTTGTACTGATAAATTTTAGATTCGGTCCATTAACAGATGAAGATGTGTTGGTGATGGATCGTTATACCCATATGTATGATGATAAGTTCAGACCAAAAGATGATAACCCTACATTTGGTATAATCATTTGCTCAAATAATGGAGAGACAGATGTAACATATGCCTCACTGAACGAGAAAGACCAGCTATTTTCAACACTTTATCAATTGGTTATTCCATCAAGGGAGGAGTTGGCCAAAATTGTTAACGATGAGATACTAAACCAGCTAAACGAAAATTAATTCATTGAACAATTATTTCAACGATGGGATTTATATTGTCAATGTATTGATATTCAAATATAAATAATTCAAGTAACAAATTCATTTGTCCTTTATGTGGCATTAGCTCTCCAGCTTTTGCTTTAAACCCACATCAATGAAATTTCCTTTTTGTTTTTTATTTAAAATAATAGGAATCTAAAATGAACAAACGTTCATTCTGATTGTTTATTTTGTATTGTTAAAACAAATAAAATGGTTCGGCTTAAAACAGATGACAAACGAGCGGCAATATTGAAGGCCACCCTGCGTTTAGTAAATAGTAATGGATTCCATGCTGCACCGATGGCGAAGATTGCTTCCGAAATTGGAATTTCAGCGGGAACAATTTACCTGTACTTTCAAAACAAAGAGGATTTAATTAATACCCTATACAGAGAGTTGAAGACCAGGTTTGCAACAAAGGCACTGCAAGGTTTTAGTCCGGATATGCCTGTTAAAAAGGGATTTGAAACAATTTGGAGAAACATTCTCCAATACAAAATTAGTGAGCCGGAGGAAGCTGTTTTCATCGAACAATGCGACAATACACCAATGGTCACTGACGTTAGCCGTGAAGTGGGACTCAAATCTGTTCAACCACTTTTCGATTTATGGGAGCAGGGACAGCGGGAAGGAATTATAAAACCAGTTTGTCGTCAAACGCTTTTTGCCTTTTCGCTCTTCCCAATAATATACCTTGCCAATATATATACAAAGGCGAGCAAAGAATTGAGCGCGGAAACAATTGATGCAGCATTCGGCGCTTCGTGGGATGCTATCAGAATGTAACTTTTTTTTGAAGTAGAACTGAATGATCATTCATTAATAATTGAATACTTATGGAAAATCAAGTAAAACAAAATAAATTGAATAATTTTTAAATAATTGTAAGATGAATAAACAAATAGTATTGAAAAAGAGACCGATAGGAGTACCAACGGTTTTAAATTTTGAAGTAAATGAAGTTCCCATTCCAACAATTGAAGAAGGAGAATTGCTTTTAAAATCAAAAGTGGTTTCTGTTGATCCGTATATGCGTGGGCGAATGAGTGATGCGAAATCGTATGTGGCGCCTTTTGAAATTGGAAAGCCAATTGCAGGTGGGATTGTGGCTGAAGTAGTTGAAAGCAAACATCCTGATTTCAAAGCAGGTGATGATGTTATTGGATCATTCCCATGGCAGGAAGTGTTTACAGCGAAAGGAAGCGAAGCTTCAAAAGTAGATGGAAGTATAGCACCTTTAAGCTACTATCTTGGTATCTTAGGTATGCCTGGTCTTACAGCCTACTTTGGTTTGTTAGACATTGGTAAGCCTCAAAAAGGTGAAACAGTGGTGGTTTCGGGAGCCGCCGGTGCTGTGGGAATCGTCGTCGGACAAATCGCTAAAATCCATGGCTGCAGGGTGGTTGGCATAGCCGGCGATCAGAAAAAGATTGACTACCTGGTCAATGAATTGGGGTTTGATGCCGCTATCAATTATAAAACAGAAGTAAATATAGCCGGGGCCCTTGCTGCAGCCTGTCCTGACGGAGTGGATGTCTACTTTGACAATGTAGGTGGTGAGATTTCTGATGCGGTGATTTCACAAATTAACAAAGGTGCCAGAATCATAATTTGCGGTCAGATATCGCTTTATAACGCAACATCACAACCTGTAGGTCCCCGCATTCAACCAACAATACTTAAAAAGAGTGCATTGATGCAAGGCTTTATTGTAAGTAATTACGCATCAAGATTCCCCGAAGGATTTAAAGCTTTGGCAGGATGGGTCGGAAATGGTCAGCTTAAATATACCAATACCACTTACCATGGTTTTGAAAAACTCCCGGAAGCTTTTATTGCGCTTTTTGAAGGAAAAAATCTGGGTAAATTAATTGTTGAAACGAGCCTTTAATAGTTTATCCTTATACCTGTGAATTACTAAATTGGCGAGTTCTATCTGACAAATAGAAAACAAATTAGAAACAGATAAAGTGAAATAAATAATTTATAAAAGTATTGATTATGAATAATTTTGAATTTTTTAATCCGGTAAAAATAATCTTTGGAAAAGACCAGCTTGGTAAATTGGCACAACATATTCCCTTGGAAAAGAAAGTCCTGATGATCTACGGTGGCGGCAGTATCTTAAAAAATGGTGTACACACTGCAATTCAACAAGCATTGAAAAGCTATACTGTTATTGAATTCAACGGAATAGAGCCTAATCCAAGGTATGAAACAGCGATGAAAGCTGTTGAGCTGATCAAAGCAGAGAAAATCGAATTTTTACTAGCAGTAGGTGGAGGCTCCGTGATTGATGCCACCAAATTTATTGCGGCAGCTGCTCTGTTCACTGAAGGCGACCCGTGGGACCTGTTGGCAAAACGCAAACCGGTGAAAGCAGCTTTGCCATTTGGTGCTGTACTTACTTTGCCAGCAACAGGTTCTGAGATGAACTCAGGTTTTGTTATGACGCGCGAATCAACCCACGAGAAGTTTGCATGTTCGAGTCAGTTAACATTTCCTTTATTTTCATTTTTATTGCCCGATGCGGCTGCTACACTTCCTAAACGCCAGGTCGCGAATGGTGTGGTTGATGCCTTTATGCACACGATGGAGCAATACATGACTTATCCGGACAATGCGCCTTTACAGGACCGGTTTGCTGAATCAATTTTGCAAACCTTGATTGAAGAAGGTCCGAAAGCATATGCGAATCCTGCTGATTATGAAGCGATGTCGAACCTGATGTGGAGTGCAACAATGGCATTGAACGGATTGATTGGCAGCGGTGTTCCGCAGGACTGGGCGGTGCACATGATGGGGCATGAATTAACTGCCAGTTTTGGAATTGATCATGCAAGGACGCTTGCCATAATTGCCCCGAGCCATTACAAATATAACTTCGAGAGCAAAAAGGAAAAGCTGGCGCAGTATGGTGAACGTGTATGGAAAATCACTACTGGAAGTTCAGATGAAAAAGCGCGTGCTGCAATTGAAAAAACAGAAGCGTTTTTCAATTCACTTGGAGTTGACACTAAACTGTCGAAGTATACGGCAGATTTTAAAGGAACTGCTCAGCATATTTCGAAACGCTTTTCAGAGCGTGGCTGGGCCGGGCTGGGTGAAAAACGAAGCCTAAAACCTTCGGATGTAGAAAAAATTGTAGAAATGAGTTATTAATTAAAATCAGAAAATGGATACCATTATAAAAGTATTAATCGTTTTAACATCGCATGGTGATTTAGGAAATACCGGACATAAAACCGGGTTTTGGATTGAAGAATTCGCAGCACCGTATTATGTGCTGGCTGATGCCGGTGTACAGATAACCCTGGCTTCGCCCAAAGGCGGTCAACCTCCCATTGATCCAAAGAGTGAAATGGCTGATTCACAAACAAAGGCAACACGTCGGTTTGACGGTGATGGAGCTCTCAAGGAGAAGCTGGCTCACACAATTAAACTAAGTGAAGTAAAAGTTGAAGACTATGATGCAGTATTTTATCCAGGGGGGCACGGACCTTTATGGGATTTGGCAAACGATAAAACTTCTATTGCACTGATAGAAACATTTTATAATCAAAAAAAGCCGATCGCTTTTGTTTGTCATGCTCCAGGAGCATTGGTTAAAGCAAAATTACCAAACGGAGAACCATTGGTAAATGGAATGGAAGTCACCGGTTTTTCGAACACAGAAGAAGAAGCAGTACAGTTAACCAAGGTCGTTCCATTTTTATTGGAAGATGAAATGACAAAGCTGGGCGGTCATTACAGCAAAGGGGCTGATTGGGGTTCGTATGTAAAGGTTGATGGCCTGTTGATTACTGGTCAGAACCCGGCATCCTCCGAAGCTGCGGCTAATGCGTTGTTGAAAATATTGAAGCATTAAGTATTTATAATATTAGAAAGACGTAATACATTTAAAACCTCGATTCATTCTGTGGGTCGGGGTTTATTTTATCAAATTTGTTGTGAGCCAAATTGATACCCTGATGGAAAACATTCATGGTGTTATACGATCCTGGCGGAATGACCGCTGTAAACTGGTAGCCAAACAAAGATGATGACAAAAAAGCATTTGGTGCAATAGGTTGGATTGAAGATTTGGTGGCATATTATTAATACAAACCATGTAAAAATATTTTCATCATTAAGTAGATGTGATCCTGTATTGTAAAATATATTTACTTCGACGAAAATAAATCATCAACTGACATTTTATTTTAATGAAAACAGTTTACTTTTACGCTGCGCAATTTAGGATGGTTATTTGCTGCCGGTAATTTTCAGAACCAGTTTGAATGTATTTGAAAATAACTGTGACAACAACTCTGGGTAATGTAAATCGTCAGTATTCGCTTATTTAAATAGATATCAATTACATAACAAATCAAATGATGAAAATAAAACGCATCTCCTCATTTCTGATCGTCCTGTTACTTGCCGGATGTCAGAAAGACTCGACACCTACCACAACACCCCAACCCGGCGACATGAATACGTCCGAAGGGAGTGTCGTTATTGGTGATAAAACTTTTGATGGACTTAATGGACTTGTGTTTGGTCAGATTTCGACATCCGGACTGAAATCCGGTGTGTTGGGAACTTGTCCTTCTGTCACAGCTACTCTAAATGCTTCATCTCCATCTTCTATTACATTCGATTGGGGAAGTGGTTGCACAAATGCTGACGATGGAATTACACGAAGCGGAAAGATCACTGCCGCTGTTTCCGGCATGATGAATATGGCCAGTTCTGTTATAACATTTACTTTTACTGACTTTGTTAGCGAAGGAAACAAAATTAGTGGTGTCCATAGGATCACCTATATGGGATTGAATGCAGTGAATAACTGGCCCAGGTATTCCATATTCACAGAAGCAAAAATTGAGTTTCCTGATAAAAAATTTATCACTTATCGTGCTGAATATGTCCGTCTTCATTCTGAAGGATCTGCTACTCCATTAATTATTGCCGATGATGTCTGGCGCATCGAAGGTAATTCTTCGGGTACGACAAGGGAAGGCGTTGCCTGGACCGCCAGCTATCCCAGTGCGGTTGTAAAAAAAGCTTCATGTAAATGGTTTTCAAGCGGATCTGTGCTTGTAACTCCTGCAGGCGAACTTGCCCGCACAATCAACTTTGGAGATGGGACTTGTGACAATAAAGCCACACTTACAATTGGGGATAAGACGATCGATATTCTGCTTTAACTGATCAGATACTGATACTAGAGAGTGCCATGGAACTTAATTCTGTGGATTTTGATGGCTGTAGGATGTTTTGAGACAATAATGGTTTATCGATTCTAAATTAAGCTGAAAGGCCGTCGTTTGCGATTTGAATGTCCTTAACAGTTTGGAACATATTGAATTCTTTATATATTTGCCACCGTTATCTTTTAAAACAACCATGTTTTTCTTTGGAGCCTTTTCCGGAAATTTAATTTACCTGATTCTTGCCATCTCATACCTGGCAGGTTTCTCTACGTTGGCATTCCGAAGTACTGAAGATAAAACTGAAGATCTCAAATTATCAGAAGTCTTACCTGCTCCTAATAAGTATGATAATGCTTCCTCTGAAAATTCGTTCCAATTTTATACCACTATTTCGGACAATTCTGATCAGGCACAAACAGAAGCTATTTCTTTACAGCCTCCCATGATCCCTGTTTTGAAAGTTCTGTTTATTCCACCTCCTCTATCCGGTAAGTCTCACTTTTCGGGTTCAGCCCTTTTCTCACGTCCCCCTCCTTATTCACTTGTATAAAATCGTTTTGCAAATTGGATGATTGTTTTACTGCGCTCTAAATCTTAATTGTTTAAGATCTTTGGTTGCCAGTGACATTTTCCGGTGATTACCTTTTTTTAAATTTTGAATTACAAGGGTTAAGATATGAAATTTTTTCCGGTAGTTATACTGCCAATATTATTGTTTTTTTATTCAGGCCGGGTTATTGCCCAGGTATTGCCTGTTGATGCCGACACTTTATCGATCGGTGACGTTACATTGGATGAGATTACTGTTAAATCGCCCAAAGAGCAGACCAGTATCCGTCAGTTACCTGCATCCATCTCGATTGTTACCTCTAAATTGCTTGAAAGTTCAGAGGTGAATTCGCTGAAAGATCTTTCCTCGGCAATTCCCAATTTCTTTATGCCCGACTACGGTTCAAAGCTAACTTCCCCGGTTTATATTCGGGGAATTGGTTCCAGAATCAACTCACCTTCGGTTGGAATCTATGTCGATGATGTTCCCTATTTTGAAAAAGCAGCATTTGATTTTGATTTTTTTGATATCGATCGGGTAGAAGTGTTGCGCGGTCCCCAGGGAACTTTATACGGAAGAAATACGATGGGGGGAATTATCAATGTTTACACTAAATCGCCACTAACGGAAACGGGTTCCAAAATCAAATTATCCGCGGGCAATTATGGAAATTATACCGCTGGCCTCAATCATTACGGACAAATCGGTAAGAAGTTAGGTTTTGCAGTAAACCTTTCGGGCGTTCACCGGGATGGATTTTTCACGAATCTTTATTCAGGAGATAAGGTAGATAAGATGAATTCCATTGGTGCCAGGGGCAGACTTATCTGGAAGATTTCGGATCAGATGTCACTTGAAAATATTGCGAGCTTTGAACACAGTAATCAGGGCGGATATCCATATGCTCTTTATAAAGACTCACTTAAAGATAATCTCCAGATAAATTACGACCAATATAGTTCATATCTTCGCGATATGTTCTCGGATGCTTTGGTCTGGAACTATTCTGGCAAAAAAATTAAAATTCATGCGACTTCGAGTTTTCAGTCGTTGAATGACAATCAGTCAATTGATCAGGACTTTACTCCGGCAAAGCAATATTTTGTAGTTCAGGAACAAGCCCAACAGATGTTTTCGCAGGAAGTTGTGATGAAGTCGAATCAGAAAAAGAAATATGAATGGCTCATAGGAGCTTATGGTTTTGTTCAACTTTTCGACAACACCGTCGAGGTGAACTATTATCCTACAAAATCCAATTATATCAAAGGTTACGATCACCGGATTTCGGGTGCAGCCTTTTTTCACCAGTCAACATTGAATGACTTTTTAATTCCCCATCTTTCGTTAACAGCAGGTGTGCGTCTTGACCTCGAAAAGGACAAGTTAAATTATACGTACGATTTATTGACCGCCGGCTCGTGGGCGAATAAAACGGATACGGTTTATCCATCTTTAAATGGCACCAAAGTACTCCCAAAAATAACGATGAATTATCAGGCAGGTAATTCAACTTTCTATGCAACAGTTGCAAATGGCTATAAAACAGGGGGTTTTAATTCGACGTTTGAACGACCAGAAGATTTAACCTTTGATCCGGAGTACAGTTGGAATTACGAGCTGGGATGGCGTGCGCCACTTTTCGGTCATCGGTTTTATGCTGATGCTGCCCTTTTTTATATCGACTGGAAGAATCAGCAGATTTATCAGCCTGTTCCCAGCGGCAGAGGTTCAATGTTGAAGAATGCAGGTGAGAGTGAAAGCAAAGGTGTTGAGTTCTCAATGAGAATGGCACCGGTAAAAGGATTTGAAGCCAACGTCAGCTATGGTTATACAAAAGCTACCTTCCTGACG
>Ga0209386_1000968_pt1 | contig 12727 bp, 8 predicted proteins | sample NGEPertwo_FD_184510 | JGI IMG/M metagenome (GOLD analysis project Ga0209386, IMG submission 184510) | Arctic peat soil microbial communities from the Barrow Environmental Observatory site, Barrow, Alaska, USA - NGEE Permafrost154B-two... | ecosystem: Environmental > Terrestrial > Soil > Wetlands... | reverse complement strand
GTCGGACACCGCCTGGTCGCGTATCCGCGGCCTCGTCGTCCCCACCCACCACAAGGGCGGGCGACCGTGCTCGCAAGCCCGGTGGCGCGAGTACGTCGACGTGCTGCTCTACATCACCCGCACCGGGCTGTGGCAGCGCCTGCTGCGGGTGCTGGGCGAAGAAACGCGGACCCGCGCCGGCAGGAAGCCGAAGCCGACCGCCGCGATCGTGGACTCCTCGTCCGTGAAGGCCATGCCCGTGGCCGGACCGCGCGGCTTCGACGGCGCGAAGAAGATCGACGGCATCAAACGCCACATCCTGGTCGACACCACCGGCCTGCTGCTCGGCGTGCACGTCACGCCCGCGAACGTCCAGGACCGGGCCGCGTTCGCCGACCTGCTCACCACCTGCGACACCAAGACCGTCACGAAGGTCAGGGCCGACAAGGGCTACACCGGCACCGCACCCGCCGAAGCCGCCGCGGACCCCATGATCACCCGCGCGTCCGGCCGCCCGCGCAAGTGCAGGGGAGCACGCTGGTGCCATGGACGCCGTATCCGCAACCCTGACCTTCTTCGGCGGCACCGGCACGGTCACCGGCAGCCGGTTCCTCCTGGAGCGCGGCGACCGGCGACTGCTCGTGGACTGCGGCCTCTACCAGGGCGAACGTGAGCTGCGCCGGCGCAACTGGGAGCCGTTCCCGGTCCCGCCGGACACCATCGACGACGTCGTGCTCTCGCACTGCCACCTGGACCACTGCGGCTACCTGCCGGCCCTGGTGCGGGACGGCTTCCGTGGCCCGGTGTGGCTGACGGAGGGCACCGGGGCGCTCACCGCGATCGTGCTGCGGGACAGCGGGTTCCTCAACGAGCGGGACGCCGAGCTCGCCCGGGAGGGCGGCTGGTCCAAGCACACCCCACCCCTACCGCTGTACACCGCCGCCGACGCCGACCGCGCGATAGCCCACTTCCGCACCGTCGCCTTCGACACGACGACGGAGCTGGCCGACGGCTTCCACTTCCGGATGAGCCGGGCCGGTCACGTCCTGGGGTCGGCCAGCACGGTGGTGCAGGCGGGTACCTCGCGGATCCTGTTCTCCGGGGACCTTGGCCGGGCGGACCACCCGGTGCTGCGCTCGAGGGCCGCGCCCCCGGCCGCCACGACCGTCGTCGTGGAGTCCACCTACGGCGACCGGGCGCACCCCCGCCCGTCGGGCCCGGCGCACGCCGAGTTCGCCGACGCCATCCGACGCACCGTCGAGCGGGGTGGCTCGGTGCTCGTGCCTGCCTTCGCGGTCGACCGGACCGAGCTGGTGCTCCAGGCGCTCTCGGACATGGTGCGGGACGGGGAGATCCCGGTGGTACCGGTGCACGTCGACAGCCCGATGGCGCTCGCCGCGCTCGAGGTCTACCGGCGCGGCTCGCTGCGGGACGAGCTGGCGTGCGGGCATCGAGCCGGAGTTCGTGCACCTGCCGATGCTCCGGGCGGCCCGGACCGCCGAGGAGTCCATGGCCCTGAACTCCCCGAAGGCGCCCTGCATCATCATCTCGGCGTCGGGGATGGCCTCGGGCGGCCGGGTGGTGCACCACCTGCGGCACATGCTGCCCGACCACCGCAACACCGTCGTGCTCACCGGCTACCAGGCGATCGGCACCCGGGGACGCGCCCTGCTCGACGGTGCGCGCGAGCTCAAGATGTTCGGCCGGTACGTCCCGGTGAACGCCGAGGTGGTCGCCGACGAGGAGTTCTCCGTGCACGCCGACGCCGACGAGATCCTTGGCTGGCTCCGCCAGATGCCGCAGCCTCCCGAGACCGTCTACGTGGTGCACGGGGAGCGCGGCGCCTCCGAGGGGCTGGCCGAGCGCATCCGCGCCGAGCTGGGCTGGACCGTGGCCGTGCCGCACCTGGGGGAGCGCGTCCGGCTGGTCTGAGGCACAGTCGGCCGACGCCGCTCCCGGACCGTGCCGCGCGAGCGGGCGTGTGATAGGCACGCGGTCATGAGCACCGATACCCCGACCACCGCGTTCGACGACGCCGTCGCCCGTATTCGCGCCGGCGCCCGCGTCCCGGATGAGGCCCGCGCCCTGTACGACGCGCTCACCGACGACGAGCGTCTCTTCCTGCTCGACGGCGACACCCCGTTCTGGGCCGGGATGCACGGCATCTTCTTCGAGGGCTACAACCTGCGCCCGTACCCGATGGGCGCCGTCGCCCGCCTCGGCATCCCCGGTCTGCTGTTCGTGGACGGGCCGCGCGGCGTCGTCGTCGGGCGGTCCACGGCCTTCCCGGTCTCGATGGCCCGTGGTGCGACCTGGGACGTGGACCTGGAGGAGCGCGTCGGGCGGGCGATCGGCGCCGAGCTGCGCGCCCAGGGCGGGAACTTCTTCGGTGGCGTGTGCCTCAACCTGCCTCGGCACCCCGCGTGGGGACGCGTGCAGGAGACGTACGGCGAGGACCCGGTGCTGCTCGGCGGGATGGGTGCCGCGCTGGTGCGGGGCACGACGCCGCACGCGATGGCCTGCGTCAAGCACTACGCCCTCAACAGCATGGAGAACGCCCGGTTCAGCGTGGACGTGAACATCGACGAGGCGACGCTCCACGAGTACTTCCTGCCGCACTTCCGCCAGGCGGTCGACGCCGGTGCGGCCGCGGTGATGAGCGCCTACAACTCGGTCGACGGAGAGTGGGCGGGGCAGAACCCGATGCTCCTGACGACAGTGCTGCGCGACGACTGGGGCTTCACCGGGACCGTGATCACCGACTTCATCTGGGGGATGCGCGACGGGACCGTGGCGCTCCGGGCCGGGCTGGACGTCGAGGCGCCCTTCCGCGAGCAGAGGGCGACGCACCTGGCGGCCGACCTCGCGGCCGGGCGGGCCCGCTGGGACGACGTCGAGCGCGCGGCGCTGCGCACCCTGGGTACCCAGCTGCGCCACTACGTGGAGCGGGACGAGCAGGCGCCCGACGCCGCGGTGGTGGCCGGGCCGGAGCACCGCGCCCTCGCGCGCGAGGTCGCTGCGCGGTCCGTCGTGCTGCTGCGGAACGAGCCGGTCGACGGTTCGCCGCTGCTCCCGCTGGATCCGGCTGTGGTCCGGACCGTCGCCGTGCTGGGCCGGCTCGCGGACCTACCGAACACCGGCGACCACGGGTCCTCGGACGTGCGGGCGCCGGAGGTCGTCACGGCGCTGGCGGGCCTGCGGGCGGCGCTCCCGGACGCGATCATCGAGCACGTGACCGACCCTGACCCGGCGGAGGCTGCCCGACGTGCCGCGCACGCCGACATCGCGATCGTCGTCGTGGGGTACACGGCTGAGGACGAGGGCGAGTTCGTCGGCGGGGACATCCTCACCCGGCCGGAGCTGGCGGCCCTCTACCCGGAGCCCGCCACCGACGCCGAGCGCGACCTGCGCGCCCAGGTGCTGGCGCTCGCCGAGAGCGGCGCCACCCTCAACGGGGGCGCCGACACGGCCGGCGGCGACCGCGCGGACCTGCACCTACGCCCCGAGGACGTCGCCCTGGTCCAGGCGGTCGCGGCGGCCAACCCGCGCACCGTGGTTGCCGTCGTCGCTGCCGGGACCGTGCTGATGGAGGAGTGGCGGCACCGGGTGCCAGCCGTCCTGATGGCCTGGTACTCCGGCATGGAGGGCGGCCACGGGCTCGCCGACGTCCTGCTCGGGCGGGTCGACGCGAGCGGGCGGCTGCCGTTCGCCGTCCCGACGTCCGCGGACCACCTTCCGCACTTCGACCGGGACGCCACCTCCGTGACGTACGACCGGTGGTTCGGGCAACGGCGTCTGGCGCACCTGGGCGTCGAGGCGGCGTACCCGCTCGGCTTCGGGCTGTCCTACACGACCTTCCGCACCGAGCTCGTCCTCGCGCGGCGCGACGGGGAGTCGGTGGACGTCACCGCGCGGGTCACGAACACCGGGGCACGGGATGGGCGGCACGTCGTACAGGTCTACGGCTCCACCGGGGGCGGAGAGCGGCATCTCCTGGGCTTCGGTTCGGTCGCGATCCCGGCCGGGGCCAGTGTCGAGGCGGTGGTCGAGGCGAGTCTGCTCCCACTGGGCACCTGGGACGCCGGGCGACGGGTGGTCGCCGCTCCGGAAGGGCCGGTGGTGGTCGAGGTGGGCGCCCACTGGGGAGACCCGGCGGCGGTCACTGCCGTCGTCTGAGGCCGACGAGGCGCGAGGCAGGTCGCCCCGGCGTCGTGCCGGCGGGACCTGCTCTGGTCAGATGCCTTCGGGTCAGACGCCTTCGGCGGGCGCCTCGGCCGGCTCGACGTGGATGAAGGTCGTGCACCCGGGGAGCGCCGCCTCAACGTCCGTCTCGATCCGGTCGGCCAGGTCGTGGGCCACCTGGACGGTCCAGTCCCCGGGAACGGCGACGTCGAGGAAGACGAACCGCTGTCGCCCGGCCTCCATGGAACGCAGGGTCGTGAGCTCCACCTGGTGATCGGTGTGGTACCGGGCCAGGACGGCGTCGATCTCCGCGTGGTCGCTCGCCGGCAGTGCCGCGGTGAGCAGGCCGCTGAGTGATCGGCGCAACAGGCCGTACCCGGTCACCAGGATGTTCACGCCCACCGCGAGCGCGACGATGGGGTCCAGTTGCTGCCATCCGGTCAGCGCCACGAGGGCGATGCCGACCAGGACCCCGACGGAGGTCCATACGTCGGTCAGCAGGTGCTTGCCGTCGGCGATCAGAGTGATGGAGCGGTGCGCGCGGCCGACGCGTTGCAGGGTCAACCCGACCGCGAGGTTGATCAGCGATGCGCCGGTGCTGAGGGCCAGGCCGACGGCGGCCTGTTCGAGCGGCTGGGGGGCCATCAGGCGTCCGACGGAGGTCCAGACGATCGCGCCCGCCGCGACGAAGATCATCGCTCCTTCGACCAGTGCGGAGACGTACTCCGCCTTGCCGTGGCCGAAGTGGTGGATGTCGTCCGGCGCGCGGGCAGCGACGCGGAGGGCGAACAGGGCGACGATCGCGGCGACGAGGTTGACGCAGGACTCGAGGGCGTCGGAGAGGAAGCCGACCGATCCGGTGAGCCCGGCGGCAGCACCCTTGAGCGCGATCGTGACCAACGCGGCCGCGAGCGACAGGAGCATGAACCGGAACAGCAGGCGGTCCTCCTGCCGCCGCGCCGGCGGGGCCGGGGGAGTCATCGGCGAGGCCGATCGGTGCCGATCCGGTGGATCGGCGACCACAGGGCGCCCGTCACCGTGGTCCGGGGCGTCCGCCCCGCGTGCCGTCGTGTCGTCATCGTGTGAGCACTCTCATCGTGAAGTCGCGCGTGCCCCCTGATCCTTCCAGGTTCGCCGCACGGCTGTGGCCGGTGGCCCGGCGTGGCCCGGCTCGGCGTGGCCCGGCTCGGCCCGGCCCGGCTCGGCCCGGCCGGTCCGGTCGGGTGCGACGGCGGATCTCTCCTCGGGACCATAGGTCGCCGAGAGTGGTTCCCAAGGCGTGAGACGATGATCTTTCACTACGAGACGGTAACGATGAGCCGTCAGGCACTTTCGCGTAACACGGGAGTGCTAGGCATGGATCCTCACGATCGTCACAGACGGTGGCCGAGACGTCCCGGCCGCCAGGACTCAAGGGAAGAGGAAACCGGATGGCATCCGTGTTCATGCCTCGTCGGCGAGGGCTTACCGCCACTGCCGGCATCGCAACGATGGCCCTCGCGCTGGCCGCATGCGGCAGCAGCGGTGGCAGCTCCGAGGGTGCATCCCTCACGATCGGCACGACGGACAAGATCACCACGATCGACCCGGCGGGCTCCTACGACAACGGCTCCTTCGCCGTGATGAACCAGGTGTTCCCCTTTCTGCTGAACACTCCGTTCGGCAGCCCCGACCCCGAGCCCGACATCGCCAAGTCCGCCGAGTTCACGGCACCGAACGAGTACACGGTCATCCTCAAGGACGGCCTGAAGTTCGCCAACGGGCACGACCTGACGGCGTCGGACGTGAAGTTCACCTTCGACCGGCAGCTGGCGATCCTGGCCAACGGGGCCGACGGCGGAAACGGTCCCGCGTCGCTGCTGTACAACCTGGAGAGCACCGAGGCCGTCGACGACACGACAGTCGTCTTCCACCTGAAGTCGGCGAACGACCAGATCTTCCCGCAGATCCTGTCCAGCCCGGCCGGCCCGATCGTCGACGAAGAGGTCTTCGCCGCTGACGCGCTGACCCCCGACCAGGACATCGTCGACGGGAACGCCTTCGCCGGTCCGTACGTGATCACCAGCTACGACCTGAACAACCTGGTGTCGTACGAGGCCAACCCGGACTACGAGGGCCTGCTCGGTGCGCCGAAGACCGGCCTGATCAACGTCAAGTACTTCGCCGAGGCCTCGAACCTCAAGCTGGAGATCCAGGACGGGACCATCGACGTCGCGTACCGCAGCCTGTCTGCCACGGACATCGAGGACCTCCGCGGCGACGACGGCGTCAAGGTCGTCGACGGGCCCGGCGGCGAGATCCGGTACATCGTCTTCAACTTCGACACCCAGCCCTACGGTGCCACCACGGCCGATGCGGACGCGGCCAAGGCCCTGGCCGTGCGCCAGGCGGTTGCCGACCTGATCGACCGCGCCGAGATCGCCGACCAGGTCTACAAGGGCACCTACACCCCGCTGTATTCGTACGTGCCCGACGGCCTGAGCGGTGCCACCCAGGTGCTTTCCGACCTGTACGGCGACGGCGAGGGTGGTCCGGACGTCGACAAGGCGACCCAGGTGCTGGCCGACGCGGGCGTCGCGACCCCGGTCGAGCTGAGCCTGCAGTACTCCAACGACCACTACGGGCCGTCCTCCGGTGACGAGTACGCGCTGATCAAGGACCAGCTCGAGTCGAGCGGCCTGTTCACTGTCGACCTGCAGACCACCGAGTGGGTGCAGTACGCCCAGGACCGCACGGCAGACGTCTACCCGGCCTACCAGCTCGGCTGGTTCCCGGACTACTCCGACGCCGACAACTACCTGACGCCGTTCTTCCTGGTGGAGAACTTCCTGGGCAACCACTACGCCAACCAGGACGTCAACGACATGATCCTGCAGCAGGCCGTGACAACGGATCCCGACGAGCGCGCAGGGCTGATCGAGGACATCCAGGCCGCGGTCGCGCAGGACCTGTCGACCGTGCCCTACCTCCAGGGCGCACAGGTGGCAGTCGTGGGACCTGACGTGAACGGAGCCGAGGACACCCTCGACGCCTCGTTCAAGTTCCGGTACGGCGCGCTGTCCAAGGGCTGATCGGCCCGGCAGCGCCCCAGCAGCACCCCGGGTGGCCCGCTCAGCGGGCGGGCCACCCGGTTCACCATGTGCGGGCCGGCTGAGGCCGAACCGCATGCTCGAGGGGAGACCTCACGACGACGACGGCGCTCACCGGCGCGAGCGCGCCCGGCGCTGAGCCCACCACGTCCTCGTCCGCCAAGGGCAACCGGCGGGCGGCCGGCGGGGGCAACCTCGGTCGCTACCTGCTGGTCCGGTTCGTGCTCATCTTCCCGACCATCTTCATCCTGGTCACGACCGTGTTCGTGCTGATGAGGTCGACGGGCGACCCGATCACCGCATCCCAGGGCGGCCGCCTGCCGGCCGACCAGCTGGCCGAGCGGATCCACCTGGCCGGCTATGACCGGCCGGTGTTCACGCAGTACCTCGAGTACCTCGGCGGGATCTTCCGTGGCGACTTCGGCACGACCCTGAGCGACAACCGCCCGGTCACCGAGGTGCTCACCACCTATGGCACTGCGACCCTCGAGCTGGCCTTCTACGCGCTGCTCGTCGCGTTCCTGGTCGGCGTCCCACTCGGGCGCAGGGCCGCCTACTTCCGGGACAAGGCGCCGGACGCCATCCTGCGGGTCTTCGCGATCCTGTGCTACGCCACCCCCGTCTTCTTCGCCGGTCTGCTGCTCAAGCTGGTGTTCTCCCGTTGGCTGGGCTGGCTGCCGGTCGCCGGGCGCGCCTCGACCGGCACCGAGATTCGGATGCAGCGGCTGAACAAGCCGAGCGGCATCTACCTGATCGACGCCATCCAGACCGGCGAGGGCGCGGCGATCGTCGACGTCCTGCAGCACGCGGTGCTGCCCGCCGCCGCGCTCGGGCTCCTCACCGCAGGCATCTTCCTGCGGCTGGTGCGTACCAACGTGATCGGGACGCTGGGCAGCGGGTACATCGAGGCAGCCCGCTCTCGCGGGGTGCCGGAGTCCCGCCTGCTCCGCAAGCACGCCTACCGGCCAGCTCTGATCCCGATCATCACGGTGATGGGGATGCAGATCGCCCTGCTGCTCAGCGGTGCGGTGCTCACCGAGACCACCTTCGAGTGGAAGGGGCTGGGCTTCCAGCTGGCCGAGTACCTGCAGGCGCGCGACTTCGTGGCGGTGCAGGGTCTGGTCGCGGTGCTGGCGGTGATCGTCGCGGTCTCGAACTTCATCGTCGACGTACTGGCCGCGCTGATCGACCCGAGGGTGAGGTACTGAGATGGCCGATGCCGACGCCCTCGCCCCCACCCGCCGGGCCTCCTGGTGGCGCCGGCTGCCGGTGGTCCATCAGCTGGGCCAGAGCGTCGGCCTGCAGCGCGGCATGCTCGTCGCGGGCCTGGTGATCAGCGCGGTCTTCGTGCTCACGGCACTGCTCGCGCCGGTCCTTGCGCCGTTCGGCTACGGCCAGCTCCGCGGTCCGGACGGGCCGTTCGGCGCGCAGCGGCCGCCCTCGGCCGAGCACCTGCTCGGCACGACCGTCGGCGGCTACGACGTGCTGTCGCGGGTGATCTGGGGATCGCGGACGGCCCTGATGGTGATCGTCGTCGCCGTCGCGCTGTCGATCGTCGTCGGAGTGCTGCTCGGCCTGGTGTCCGGCTACTTCGGCGGCTGGCTGGACCGGATCCTCGTGGTCGTCTCCGACGCCCTCTATGCCTTCCCGTCCCTGCTGCTGGCGATCGTGATGGCGATCGTGATCAGCCGCGGGCAGTCGGACCTGGTCGGTGGGATCTTCGCGGCGGCGATCTCGATCACCGTGATCTTCATCCCGCAGTACTTCCGGGTGGTCCGCGCCGAGACGGTCCGGATCAAGGCCGAGGCGTTCGTGGAGTCCGCGCGGGTGATCGGCGCCGGCAACGTGCGGATCATGAGCCGGCACGTGCTGCGCAACGCGACGCGGACCCTGCCGTTGATCCTCACCCTCAACGCCTCGGAGGCGATCCTCACCCTAGCCGGGCTGGGGTTCCTCGGCTTCGGCATCGAGCCGACCGAGGCCGCCGAGTGGGGCTACGACCTGAACAAGGCGCTTTCCGACGTGACCAGCGGGATCTGGTGGACGTCGGTGTTCCCCGGCCTGGCCATCGTGCTCGCCGTGCTGGGGCTCACGCTCGTCGGCGAGAGCCTGAACGACCTGGCCGACCCGAGGTTGCGGACCCGCCGTGCCGTGGTGGACGGGTCGGAAGGCGTCGCGCCGGTCCCGGTCGTGCCCGGTGGCGTGATCGACGACGGGCTCGACGGGCTCGACGGGCTGGAACCGACCGAGCGGGTGGCCCGGTGACTGTTCTGGACATCCGGGGCCTTGGAGTCTCCTTCGCCACCGACGCCGGTGCGGTGATCGCCGTCGACGGCGTGAGCCTGACGGTCGGCGCCGGCGAGGTGCTCGCGATCGTCGGGGAGAGTGGCAGCGGGAAGACCGTGACCGCCAAGACGATCCTCCGGCTGCTGCCGGAGACCGCGACGACCCGCGGTGCGGTGATCCTGACCAGCAAGGACGGCACGAGCGCCGGGGATGTGGTGACCTTGTCCGGTGCGCAGCTGCAGGCGGTGCGCGGCCGGGACGCCGCCATGGTGTTCCAGGAGCCGTCCACTGCGCTGAACCCGGTGTTCCCGGTGGGGTGGCAGATCGCCGAAGGGTTGCGCGCGCACGGGCTGACCTCCGCCCGGGAGGCCCGCAAGAAGGCCATCGACATCATGCGCCGGGTGGGCATCCCGGACCCCGAGAGCCGGGTGGACCACTACCCGCACCAGTTCTCCGGTGGCCAGAAGCAACGGATCGTGATCGCCCAGGCGCTGGTCCTCGACCCGGGCGTGATCATCGCCGACGAACCGACCACTGCCCTTGACGTCACGGTCCAGGCGGAGATCCTCGACCTGCTGCGCCGGTGCCGGGACGAGTTCGGCACCGCGATCGTGCTGATCACCCACAACATGGGCATCGTCGCGGACCTCGCCGACCGGGTCGCGGTGATGTACGAGGGCCGGATCGTCGAGCAGGCCGACGTGCGGACCCTGTTCGCCAGCCCGAAGGAGGTCTACACCCAGCAGCTGCTGGCGGCAGTGCCCCGCCTGGGTGAGGGCCTCGTCCGCGCACGCGACCGAGCCGAGCGCCGACCTGCGGGCTGGGACGACCACACACCCGTCGTCGAGGCGCGGGACCTGCGCATCGTCTACCCCGGCCGCCTTCGGCGACCGGACTTCACGGCAGTCGACGGGGTCTCCCTGTCGATCAAGCCCGGCGAGGTCCTCGGCCTGGTCGGTGAGAGCGGCAGCGGCAAGACGACGATCGGCCGCGCCATCGCCGGCCTGACCAGGGTGACCAGCGGGTCCCTCCTGGTGCACGGCGTGGAGATGAACGGGGTCCGCGAACGCGCGTTCCGACCCGTGCGCAGCCGGATCGGGTTCGTCTTCCAGGACCCGGCGACCAGCTTCAACCCGCTGCTGACCATCGCCGAGTGCGTCGCGGAGCCGCTGGTGGTGCACGGGCGGGCCGCGGACCCCAACGACGCCCGCCCGCGGGTGGACGAGCTGCTCGAGGCGGTCCAGCTGCCGTCCGTGTACGGCGACCGGTTCCCGCACGAGCTGTCCGGAGGGCAGCGCCAGCGCGCGAGCCTCGCCCGGGCGCTGGCCCTCGGCCCGGAGCTGTTGATCGCGGACGAGCCGACGTCCGCCCTTGACGTCTCAGTCCAGGCCCGGGTGCTCGACCTTTTCGACGAGCTGCAGCGCGAGTACGGCTTCGCGTGCCTGTTCATCAGTCACGACCTGGCCGTCGTCGACCTGCTCGCTGACCGGATCGCGGTGCTCTACCGCGGCCGGCTGGTCGAGGAGGGCACCGGTGCCGAGGTGTTGGGCGCACCGAAGGACCCCTACACCCAGCGGCTGCTGGCATCGCTGCCCGTTCCCGACCCGGACGAGCAGGCGACCCGCCGGGCCGAGTGGAACCGGTTGCGCGCTCAGGGGTAGCGGCTCACGCGTCACGGTTCAGGGGTAGCGGCTCACGCGTCACGGTTCAGGCGTACCGCGCAACGAGCTGCGCGAACTGATGGACGTACCCGCCGCCGAACAGCACCGCGTGCATGCCGAGCGGGTACAGCTGGTGCAGCCCGACGACGTCGTCCCACGCCTCCGGGAGCCGGTGCACCTCGCGGTATCCGGCCAGCACGTCGGCCAGGAAGGGCAGGCCGAACAGCTCAAGCATGGCCAGGTCGGTCATCCGGTGACCGCCGTGGGCGGCCGGGTCGATCAGGACGGCGCCGTCACGGCACCACATCACGTTCCCGGACCAGAGGTCACCGTGCAGGCGGGCCGGTGCGTCGCCGTCGTCCCAGGCACCGGCCCGGACCGAGGTCGTCACCCGGGCCAGGTCGGCCGCCAGCCGAGTGCTGAGCGCGCCGTGCGCCGCCAGCAGGTCGCGGACCTGGTCCAGCCGGCACTGCGCGTAGAACTCGCCCCAGCGCCGGTGGTTGCCACGGGGTAGCGGCAGGGGTTGGTCGAGCGGGCCGAAGAACCCATCCTGCCGCCAGCCCGGCGGCGTCGCCCCGAAGTGGGATGCACCGGCGTCGTGCAGGCGGGCAAGGGCGGACCCGAAGGCGTGCGCCGCCTCCCTGCTGGGAGCAGTCGGCTGCAGTCGCTCGAGCTCCAGGGCCGCCGTCGAGACGCTCACGACGCGCACCACCCGCGGTCCGCCGGGCACGTCGAGCCAGGCCAGCCCGGCCGCCTCGCAGGCGAAGAACCCGGCCGGAGCCCCGGCTCGGTGCTTGCGGAACGCCATGGCCGCAGTCCACCACGTGCGAACGAGTTCGGCGTGGGATTCTCACCTCAGGGCAGTGCCGTCCGACCGGCGGCGCCCGATGTCCACCGGCACACCCGCCGGGCACGACGAGCGGCCCAACCGGCCCGCAGAGGAGGCGGCATGAGGATCGGGATCCCGACCGAGGTCAAGGACCACGAGTACCGGGTGGCGGTCACCCCGGCAGGCGCGCGCGCGCTGACCGATGCCGGCCACGAGGTGCTCGTCCAGGCGGGCGCCGGACTCGGCTCCGGGCTGCCGGACGACGCGTACGTCGCCGCGGGGGCGCGGATCGTGCCGGATGCCGCCGACGCGTGGGGCGCCGACCTGGTCTGCAAGGTCAAGGAGCCGGTCGAGTCCGAGTACCGCCGGCTGCGCCGGGACCTGGTGCTCTTCACCTACCTGCACCTGGCGGCCGGCCGCCGCTGTACGGAGGCGCTGCTTGCCGCCGGAACCACGTCGATCGGCTACGAGACGGTGCAGCTGGCCGACGGCTCGCTGCCGCTCCTGGCACCGATGAGCGAGGTGGCGGGACGGCTCGCCACGCAGGCCGGAGCCCATCACCTGCTCAAGAACGAGGGCGGCCGGGGCGTGCTGCTCGGCGGCGTCCCCGGTGCCCGCCCTGGGCAGGTGGTCGTGCTCGGCGCGGGCACGGCCGGCCGGCACGCAACCGAGATGGCCGTCGGGATGCACGCGGAGGTGAC
>Ga0209386_1000967_pt1 | contig 12729 bp, 9 predicted proteins | sample NGEPertwo_FD_184510 | JGI IMG/M metagenome (GOLD analysis project Ga0209386, IMG submission 184510) | Arctic peat soil microbial communities from the Barrow Environmental Observatory site, Barrow, Alaska, USA - NGEE Permafrost154B-two... | ecosystem: Environmental > Terrestrial > Soil > Wetlands... | reverse complement strand
TGCTCTTATTGTCATCCTTTCCCATTTTTCCCAAAATAATGAGGTCAGGGTTTAACTTCAAAATCTGTTCGGCATTGGGATACAGACTTTCTGCGAAGATATATTCCACCTTTTTCTGGACGTCTTTCGGATAATTGTCCCATTTTGTGACGGCGACAACTTTTCCTTCCAATCCCAAGGCGAAAAGGGTTTCAGTTGCCGAGGGGACCAAGGAAACGATACGTTTCGGTTGAGCGGTAAGTGTCACACTGGCTCCCGAGTCATCTTTGAGGGTTAGCGGATACGCTGTTTGTGTCGTTGAAGTCACGCTAGGCTGTTTGTTTGATTCAGATATCGTACTTCCACAACCTGTGAGAAGGGTGAGAGATAGGACTAGAGTAATTAATGAGAGAATCTTTTTTTTAATCATGGTTATCTTCCTTTCTTTTGCATGTGTTGCTATCTCCTTATAAAAAAATAAAGAGACAACCCCACATCACTCCTCATAAAGACAAGCAATGTATCGGTTGTCTCGGACGGCGCGTTCTCTTCCGCTTTCAAGTTCGCATGTTTGAAAGCAGATCCCGCTTGAACAAGACTTTACCCAAAAGGTCTGTTTCCCTCGAGAAACCAAATATGTACATACAAAAATATATAAAAGCCCTCCAAAACATGAAGGGCTGAATTAAATAATTCCTGCCACCCATTCATCGTGAGTAACGCATATGAGCAATCAGGTCTCCTGGCTCAGGTTCATCGTTTAGTGCCTCCTTCCCAAGTTTCCTCAGTGGATGTGGCACAAACTCCCCTTTACAGTGGCGGGACCGCGCTGGATTTAAACCAGCTTCCCTGTTATGATTTCTCGGTTACGAAAAATCGTTTGCTCATTTATTAAATTTTGCAAATTAAATGTATCACAAAAGCCATACATGGTCAAGTGCCGACCAACACGGCACAACACCCAGTGGCTACCAAATATGAAATTTCCGGAAATAAAAGTGTTTATCCAACTTAGTAAATTCACTCTGCTTTCTTACAGTACCTAACCCCAATCAGAAAAAACACTAGGAAATTACTAAATAATATTAAAGGATGGACTGCGAGAGTTACTAAATCCTCACTGTTACTTCTCAAGCCTAGGGTTGTATGGGTTAAAGGTAAGAGCAGTATGAAGACTTTGAGAGATTCCGGCATTTTCTCCAGAGGAAAAAAAGTTCCGCATAAAAAGGCCATGGGAGTAATAACAAAATTAGAGAATTTGGCCATATCAGCATGAGAATTAATGATAATTCCGGCCGTAAAGCCCATAGCTGAAAATACCAGACAGTTTAATATCATAAGAAGGATAAAATAGGCACTTATCTGCATTCCTATCTTAAAAATAAGGGTCAAAAACAAGATCAACAAACCTGAATACATACCCCTTAATGTTCCAGCAAAAATTTTACCCGCTGCGTAAACAAACATATTGATAGGTGCAACCATAAACTGTTCAAAGGTCTTATCGTAAATTCTTGATATGTTAATAGAGTTACCGATGGTGTTAAAACTTACTGTCATTGTGGATAGTGCTATAATACCCGGTATAACGAAGTTAATATAATCCTTACCGTTTATTCGCATGCCCCCTCCTAATCCCCATCCGAAGGCAATCAGGTAAAGAACAGGGGCAATCATGGAACCTATAGTTATACTCCAAAATTTTCGTTTAAATAGAATATACTCTTGCCACAAGATGCTGACAAATCCCATTATTCATTTACACTCCTGTTTGTCAATTTGATAAAAACATCTTCCAAGTTGGAGGAACGTATATTCACATTACCTTCAATAGAAGCAGCACGATTCAGGGCATCTTTTCTAGTTGCAAAAAATTCGCTTTGGGTTACGCCTTTGGTAAAATATTCAAGGACACATTCTCCGACTTTAGCCTTTAACTTTTCAGGGGTATCTAGTTCCACTAGTTTCCCCCCGTTCATTAACCCCACCCGGTCACATAATACTTCCGCTTCTTCGATATAGTGAGTAGTCAGCAGTACCGTTAAGCCTTTCGTTTTTAATACTTTTAGTAAATCCCACATTTTTTTGCGCGCTACAGGGTCAAGTCCCACAGTCGGTTCATCTAACAAAAGAATGGTTGGATTGTGCATTAGATTTTTGGCAATCATCAGTTTCCTCTTCATCCCCCCTGAAAACTTTTTAGCCAAATCATGAGCCCTCTCTGTCAGTTCCGTAAATTCCAGGAGTTCAGCTATTCTCTTTCTTCTTATGGCTTTAGGCATGTTATAAAGACGTCCATGAAGCTCTAGATTTTCCCAGGCCGTCATTTCTCCTTCCAAATTGTTATACTGCGGGACAACTCCAATCTTAATTTTCACATCAGAAAGATTCCTGTCCATGTTCTTACCATCAATCCAAATAGAACCGGAAGTTAAAGGGGTAAGTGTGCTAATCATTCTAACGGTTGTCGTTTTTCCTGCTCCATTGGGACCTAATAGTCCAAAAAACTCTCCGTGGCTTATCTCAAGATTCAAATGATCAACCACTGTGATACTACCGTATTCTTTGGTCACATTTTGAATTTTAATCAATATTCACCCTTCTCTCAACTTCAGGTTCCATTATTTTAAACGCTGTTTTTTCAGTGCATAGCTACATAAATGATTATGTTCTTTTCTTAATTAGTAGATAGATAAAGAAAGGCGCACCGATAAGTGCGGTGACGATACCCACCGGAATTTCCGTAGGAGCAATAATAGTACGTGCCAGGGTATCGGACATTAGCAACAGAATTGCTCCCATAAGGCTAGCACAGGGGATCAGAAAACGGTTATCACTCCCTATGAGAATACGACAAATATGAGGAGCTACCAAACCGATAAAGCCGATGATCCCTGTAAATGCAATAGTGATGGACGCGATTAGAGAGCATACAGCCAAGGAAACTATCCGTAGTCGTTTGACATTTACACCTAGGTTTAATGCTACCTCTTCGCCAGCACTTAAAGCATTGATATCCCAGGCAAGACGCCAGAGAATGAGTAAACCTATCAGTACCGGCAGCACAATTAAGCCAATAGTTTCCCAGGTAGCCCCCCATAAACCGCCCATTAACCAAACTACAAGTTCTTTTAATTTTTCATCATCAGAGACATACTTGAGCGCGGACAATCCAGCTGAAAACAGATAGCCAACAGCTACTCCGCCTAGCACCAATGTCTCCGTTGCCAGGTTTTTAAAACTGGCAATACAATAAACTAATATCATCGTTAAAGTACCAAACATAAAAGCACTAACCGCAATAATATATTGGCCTAAATGATAAAAGGCTGAGCCAAAGAAAACAGGCCCTAAAACAATAGCCAGAGCAGCTCCAAAAGCGGCTCCAGAAGATAATCCCAAGGTATAGGGGTCTACCAGCGGGTTACGTAAAATGCCCTGCATTACCGTTCCGGCTCCTGCCAAGCTCATCCCCGTCAGAATAGCCAGGAAAATACGGGGCAGACGCAATTCCACAATGACTGTATGTGCCAGACTGTTGCCTGCCACCGGGAAAATTCCCGGTACAAGCTTATCCGCAATTACTCTCACAACTTCCTTTATACTAACTTCAGCAGCCCCGGTAGCGGTTGAATATAGCGTCGCCAGCACTAACAGTGCTAGGAGAGCGGCTAGCCAGACCAGCTTCCGGGTTGCATGCCGCTCATAAAGATCTCTAATTCCTGCAAAGTCCTGATTTTGCGATTTTTCTATAGGTATACGCATTTCTTTTCCACTCCAAAATGATAAATTACTTGGCAACCTCAACCGGTTCGCCAACTGGTCTGAGGGGTATAACATAGGGGCCGCAAGTACTTTCGACCACTGAGGCTACAACCCCAAAAACAGAGCTGATATTTTCCTCGGTGATTATCGCTTCAGGATCTCCTGAAGCGAAGATACGTCCATTTTTTAGCATCACTATCTTATCAGAAAAACGGGAAGCGAGATTTAAGTCGTGTAATACCATGATCACTGTTCGCTTGCTATGTTTAACCAGCTGCCTGACTGTTTCAAGGACTTCCAATTGGTGTCTAATATCGAGACTGCTGGTAGGCTCATCAAACAGGAATATCTCCGGTTCTTGCGCTAGAACTCTAGCAATGAACACTTTTTGTTTCTGCCCGCCACTAAGCTGATCCAAGCGCCGTTCTGCCAGATCTGCAATTCCCGTGAATTGAATAGCCCTGGCAATAATGTCTATATCGTTGCTTGATACCCCCCATTTCAAATGAGGTTTCCTGCCCATAAGAATCGTTTCCAGAACAGTAGCCTGGAACACGTCCGCTGAAGCCTGGGGAACATAACCTAAAATTTTAGCTAAAGCCAAGGTATTAATCTTGGCCGCCTGCTTTCCGTCCAGAAAAACAGCTCCGTTCTTCGGTTTAAGTATACGTGCCATACACTTAAGCAACGTACTCTTACCTGATCCATTCGGCCCAACGATACTCAATATTTCCCCCTCAGCGACTTCCATGGTCACCTCATCCAATACATCATGACTGGGGTAGGAAAAACAGATATCTTTAAGCATTATTTTCATAATTATAGACATTCCTTTCGCTGCGCTCAAGGCACAAAACATTATGAAACGTGTTGGCTTTGAGCGTTATTTAATTTATTGTACAAGTATAGGGATAGCAGTTAACTACAAACCACGGGGGGGTGAGTGGGCTACTCCAAACGCGGAGTGACCGCATAATTATATGTGTAGATTGCCTTTCCAAGCACAAATAAGTGTGACTTTGAGCACGCAGACTTATCTTTGTATGAACATTACTCGTTTATTGCTAGGCAATCAGTCAATGCTGTCTATCCCTTCAACTCTATGAAAGGAGATTCTACTATGGCTTTAAAAATTGTCTATCAAATTTGTTGTGGCATTGACGTCCACAAAACCTTTGTGGTTGCCTGTATTGCTTCGACAAACAAGGGGGTCACTAGTTACAAACGCCATCGCTTTTCTACGTTTACAAAAGGACTAAGAGAGCTGTCACAATGGCTTTGTGAAAACAACTGTAGCGAAGTTTGTATGGAGTCTACGGGAAAATACTGGATTCCCATCTTTAACATTCTCGAAGATTCTTGCAATATCACCCTCGCCCACCCTAAATATGTCAAAGCTATCCGCGGTAAAAAAACGGATAATAAAGATGCTCAGTGGATTGCCGACTTGTTCAAACATGACCTTGTGGCCGGCAGCTTTATGCCACCACTTGCCATTAGACAGCTTAGAGACTTGATGCGCTATCGCGCTAAGCTGACCAACTTTATGTCAAGCGAAAAAAACAGACTTCAAAATTGCTTGACGGTATCCAACATTCAACTTGGCAGTGTACTTTCCGACACTTTTGGCAAGAGTTCTATGAAGATTATTGACAAGATCCTTGAGAACCCCCTGGATAACACTTTTGACCTAGAGCCCCTTGTACATGGTTCTCTACTAAAAAAACTACCTGAACTCGAGCTTGCCGTTGATGGGTTTATCACACTCGAACAAGCGGGCAAACTTAAAATCATCAAGCAACACTATGAAGATCTCACTGAGCGCAGATCAGATCTTGAGAAAATTATTCTTTCTCTTTCCGTACCCTACGCAGAAGAACTAAACTTGATCTTAACTGTTCCGTCCTTTAAAAGCATCTTCTCTGCCATTACCGTGGTTTCAGAAATAGGTGCCAATATGGATGTGTTTCCGACAGCTAAGCATTTATGCTCCTGGGCAGGGCTTACACCTACAAATAACGAAAGTGCCGGAAAGAAAAAGTCTGTTAGGATTTCAAAAGCTGGTTGTTACATCAAACCACTTCTCGTCCAATGCGCAACTGCTGTTGTAAAGAGTGAAAAACATCCTGAAATCCGTAACCGCTACTTAAAAATCAAAAAGCGTCGTGGGCACAAACGAGCAATAATCGCAATTTCTCGCATTCTACTAACTCAATTTATATGATTCTTAAAAAGAAAGAACCCTATAATGCTGAATTATACAAAAAATACGATGTCCTTCCAGTAGACCGTGAAATCACCGTTGAACAAGCAATTTTGATAGCTAAAACTCAAGGATATCGTATAAAAAATTCAGCCTGACTCAGTATCTTAACTTAATTTTAGGTCATCTCTAGATGGCTTGTTTGCTTATGCTCTAGAACTCTCTGGAACTAATATAGGTTCTTCGAGATGTGTTTCAGACTTAAGCCCCCGGTTTCTCCAGTTATGACCATGAATGAGAAAAGAATTATTTTCCTTCAGGGAAAACCCAAGCTCCTTCCGACTTTACACCATGGAATTTTGTTAATATCTCTTTATGAATAGCTTCCGGGTCTAGGTCAGCAAAAAGCTGGGGGTTAAACCATTTAGCAAAGTAAGCAATACCTACTACGACCTGCGGTCCGGTATAAATTTCGCTAGAAATAATATATACACGGCCCTCTTTTACGGCAGAGATCTCCTTCCAGCCCGTCCTAGAAATAATTTGTGCACTCATCTTTTTCATGCCTTCATCAGTTTCACCATAACCACTAGCTACCTTGCTGCTCACCGATTTAATAACCACCTGTGGATTTTTGCTCAGAAGCCACTCAGGACTGCTCTTAGGAAAATCTACAGGTTCACCACCGGCAATGTTTATTGCTCCAGCCAGATTCAACATTTGGTTGCCGCCAGATTTCCCGGCCACAGTGCTATAGTCACTATAGCTTTCTAGGTACACCAACGACTTTTGCTCAGGCTTAAGTGACTTAACACCGCTTTCAATAATCTTTAAGTATTTATCCATAAGGCCCACATATTCCCCAGCCTCTTTCTCTTTATTTAAGATTTGGCCCAAAGTTGTAATGTCCTTACCCAAAGTATCTACTTTGTAACAGTCAAGACAGACTACAGGGATATTAGAAGCTTTGAATTGTTCTGCATTATCCAAATAGCTGGCATAGCCAAATACTACATCTGGTTTCAGTTCGGCAATCTTTTCGACACTCGGCTTTTGCCAGTCACCAACACTAACTGCATCTTTCAATTTATCAGCTAACAACGGTTCTTTCTTTGCGTTATCCGAAGCGCCCACAATCTTGTCTGCCCCTCCAAGCGCGCAAATGACTTCAGCTACATCAGAATTGGTAACTACAATTCGCTGTGGTAGAGAAGCCAACGTCACAGTTTTCCCTGTCGAATCGGTAATAGTTATAGGATCCGCTTTCTTAGCCTCGGTTACTGCGCTAGATTTTGAACAACCAGCTAGACTCATCATAGTCAAAACTACAACCATTAATATTGCTGCCACTTTTCGCATAATTTAAATACCTCCATACTTCCTGTGAAATCGAGAATATTGACACCCTACTTATGACTTCCTTTATGGTTAATCCCGAACGTGACCCATACGCAAGTGAATTAAGTGTGGCTATGGGTATGGCTGTGAACATAAGGATGAGTATGGGCACAAGCGTGCCTGTGTCTCGCTCCAGCCATTACATCTTGTAGTTTCTGAGAATCAATGACCTGTTCCTGGAAGGGTTTCCGGCGCATACGGTGCAGCAGTGTCAAATCTACTGCCTGGCGCACGTCCTCTTCAGTAACTTCATCCCGACCATTGAAAGCCGCCATAGTCTTGGACGCTTTCATCATAATCAAGTCGGCCCGGTGTCCGTCTACCCCCATTTCTATAGCAATACTCGCTATCAAAAAGAGTATCTCATCCGAAATCTGTACTTTGGTAAGGAGTACTTTGCTTGCGATAATTCGCTGTCGGAGTTCATCCTGTGCCGTTTCCCAACGGCCAGCAAAACTTTCTGGGTCTTCTTCAAAAGCAGACCTCCTTTTAACGACCTCTACTCGTAGCTTGGGATCAAGAATCCCAGTGATATTTACAGAAAAGCCAAAACGATCCAAAAGTTGAGGCCTTAAATCGCCTTCCTCCGGATTCATGGTTCCCACTAGGATGAAATTTGCAGGATGAGTAAACGATATCCCTTCACGTTCTACGGTGTTAACTCCCATAGCTGCCGAGTCTAAAAGTACATCGACTATATGATCATCCAGTAGATTAACCTCATCCACGTAAAGAATGCCCCGGTTGGCCTGTGCTAGAACCCCAGGTTCGAACCGTTTTTCCCCTTTTTTAATAGCCTGCTCAATGTCGAGGGTACCGACTACCCGGTCTTCAGTAGCTGAGACAGGCAAATCCACTACCCGCATCTTGCGCCATAACCTTGGTAAAGTCTCCCCCTTAGCTAACCTTTGCCGACAATTCATGCACATAGTCGTAATATCCTCAGGGTCACACCCGTAAAGACAGTCCGCAACTACTTCAATTTCCGGAAGCAAAGCCGCTATGGCTCTTACTGCGGTTGATTTAGCTGTTCCTTTTTCACCACGTATCAGGATACCTGAAATTTTAGGATTAATGGCATTAAGCATTAAGCCTTTTTTCATTTCTTCCTGTCCTACTATTGCTGCAAAAGGATAAGTTTTTCTTTTCATTTATTTTTCCCCTTCCATCACGGTTCTGCCTCACTACCTGAACTAAGCTATCTGCTTTCATGTCATCAATTTTAAAGTACTCAGCACCTAGGCTATGGGCTAATTCTCTCGCAAGCCCAAAGGTTAGAAAACCTTTCTTCTCCACATCAATGACTATAGACTTGATCCTTTCTTCTTCCTGGACTATTTCGGCAGCCTTCAACGCTTCTTTAAAGGGTTTTTCTGAGCCGATACTTACATTCCCTTTTCCATCAGTGATTACAATCAATAATGGTGAAATAGTTGGGTCTTTCAGGAGTTGAGCTTTGGCCACTTCATAAGCTTTAGCTAAGCCGGCAGATAATGGCGTCTTTCCGCCGGTAGGAAGCTCTCCCAGAAGTTTGTGAGCCAATTCCACACTATTGGTAGGCGGGAGGAGCAATTCAGCACTCGTTCCTTTAAAGGCGACCATACCGATCCGATCCCGTTTTTGGTAAGCATCCAGCAGCAAGGATAAAATTGCGCTCTTAGTTTCAACCATGCGCTGCTGGGCTCCCATTGACCCACTGGCATCAACCACAAAAAGCAGGAAATTACCAACACGCTTTTCGCGTACTTTTTCTCTAATATCACTGCTCTCAATGGCAATAGCCACCTGTTCATGCTGTCGGTATATCTGGTAGGGGGCTGCAGCGCGCAGAGTAGCATCTAGGGCTAGGTCATTATTTTTTCTCTGCATAGTGCTTCGTACATAACGCCCTGCCTTTGATGCAGTCTTAGTGTATGAACGCCGTCCGGAGCCTTTTCGTAAAATTCTGTCCCGGTCATGTGTTAGACGTTTAACCTGAAAAGGTTGACCAACCGCAAATACAATTTCCTGGTGTGCTCCAGGCAAATTATTTTGCTGGGGCTCATTCTCATTCGACTCAGTCTCAGTCTCAGTCTCAGTCTCAGTCTCTGCTTGTTCTTCAGGTTCAGTACCCGACTGTTCAGTAGGTAGAGGGGTCTGTTCAGCTTGAGATTCTTCAGGAGGTTCTTCTTTTTGGGGTTCCTCTTCCTCAGCTTCCATTGGTTCCGGCTGCTCTTGTTGTTCTTCTGGAGCTGGGGGCTCTTCCTGAGGCGGCGGGGGCGCTTGCCTTACCCTGTGAAACAAAACCAGATCCGCAGCCTCATAGACATGTTCTTCCATTACTTGTGTATACCCGCGCCAAGAAGCGATGGTCCGAGCTGCTCCTTCCATAAGGATGTCAGCACGGTGACCAGCAACAAAAGCTTCTAAACTAAGCATAGTAATTAAATCAAGTAATTGTTGAGAAATAGTCACCTCAGGAAGGAGTTGGCGGGCAATGGTTATCCTGTTTTTTAGAGCTTGTTCATCTGGTACCCAAAGGGTAATAAAGCCTAATGGATCAGAATCAAAAGCTTCCCGCCGTTTGATAATCTCAACACGCTGACTGGGATCATGAATTCCTTCAACTTCTACACAGAGCCCGAAACGATCTAGCAACTGCGGCCGCAAATCCCCTTCTTCAGGGTTCATGCTTCCCACAAGAATAAACTCTGCCGGATGGATGTAGGACACACTTTCCCTCTCTACCACATTTAATCCCGTAGCCGCTGCATCCAAGAGTACGTCCACGATATGATCATCTAGTAGGTTTACTTCATCTACGTAAATAATCCCCCGGTTGGCCTGAGCCAGTATTCCTGGTTGGAAGAGCCTTACCCCTTCTTTAATAGCGTGTTCGAAATCTAAGCTACCTACCACCCGATCTTCAGTCGCCGAGACTGGCAAATCAATAACCTGCACCTGTTGTGAAATTGTTTCCAGTTTCTTCTCGTCTTCCAACCGTGCCCGGCACCGGTCACAAAGCTGGAAAGTATTCTTGGGATCACACTTGAACCAACATCCCTCTACTACCTCTATTTCTGGCAGTAAAGCGACGAGAGCCCTAACCGCCGTTGATTTAGCGGTTCCTTTTTCACCACGTATCAGGATACCTCCTAAGCGCGGGTTAATAGCGTTTAAAATCAGACCCTTTTTCATTTTTTCCTGTCCGATAATGGCCGAAAAAGGGTAAACAACCCGCTGAAATTTACTCATTCACCTTCCCCGTTTCCCGAATTATTTTCCTAATTTCCACCATTTTCGCACCCCAGTCGGCAACTTCATCCATAGTCTTAATATCAATCGCCCCGCCTTGGAATTCCCCTTCCACTTCGCCCATTAGTTCCTCCATTCCACCCTCAATTTCCAAATAGGCTTCCTTCAAACCTTCCAGCACTTCAGGATCGGCATCCCACAATTGGCGTTTATGAGCTTCTAGTAAGCGCCGTCCCATCTCTTCTAGTGCCCAGGGGTTTTTATCCATAAACCACTTCCGCATTTCTTCATCCAGCAGATACGTCCGGCCAATTTCGTTGAACACCCAATCATCGACCTGCTGGGTAGTGGCCTCCCAACCATAAACGTGTCCAACCTTTTTAGAAATATCCGATGCTCCTTTATACCCGTGGCGTTTCATTCCTTCAATCCATTTCGGATTGAGGAGTTTGGTTCGCACCACTCGGTTGATTTCCTCCTCTAATTCAACAACTTTTGCCTGACTTGGGTCCCGAGTATCTCCGTAATAAGTTTTTACATCCCGGCCCGATACTGCCTTCGCTGCAGCCGTCAGTCCGCCATAATAGGAAAAGTGACAACTGCAACCAAACAGGTCGTATTCATCAGTCGCTGTTTTATTAAAAGTAAGGTCAACGCTTTTTAATTGATTAATAAACTGCTGATGGGCTTCCTCACCGTATTTTCCTTTTCCGTAAGCGTACCCACTCCATAAAACATAGATATCGGCCAAGTCCTGTTCTTCTTCCCATGCGCTGGCATACACCGCTAGATTTACCCCGGATCCGTAAGTTCCGGGTCGTGAACCGAAAATACGAGCGGTAGCCCGCTGCCAGGCTGCTTCATCAACGGTATGTCCCTGTTCCAACTGTTCCAGGGTATGCTTCCGGATAAAATTCATCTCGATAGGTTCAGCTAAGCTGGCAACGGCCTGGATTGCCTCATCTAGGTAGTCAATAATACTGGGGAAACAGTCGCGAGTGACACCACCGATGCGCACGGTTACATCGATTCGGGGCCGGTTAAGCTCCTCAAGCGGGATAATCCGAAATCCCCTAACCTGTCCATTGGGCAGCCACGCTGGTTCTACTCCCAGAAGATAAAGTATTTGTGAATACTGTTCTCCGTCCGTCCACATAACATCCGTTGCGAATAGAACCATCGCACAGTTTTCTGGCAAACGCCCAGTATCAACGGAATGTTTTTCAAGGAGGGCATTGGCTAGACGTTGACCAACCTGCCAGGCAGCTTTGGTCGGTATTTTGCCTGGATCAAGGGAGTAGAAGTTCCTCCCAGTGGGGAGTACATCCGTTCTTCCTCGGGTAATCAGCCCAGAGGGGCCACTTTCAATATAACCTCCGTCAAACCCGTGCAGCAGGCTCTCTATTTCTTTGGAATCCTCAATCCTTTTATTTAGGTCAAGTACTTTTTCCCGTAGCTCGACCAGTTTACTAACCGCTTCTACATTGATCAATTTATTGCCTAAGATTTCTTGGGCTAACTGGGAAAACGCTGTTTTATGCTCTATTTCAGAGATCATTCCATCCCCGGCACTTCTCAAAAACTGGAGGATAAACTTTTTGGCATAACCCTGAGCATCAACTAGCAACTCTCCCTGCGTTTTATGAAAACCCTGGTGCCATTCTGACGGGTTCTCCTTGACCAAATCAAAATCCAGTCCCATCAATTCACAGACTACCTGGCGCAGCGAAATATCCTCTCCAAAATCGTGTCTGAGAATGCTATTGATGTATTCAGCCCGTCTTTTTCCTGTAGGAATATCCCCAAAAATATGCAAACCATCTTGAATCTGACTGTTCCGCAGGCCTGTCAGTATTTCATGGGCTCTTTTCACCACCTGATCAAAATCCTGCTGTTCTTGGCAGCATATCTCCCTTTCCAGGTTAGCCTCTTTAATCGTATCCCTAATCAGTTGTTCCAGTTCGTGACACAGCGCCGGATCCTTTCCTTTTGCCTCTTTATATTCGCTTAAGAAACGCTCTAGTTCGCTGAACTGTTCATAAAGACCGCTTTCATTCATGACTGTCTGCATATGGTTAACTAAAACTGCACAACTCCGCCTTTTAGCGATAGTTCCTTCCGGCGGGTTATCCGAATTGTAAATATATAAG
>Ga0209386_1000966_pt1 | contig 12733 bp, 12 predicted proteins | sample NGEPertwo_FD_184510 | JGI IMG/M metagenome (GOLD analysis project Ga0209386, IMG submission 184510) | Arctic peat soil microbial communities from the Barrow Environmental Observatory site, Barrow, Alaska, USA - NGEE Permafrost154B-two... | ecosystem: Environmental > Terrestrial > Soil > Wetlands... | reverse complement strand
ATTCATTCCTTCTTCATAAGCCTTTACTGATTCGTCTAAGGTTAATTCACCTTCTTCTAATTTATGCACTATTTTTTCTAATTTTCTTAAATATTCTTCAAAAGAAATGCCTTCCGTTTTTTCCTTGCTTTTCAATTTAAAACAGCCTCCTTTTTTTCTACTTTGCTTAATATCTTACCATCACTTATAATAACTTCAATTTTTGATCCAACTTCAATTTGCTCCAATTTTTTAATAATTTCCTTACCGGGTATTTTTCTGCAGATACTATACCCTCTTTCAATTACCGCCCAAGGACTTAACGAGTCCAGTCTTTGAGAATCTTTTTTTATCTTTTCTTCGTATAATTCTACCTGGTGCTTAATCCTTGAATTTAAACGAGCCCTAAATTCATCAATATATTGGTAATATTGATTAATTTTATTTTCCGGTCCCTGATATTTAAGGCTTCTACCTATAGAATTTAATTTTTCAGTTTTTAATTCAAAATTTCTTTTAACTGCTCTGTTTATCTTGCTTTTTAATAAACTTAGGTTATTTATCAGATTATTTTTATCCGGTATAGTCATTTCAGCTGCGGCAGAAGGAGTGGGAACACGCAGGTCAGCCACAAAATCCGAAATAGTAAAATCTGTTTCGTGGCCTACAGCAGAAACTATAGGAATTTTAGAGTTGTAGATACTGCGAGCTAATATTTCTTCATTAAAGGCCCACAATTCTTCCAACGAACCCCCGCCTCGACCAATTATAATAAAATCTAAATCTTTAAAATATTTATTTAAGAAATCTATCTTCTTTGCAATTTCCTGAGCAGCAGATACTCCTTGCACCAGGGAAGGTACAACCAAAATCGATAGATTAGGGAATCTTCTCAATGAAATAGTTATAACATCCCTGATTGCTGCTCCGGTAGGAGAAGTTATTACTGCAATATTTTGCGGAATGAGCGGCAATTTCTTTTTAGCTTCTTCTGAAAAAAGCCCTTCGTCTTTAAGTTTTATTTTCAATCTCTCAAAAGCTAAATAAAGTTCACCCTTTCCGGACTCTATCATTTCCTTTACATACAGCTGATACTCTCCTCTTTTTTCGTAAACGCTGACATCCCCTCGTACTTTAACCTTCATACCGTCCCCGGGCATAAATCGAAGATTAGAATTGCTGCCTCTAAACATTACACATCTAATCTGGCTTTCTTTATCTTTGAGCACAAAATACATATGCCCTGAAGAATGCAGCTTAAAATTGGAAATCTCTCCCAATATCCATATATCCTGCAGGTTAAAATCATTTTCAAAAAGCTTTTTTATATATTTATTAAGCTTGGAAACTGTATATATTTTTGATTCTGTATAATTATTCATAAGCCTTTAGTTTATCTTCTTCATAACTTTAGCATCTTTATCTATTTTCCCTAAAACCCCGTTTACAAAACTAAAAGAACTTTTTGTCCCATATTTTTTTGCTAACTCAACTGCTTCGTTAATAGATACACTTTTGGGTATATTTTCTAAGTACAATATTTCATAAATTGCTATCCGAAGAATATTTCTATCAATATTAGTGATTCTTTCTAAAGACCAATTGTTAGTATAATCACTAATTGCCTTATCTATTTCAGATAAATTACTCATTACTCCTTTAACTAATGTTAGAGTAAATTCCTTAACTGCATCTGAAAATTTATCATTTTCAAAAGTGTATTTAATTGTTTCTTCTATATTAGCATTCACCAAATCAATCTGAAATAACGTTTTTAAGGCCATTTCTCGGGATAATCTTCTTCCTCCCATTACTCCTCCGTTTACATGGGGTCAGGTCTTGCAATGACAAATTTTTCATCAATACTTGCTTGCCGTTAAAAAAATGTGTCATTGCAAGACCTGACCCCATGTGTTGTTTAGAAAACTTTTACAAATAAATTTGAGGCGACTAAGTCTTTTCTGCTTTGTATTTTCTTGGGAAACTGTATCCCCTGAACATGAATATCTATTTCATTAATCTCCGTATCTAATTTTTTTATTAAAACTTCTTTAACTCTATTCTGAATATCCCAGGCTATATCAGGTATCCTTACACCATACTTTATAATAATATATAAATTTATGAACGGTTTATTATCTTTTATCTCTACTTTTATATTGCGGGCAGCTTCTTCTGTTTCATTTTCGTTCGTATCTCCCTTTAACATATCGGTTATCTCTTTTATAATTGACTTTCTATTTCCGACCACACCTTTAACGTCAGCTAAATTTAAACTAACTATACTCCTGATAGTTTCCTTGGTAATATTTATTTCTCCCAGATCAGTCTTAACAGTCTGCATTATTATTAACTCCTATTTAGTATCGCGTATTGCGTATGACATGACAGGCGAGTACGCCTGTCCTACTTTTTGTAGTATCATTGAGGGCGTATGCAATACGCCCCTACTTCTTTCTCTCTTTTCTTTTCCTTAACTATATACTATATACGATATATTATATGCTGTTTTTACTCCCTTTCAATGTATTTCTTCTCCCTGGTGTCTACTTTAATTACATCCCCTTCTTTTATAAACAAAGGGACTTGAATTATTGCTCCGGTCTCTAAAGTGGCCGGTTTAAGGGCACCGGACACAGTATTTCCTTTTACGCCGGGCATAGTTTTAATAACTTTTAAACTCATAAAATTTGGTAGCTCTGCACCAACCAGTTCTCCTTTACAAAATTTAACATCTACATCGTTACCTTCTTTTAACAAGTCAGCAATTTCACTTATCTGTTCTTTGGATAAATAAATTTGCTCATAATTTTCTTTGTCCATAAAACAATAACCACTACCATCATTATATAGATATTGCATGGTTTTCCTGTCAACTATAGCTTGTTCCATTTTTTCACCCGCTCTGAAAGTTTTGTCTATAACAAGCCCGCTTTTTAAATTCTTAAATTTAGTTCTTACAAAAGCACCACCCTTACCGGGTTTTACATGCTGAAAATCCACAATACTATATATTTCACCATTTAAGTCGATAGTTAAACCTTTTTTAAAATCACTAGTTGAAATCAATATAAAGCCTCCCCTTTTATTTAAATCTCTATTTCCAAATTATATTGTAGGGGCACGATGCATCGTGCCCCTACAACTCATTGCTCATTACGGGCAGACACAAGGTCTGCCCCCTACTTCTTTCTATACAAATTTTTTACAAAAATTTTCTACTTCTTTTTTTACTTCGTCTTTTATTTTCTGATTTTCCGTATCATTTAGGACCCTGTTTATAAATTCGGCTATTACACCCATATCCTTCTCTTTCATCCCACGGGTAGTCACCGCAGGAGTCCCGATTCTTATTCCGCTGGCAACCCAAGGCTTTTGAGGGTCAAAGGGAACCATATTCTTATTCACGGTAATTCCGGCTTCTTCCAAAGCTTTCTCTGCCTGCTTTCCGGTAATCCCTTTATTTCTTAGATCTACTAACATCAAATGATTATCTGTTCCACCGGATACTAAATTATAACCTAATCCTATTAATTTATTCGCCAAGGTTTTAGCATTTTTTATAATTTGTTTCTGATATTCTATGAATTCCGGGGTCATTGCCTGTTTAAAAGAAACCGCTTTAGCTGCTATAACGTGCATTAGCGGACCGCCTTGAATCCCCGGGAAAATAGTTTTGTCAATTGCTTTGGCATATTCCTCTTTGCACAAAATTAAACCACCCCTCGGTCCTCTTAAGGTTTTATGAGTAGTTGTGGTTACAAAATGGCAATAAGGCACAGCACTTTGGTGAAGACCGGCTATAATCAATCCGGCGATATGAGCAATATCAGCCATTAAATAGGCCCCCACCTCATCTGCGATAGACCTGAATGCAGAAAAATCAATTTCGCGCGGATAGGCACTTGCCCCGGCGATAATTAATTTTGGTTTATTTTTTATAGCTAAATCTCTTAGATTATCATAATCTATTCGTCCGGTATCTTTTTTTACACCATATGGAATAATATTAAAGAATCGACCAGAAAAATTTACCGGGCTTCCGTGAGTAAGATGGCCGCCATGAGAAAGGTTCATAGCTAAAATGGTATCTCCTACTTCTAAAACACTAAAATAAACCGCCATATTTGCCTGTGAACCGGAATGAGGCTGAACATTAGCATGCTCGGCCTTAAATATCTTTTTAGCCCTCTCGATAGCTAAATTTTCTATAATATCGATGTATTTACATCCACCATAGTATTTCTTCCCCGGATAACCCTCAGCATATTTATTGGTCAAAACTGAACCTTGTGCTTCTAATACCTCCGGGGAAACAAAATTTTCTGAGGCAATTAGTTCTATGGTGTATTTTTGACGATTCTCTTCATTTTTTATAGCTTCAAATATTTCTGGATCTACCTTCTTTAAATTACTGCTCATAATAATGCTTTCTCCTTTTAAAATAATTATTTATCTCTACCACCGTAGGACAGGCGTCTCGCCTGCCTATTAGTTATTATTTTCCATCCCGCCCTTATATTTTTAAAGATTTAATATTTTTGGAAACCAGGTTAATATTTCGTAATCTTCCTCAGTTATCAGAACCGAATCTTCGATCCTAACTCCGCCAACTTCAGGCAGATATATGCCTGGTTCTATGGTAATTACCATTCCGGGTAATAAAACTGTGTCATCACTGAAAGAAACTCGAGGCAATTCGTGGATATCTAACCCTACTCCATGACCTAAACCATGACCGAAATATTTTCCATAACCCTTCTTTGCTATTATATCTCTTGCTATCGAATCCACCTCTTTGCACTTTACGCCCGGCTTTAAAAAATTAAGGGCTGCTTTTTGAGCGTCAAATACAATTGAAAATATTTCTTTTTGTTTTTGGTTTTCTTTACCCATAATTATAGTGCGGGTTATATCAGAATTATAATTTTGGTAATTCGCTCCCATATCAATAGTTATAAGCTCTCCTTCGTTAATCTTTTTTTCAGAAGGTTTTCCGTGTGGCAGGGATGATCTTTCTCCGGAAACCACAATTGTTTCAAAAGCTTCCTTTTGGGCGCCTTTTTTTCTCATAGTATAAGCTAACTCAGAGGCAATATCAAGCTCTCTAATGCCCGGTTCTATCATTTCAAATACATCCTTTAAGCTTTCTGTTGCTATCTGAGCTGCCTTCTTCATTTTGATAATTTCTTCTTTGTCTTTAACCATTCTTATTTGTTCGATAATGTTTCCAGTAGTTATAAATATCATAAAATCAAAGCTTTCAGAATATTTCTTAAAATCAGCATAGCTTAAATTATTGCTTTCGAAAGCTACTTTTTCTATCTTGTTTTTCTCTATTAACTTTTTTAATGCTAATAGGCGTGCGTCTTTTTTCTTTGGTTCGTCAGTTAAAATTTCAAAATCAGGGCTTTCTTTTTGGGCTTGTTCAGTAAAACGTGAATCAGTTAGCAAATAATTTTTACCGCCAGCCCCAATAAGAGCAAATCCTTCGCCGTCAAATCCGGTTAAATAATTTAAGTTTTTTAGGTTGGTAACTAAAAACCATTCAATCCCTTTTTTTTCTTTTTCTATTTTGTCTCTAAATATTTTCAATCTTTCTTTAATCAAGATTAATCCCTCTCCCTTCCTGCTTTTCAATTATTTACTAATCTCTCCCACTAAATCATATTCGGAAGCTTCTGTCACTTTCACTTTTACAAATTTTCCAACTTGAGCCCTATCTCCCTTTATTATAACTTTTCCATCTATCTCCGGTGCATCTGCTTTGGTTCGTCCCATAGCAATTTTCGGCTTGTCCGATTGTATTTCATCAACCAATACTTCTATTTCTTTTCCCATATAAGCACTATTTATTTCTTTTGAAATCGACTGCTGAGCTAACATTACTTTTTTTAAGCGCTCTTTCTTAATTCGCATAGGAATTTGTTGAGGAAAGTCATAAGCCGGAATTCCCTCTTCCCGGGAGAAAACAAAAGTCCCTACCCTTTCAAATCGAGATTCATTAACAAAACTCAATAATTCCTCAAATTCTTTATCAGTTTCACCGGGGAATCCCACCATAAAAGTAGTGCGCAAGGTTAAATTAGGGATTCTATCTCTTAATTTATTAATTAACGAAATAATATATCCTTTTTTAACCGGCCTATTCATTCTTTTTAGTATTTTATCACTTATATGCTGTAAAGGTAAATCCAGATAAGAACATATTTTAGGATAATTGGCTATTACGTCTATTAACTCTTCATCATAATGAGCGGGATGGGTGTATAAAAGTCTTATCCATTTTAAATTATTTAATTCGAGAAGAGAAAGTTTTTTAAGCAATTCAGCTAATTTATATTCTCTATAGAGGTCGATTCCGTATAAAGTTGTATCCTGGCCAATTAAAATTATCTCAGAAAGATTTTGTTTTTCAGAAAGCATTTTTACTTCGTCAATTATATCTTCCATCTTTCTACTGCGATAATTTCCTCTAATTTGAGGTATCAGGCAATAGGAACAATTATTTTGGCAGCCTTCGGATATTTTAATATAGGCGTAATGCTTGGGGGTTAAAATAGTTCGAGGGGTATTATGGTTATAAAGAAATTTAGGCTCGGGGCTAACTTTATAGATTTGTTCGCCTTGCAAAACACTTTTTATTACATTATCGATATCTACTAAATCTTCGACCCCTAAAAAAGCATCAACTTCGGGGAGTTCCTGATTAAGATTGTCATCTTTATATCTCTGAGGAAGACATCCGGTTACTATTATGTGTTTTATCTTTCCTTCTTTCTTTAATTTTACCAGATTAAGAATTTCTTCTATGGATTCTTCTACGGCATCTTTTATGAAACTGCAGGTATTTATTATTACTATATCTGAATTTTCAATCTTCTCACTTATTTGGTATCCGCTCTCTCTTAACTTCCCACAAATTACTTCGGTATCGACAAAGTTTTTAGGACACCCTAAAGATTTAATTCCAATTTGCATATTTTAAATTATCCTCTCTATTAACGAAAAAATCTATATTTCTGTTTATTCTCCGCATCTATTGCTTTTACGTATCCTTCTACAACTTCAGGCGGGCTGCCCTTAACCAAACCAATTAAACATAATATTCCGATAATAATATCTTCAAAATATCCAAAAAACGGGACTAAAAAATCAGGGATTAAATCATAGGGAGATAATACATAGGCAATTGCTCCGTATACCAGTAATTTTAAATAAAAGGGAACTCTCCTATCTTTAAGTAATCTTAAGGATAATTTTATAAAATTAGGTATATGAAATATTATTTTTGCTAAATACATCTGCTTTTTTAATTTACCATATGGGTCTTTCTTTTCTTCAGACATACAATTTACTCTCCATACCTCTCTGTCATTCCCACGAAAGCGGGAATCTATCCTTTGTATTTCTTATCTTATTTTCTTTGCTAACTACTATTCACTATTCACTAACGACTAATTTATTCCCATTTCCCTCTGTCATTGCGAGCACCGTTTTTGGTGCGTGGCAATCCCAAGCAAGATAAATATTACATATATTGTCTTACTGATTTTAACATAGCTACCAGAGAAGCGTCAATTAATTGACTTGGCTGTAAACAAAAATAACCCCAGATTAGTTCTGAGGTTATTTCTACTTCTATTTTTCTATCATTTAAAAAAGAGGGGGGGGGATGGTCTTATGTTTTCAGAAACTTATCACAAACCACGGTATCGTGAAAAATGGTCAGTTTCAAAACATCCACTACCATCATAATCATCTACTTCTATCCATTCACCTTGTCTAAAAGTGAATACTTTCTCTGGTGGCTCTTCAAAACAAACGGTATATGTCCCATTAACTTTTACTTCAGGCCCAAATTGATATTCACCATCACCAAAGTAGATAATGTGAATTTTAGTATCTTTGGTCAGAACATTTTTTCCAAAAGTAATGGTAACATTTCTGAGAGTGATAGAACCGCCTTCTTTCCCTATCCACTCTTGAACCTTTTCTTTTTTGGCAGAAAAGGCAAAAGTAGATAAAGCTAAAAAGATCAATACCACCACGCAGAGAACAGATAGAAGTTTTAAATCAAATCTTTTCTTCATTTTAAATCATCTCCTTCGGTGGTCCAGCCATCTTGACTAAATTAATAGTTTTAGACCTGTGACTTTGCGTCTCAACCTTTCGATTGATTTGCTATTATCGGGAGTTTACTTAAAAATTTAAACTCCGATATACCATCCCCCGCTTATATTATATAGCAAATAATGTAAAATGCAAATAAACCAATAAAAATCCGTATTTCGTATCTCGTGAATCGTATCTCGCAAAGAGAATAAAAACCAAGAATCAGAATAAATTCGTATCGAGTATATCTCTATCTCTCCCGTAGTACAGGCGTCTCGCCTGTCTATGTAAATGTAGTGGTTTTAAAAGCTTATTCTATAATTCAAATATAGATTATTCATATTTAACATTTTTTAATTTATTCAATTTTTCTTCAATTTCTTTAAGATGCTTTTTTGCACCAATACTTCCCAATATTTTTTTAGACTTTATCAATTTCTTTTTAGCTGAATCTTTATTTTCCTTTATAAATAACATATCTCCCCACTCATAATAACTCTCGCCCTCGTTTATCTTATCACCGAATTTCAAATATATTCTTACGGCTTTTTTGAAAAATATTTCAGAATCTTCCCATTTTTTTAAACTTTTGTATAGTTTAGCCTTTAATTTATATACATCTGCTAACCCTAATTTGTCTTCTAATTTTTTAAATATCTCTTCTGCTTGAATAATATAATATCTTGTTTTGCTAAAATTATCTTCTTTAAGATATTCTTCTCCTAAATGTAAATAATTTATCCCCTTGCTATATATATCTCCAATTTTATCAGAGATTTTAATGCTTTCCTTAAAGTAATTAATAGCTTTTTTATGGTTATTAAGTGATGAATAGGCGAAACCAAGGTTGCTCAATATATTATAAATAAAATAAATATTATTAAGTTTTTTAGCAATAATTAAACTTTTTACATAAAATTCAACTGCTTTTTGCCATTCACCGATCATATCATAATATATGCCTAAATTGTTTAATGCCATAGAACGTATATTTTTATCGTTTATCTTTTCACAAATTTTCAAACTTTCTTCAAGATAAGAATGCCCGATAGAGATATCACCTTTAAATAGATGGGCTAACCCCATTCCTTTTAATGTACTTGCTTTTCTTATTAAATTATTTATTTCCTCACTAATCAATAAACTATTCTTATAGTATTCAATTGCCTTATCCCACTGCCCCGTATCCCCATATAAATTTCCCATACTCATTAATATTAAAGATTCATTATCCTTGTCCTTGGTTTCTCTGCAATACTTTAAGGCTTTATTTAAATTTATTTCTGCTTTTTTTCTCTCTCCGACAACTGCCTGAGAGAAAGCTATTTTATTATATATTTCCGAAAGTAGAGTCAGTTGTTTCCTTTTTAGTTTCGTTGACTCTAAAATTTTAATACTATCAAGATAATAATTAATAGCATTGGAGAAAGCGTATAATGATTGAGCTCTATCTCCCGCTTTATTTAAATAAAAAACAGCTTTTTCTTTATCATCACTGTTTTTAAAATGATAAGCCAACTCTTCAACTTTTTCATCAATTTTAGATATATACATTTCCTCCATAACTGACCCAATTTTATTATGCAGGCTTCTCCTGGTTTTAAAAAGAAGGCTATTATAAGCAATCTCCTGGATAAGTGAATGGGTAAAGGAAAAATATTGTTGGGACTGTGGCGCTGTCTCTACCTTTTCTATAAATTCATGTTTTTGCAATTTTCTCATCATCTCTACCAATATTTTAGCTTCCAGATTGGTAATTTTTTGTAAAAGATTCATTTCGATATTTTTTCCCAAAACTGATGCTTGATACAAAATCTCTTTTAATCCCACCGGAAGCAGATCAATTCTTGCCCGTGCAATGCTCTGAACAGTATCTGGTATTTGAAAATTAGCAAACATCTCGGAATAATTTGCCAATCTATCTTTATCAGCAGATAACCTTCTTTCTTCAATCCCCCTGACAATTTCTTCAATAAACAAGGGATTTCCATTAGCAGTAGTAATTATTCTATTTACCATCAATTTATAAATTTCATTTTCCTTAATTAAGAGCTTTATTAGCTTATCAGTTTCAGCATTTTTTAGAGGTAATAATTTTATTTCCTTGGCTCCGTTAATAAAGTCCTTTTTTTTAAGTGATTCTCTAAAACTGCATATTAGCATAATGGGATATTCTTTGAGTTCTTTAGAACACTTAATTATAAATTCCGCCGATGCATCATCAATCCATTGCACATCTTCAATAATTATAAGAAGGGGTTTTCGAGAAGAAAAACTAAACAGCAATTTTTTTACTACTCTAATAAACAAATTGCTTTCTTCTTTTGATTGCTCCATTATCTCTTCCAGAGACTTAATCTTTGAGGATAAAAGTCTTGAAAAATATAAAGAAGCAAACAATAGTGAAGAATCGATTTCCTTTATTTTATTTTCTATTTTCTTCTCAATATCTTTGAGATTATCATCAAATTTTATTTCAAAGATTTTAGTAAATATTTCCTTCAAAGGAGCATAAGGTTTTGATTCTTCCCAGGATGAACAATTACCGGATAAAATATTAAATTCTTTGGCTAAAGAATCCTTGGTAAGCTCATAAATTAATCTTGACTTTCCTACTCCTAATTCACCGCTTATCTCAATTACTTGTCCTTTCGATTGGTAGGATTTTTTTAAAGCTTCTTTCAAAACTTTGAATTCTTTTTCTCTTCCTATAAAAGGCGAATGAATATTTTTCTTTTGCTCAAGAAAGCCTATTTTTTTCTGTTCGTCCTTTAAAGTATAAACCGTAACTAAATCTTTTTTACCTTTTACTTTCAATTTGCGGGGAGAAGAAATCATAAAACTATCTTTGATTCTTTGAAAAGTTTTCTCACCGATTAATATTTTCCCGGGGGCTGCGTTTGCTTGCAGACGAGATGCCAAATTTACCGTATCTCCGATAACTGTGAATTCTTTTCTTGTTTCTGAACCAATCTCGCCGGATATGCACAATCCGGTATTGATTCCGATTCTTGCCTTTAATTTTTTTGTTTTATTACCAATTTTTATCTTTCCATTTTCCTCTATGGATTGCATTATCTCTAAACTTACTCTTGCCGCCCTTTCAGGGTCATTTTCATGAGTAAAAGGAGCTCCGAATATAACCATTAATCCATCGCCTAAAAATTTATTGATGCTTCCACCGTATTTATCAACTATGCCGACTATCGGTGCAAATATATTATTTATTATTTCCGTAGCTTTCTCTGCGTCCAGCTGGTCAGCAAGTTTGGTAAACCCTCTTATATCAATAAATATTATAGTGGCTTCACTTCGCTCACTCGGCAAGCTTCCCTTCCCTTCTAATATCCTGGAAGTTACTGCCTTGGGGACATAAGGCTTAAATAACTCTGAAATATTATTTTGTTTTTTCTCTTTCATTTTTTCTTTTCCCATACTATATTTTTTAATATTATAACAAAAGCTTAAAAATAAATAAAGAATAAAAAAAGGGCATTTTCCGTACGTTTTTAGGATATTCTATAGTGATACAACATGACGTGTCTTTTGGGTTCTTGTTTTATTTCCTGTTTAAGGATGAGGAATAATTGCAAAGATCGTAATTTCACCTTTGCATGGACCATAATAGAAGAAAATTCTATATGCTGCCGAAGTACTTTGCTCAGCATAAGCCTCAAAAATCTTTTCACCACTTGGTCCTTGAAGAGAATGATATATGTGGGTTTGCATGCTGGTATGCCTGGGATTTTGGGTCAAATATTTTAAAGTTTTTACTATTGCTTTATACTGCTTTTTCTTTCCTGTATTTTCTTTTAGATTTTTCAATGCCTTTTTAGCAGTAAGAGTGAAATTCAATATAAATTTCATAAATCTTCCAGAAATTCTTCCATATTTTCTACTTTTTCGGTCTTTTCTTGTTTTGCTTCAGCCAATCCCTGGCGAATTGAATCTAATAATTTAGGATTTTGATAAATCCAGGTTTCTTTGCTGGGAATAGATACCATAGGCCTAAGTAAAATATCACCTTCTTCACTATAGAAAATTTGAAACCCATCAGCTTTAGCCTGTAAACTAATTAATTTTATAATTTTTTCACCTATAGTTATCCTATTTTTTGAATCAAAGGTCCTTATGCCTGCTGGTATAAACTTTCCATTGATATTATTAATGGTCTCCTCTTTATTGATTTTCATTTCATCCGCCTCCTTATCTAATATAATCGATGATGGGAAATATGTCAAGTGGGATTGTGGAAATAGCTAACCAACCCACCAATTCCCATCTTTTTTCGTAACAGCAGTATATAAATTATTCATATGGACCTCCATGTAAGTTTAATAATTATTTATTTCTTCCAAATTACATACCGGAGAAGAAAATGGGATGTGTCCCTATTTAAATTTAAATAAAAATATATTTCTTTACTCCCTATATTTCCCTCTCCCCTCGTGGGAGATGGTTTTTATTTTCCTGTTTTGTTTTTGTACTCGATACTAATTTCAAAATCGATAAATGGCGATGATATCTTCACCGTCAGGCATCTGATCTTCTTCCAATACATATACCTGTCCACCATTGGAAATGGTATTGGTAGCGGCAAAATTATATAGGTCATATTGCCCGTTTCCTTCTTCTGCCA
>Ga0209386_1000964_pt1 | contig 12754 bp, 11 predicted proteins | sample NGEPertwo_FD_184510 | JGI IMG/M metagenome (GOLD analysis project Ga0209386, IMG submission 184510) | Arctic peat soil microbial communities from the Barrow Environmental Observatory site, Barrow, Alaska, USA - NGEE Permafrost154B-two... | ecosystem: Environmental > Terrestrial > Soil > Wetlands... | reverse complement strand
GAAGGTGATGTCCTTACCGCGGGCCGGCGTCTCGCCTTTGTAGTAATTGACCACGATGCCGTCCTTTAGGCCGTACTGGGCGACCTGCTGGACGCTCTGGCTGCCGTCGAAATAGACGGCCACCACCTGCCGGTCGATCTCGTACGGCTTGAGGAAGGCAATCGTCTTCTGTGTGGTGGAGATGTAGTAGAAGGCATCGCCCCCGATCGTGCTCGTGGTGTCGGGCGAGCCGAGGACGGTGTTGACCTCTTCCTTCGACATGCCGGGTCTGATCTGATCGAGGTCGACGTCGATGAACACGTGCCCATGCCGGTCGATCTGGGCGCCGCAGGCGGTCAACACCGCCGGGCCGCCGAGGAGTACGGCAACCATGGGAAGTGAAGCCCAAACGGATGCAGGCTTGACCTTACGCAAGATTTGGACGTCCCTCTTTGAGCCCCGCGCGCGGCAACTCTTGCTGCCCACACTGCCAAGCGGGCCTAAAGTGACAAGAAGCTAGACGAAATGGCCCGGTCTTTGAAGCCTCTCGCCGCCCTGCTGCCGTGGCGCCGCAACCAGCCCCAAGCAGACGAACTCTATGGCGCGATTGTGGCGCGCGCGCGGCTTCCTGTTTTCTATCAGGGGTTTGGGGTTCCCGACACGCTTGAGGGCCGGTTCGTGGTCCTGTCGCTCCATCTTTTCGCCGTGCTCCACCGGCTGAACCCAGGGAGCGCTCACGCCCGCGAGATGGCCCAAGAGCTTGCCGACCGCTTCACAGCGGATATGGAGACCGTGCTCCGGGAGCTCGGGGTCAGCGATCTCAGAATTCCCAAGAAGGTGAGGGGGCTCGCCGCCTCCGGCGCGACCTTGCTGCAAGACTACGAGGACGCCTTCTCAAAAGGCCAGGGGGCGCTCGCCACCGCCATCGCCCACGCGCTGCCCCCCGATGCCACATCGGAGGCTGCAAGCGGGCAGTTGGCACCCTATTTAGTGGCGGTGGTCCGGCACCTCGAAGCGCAACCGCTTCAGGACGTTTGTGCCGGCATGCTGAAACTTCCGGAGCCCTAGGCGGTCCGGAAGCGCTGGGAGGTGAAGACCCGCATGGACAACGACGCTGAGGGCCCGCCGCTAACGCGGAAGCTGCGGATCACCGACATTGACGAGACCGTCGAGCACCGGATCGAGGCCACACCTGACGAATTGGCCAACATCGTTGCCCTCCTCGATCTCGTGAAGCTTGAAGGTCTCACGGCCGACTATCGTCTGCGTCGTGGCGCAGGCGGCCGCATCCATCTCGCAGGCCAACTCAAGGCGCGCGCCACCCAATCTTGCGTGGTCACCCTCGAGCCGGTCGACACGGCCATCGACGCGCCCATCGAGGCCGAGTTCTGGCCCGCACCCCTGGTCGAGGAGTTGGAGCGCAAAGCCGAGGACCCCGGATATGAGGACCTGCTCGATTGGCCAGAGGCGATTGCCGATGGAACGATCGACCTCGGGCCCTTAATTTACGAGTCCCTGGCCACGGCGCTCGATCCCTACCCGAAACAGGCCGGTGCAAGCTTCCAAGGGTCGCAAGGGGCTGCGGCGGCTGAAGGCGGTGAAAGCGGGCCATTTGCAGCGCTGAAGCAGCTGAAAGATCGCTAGGGATCGAGTCCGAAAGCAAAACAGGTTGTCACTGGAGGCCTTTTAAGTCTATTCGGGTTTGGTTTCCGGGGGTTGCGGCGGTGTGACCGCTGCTGGGTGAAAGTCTTCCTGATCGGTTGGACGGAATGGGTGCTCCAGTCACCATAGCGCTTGACGCCATGGGCGGGGACCACGGTCCCAGTGTGGTCGTTCCGGCCGCTGCCCTTGCGCTCGTCCGCCATCCGGGCATGCGCTTCATCCTCGTCGGCGATGAGGGGCAGATAAGGTCTGAGCTCGCCGCCCACCCCGCGCTCGCCGATAAATCCGAGCTCATTCATACCGACGTGGCCATCGCCATGGACGCAAAGCCGAGCCAGGCGCTGCGCCAGGGCCGCTGGAAGTCGAGCATGTGGCTCGCCATTGAGGCGGTGCGCGATGGCCATGCCGACGCCGTCGTTTCGGCCGGCAATACCGGGGCGCTCATGGTCATGGCCAAGTTTTGCCTCAAGACGATCAAGGGCGTCGACCGTCCGGCCATCGCCGCGATTTGGCCGACCATCGACGCCGAATGTATCGTGCTCGATGTCGGTGCCAATGTGGGGGCCGATTCCCGCCAGCTCGTTGAATTTGCCCTGATGGGCGCCGGCATGGCGCGGGCCCTGTTTGGCATGGAGAAGCCGTCCGTCGGTCTCCTGAATATCGGGGTCGAGGAAGTGAAAGGCGTCGAGGAAATCAAAGGCGCGGCGGCCGTGCTGAAAGATTTGCCGCTTCCCATTCGCTATCACGGCTTCATCGAAGGAGACGACATCGGCCGCGGCACGGTCGACGTGGTCGTCACCGACGGCTTCACCGGGAACATCGCCTTGAAGACGGCGGAGGGAACGGCTAAGCAAATCGGCGAATATTTACGTGCCGCCATGGGGCGGTCGCTCCTTGCCCGCCTTGGTGCCGTGCTGGCGCAGGGCGCCTTCCGTGCACTCAAGGAGAAGATGGACCCCCGCCAGATGAACGGTGGCATCTTCCTTGGTCTGAACGGCATCGTCGTCAAGAGCCACGGTGGCACCGATGCCACCGGCTTCGCGAGTGCCGTCGATCTGGCCTATGAGATGGCGTCGAGCGGTGTGGTGAAGCGGCTCGGCAGCGATGTCGCTGATTTCCACACCAAGCTGGAGCTTGAGGGTGCGGCGTAGGCTTGGGAGTGGATTGAGTTGACTACGGTACGGTCAGTGATCAGGGGCGTGGGCGGATACTTGCCCGCGCGCGTCGTCACCAATGAGGACCTGGCCAAGCTCATCGACACCTCGGACGAATGGATTGCGGCGCGGACCGGTATCCGCGAGCGCCACATCGTCGCCGACGGTGAGATGACCTCGACCATGGGCACGGCGGCCGCCAAGGCGGCCTTGGCCGACGCCGGAATGGCAGCCGACGACATCGACCTCATCATCCTCGCCACGTCGACCCCCGACCAGACCTTTCCCGCCACCGCGGTCACAATTCAGGCCGATCTCGGCATCTGCCATGGCGCCGCCTTTGACGTGCAGGCGGTCTGCTCTGGTTTCGTTTTCGCTTTAGCGACAGCCGATAACTATCTAAAGGGGGGAGACTTTCAGCGTGCGTTGGTAATCGGCTCGGAAGTCTTCTCGCGCATTCTGGACTGGGAAGACCGTTCCACCTGCGTGCTCTTCGGCGACGGCGCAGGCGCGGTCGTGGTGGAGGCGCAGAAGCTGAACGGGGCCATGACCGACCGGGGCATTCTCGCCACGTGCTTACGCTCCGACGGCCGTTATCGGGATAAGCTCTACGTGGACGGCGGGCCATCCTCTACCGGTACCGTGGGTCATGTCCGCATGGACGGTAAGGAAGTGTTTCGTCACGCCGTGACAAACATCAGCGAAGTGATCATCGCGACGCTCGACAAGGCCGGCTATCAAGCCTCCGATATCGATTGGTTCGTGCCGCACCAAGCTAATAAGCGCATCTTGGACGGAGCGGCGAGGAAGCTTGGGCTGGATCCCGATCGTGTTGTCGTGACCGTGGATAAGCATGCCAATACCTCGGCTGCCTCGATTCCCCTCGCGCTCAATACGGCCTGCGCCGATGGCCGCATCAAGCAGGGCGATCTTGTGCTCATGGAGGCGATGGGCGGAGGATTTACCTGGGGCGCGTTGCTGGTTCGTTGGTAGAGTGCCGCGAGAATGTCACACCTTCCCAGAAAATGACGCAATATCAGGAATTTGATTGCACCAGAGATTGACCGCTAAACGCCCGCTCGGCTAGCATCCTGGTTCGTCCCGCGACTTTGGGGGAGCGGTAGTTACGATGAGCGGGAAGACACTGACACGCGCCGACCTTGCGGAGGCCGTGTTTCAGAAGGTGGGTCTACCTCGGAACGAGTCCGCGGAGATCGTGGAGCTTGTGCTGCGCGAGATCGTGACGAGTCTCGAGCGCGGGGACCCGGTAAAGTTGTCCTCGTTTGGCTCTTTCGGTATTCGCGACAAAGGCCAGCGCATTGGACGCAATCCGAAGACCGGTCAGGAAGTTCCGATAACGCCGCGCCGTGTGCTGGTGTTTCGCGCAAGCAACATCATGAAGCAGCGCATCAACGAGGCGTTGTCGCAGAGGAAGGCCGCCGAGTAGGCCAGAGTGTTTTGACGCCAGGAGGACGAGCGTTTGGAGAAGGCGCCCGAGGCGTTTCGCACGATTAGCGAAGTGGCTGACGAGCTGGAAGTCCCGAAGCATGTGCTTCGGTTCTGGGAGGCGAAGTTCGCCCAGCTCAAGCCCATGAAGCGCGGCGGGGGGCGCCGTTACTATCGCCCCGAAGATGTGGCGCTCCTGCGCGGCATTCGCTTCCTTCTGTATAATGACGGCTATACCATTCGCGGCGTTCAGAAGATCTTGCGCGAGCAAGGGCCGCGCTCTGTCATGGACTACCGATGTCTCGCAGCCGAGGCGGAGGATGACGATCCGGTCCCGCCGCGCGAGATCCCCGACTTGGCTGCCGAGGCGGCGCAGGGCGGCAGGCGAGGGCTCCAGCACCCGCCTCGGAAGATGGACGGGGAGACCCTCTGCTCCCTGCTTGAGGAAATCGAGGCCTGTCAGAAGCTGCTTGCCGGCGCCGACGCCAAGGAATAGCGGCGGGTTTTCAGCCTTTGGCTTGTTTCGCAGGCCCGATCAAGTATATGCAGTCTGCCTGATCATCGAGATGTCGGAGCGTGGCGCAGCTCGGTTAGCGCACCGGTCTGGGGGACCGGGGGTCGGGAGTTCAAATCTCCCCGCTCCGACCATTCTCTTCGTCTGTTCTGGCCCAAGATCGGGAGCGCGCGTCTGACGGCCGCGCCAGGGCCATCCCCCAGATCATCGCCATGATGAGATAGAAGTGCCGCCAGTGATCGGAATCGATCACCGTGCCCTCGATCGCGATGCCGGCAAAGGCTGCCACCATGACCACGCTCACCCCGTCGCCGCCGCGATCTCTAAGCACCAGCTTCAAGCCGAGAACGAGCGTCGCGAGCACGAGGAAGATGTAGAGCGTGCCGCCGATCCACCCGGTGTTGAGGAACATGTTGAGATAGACCTCATGCACATCCTCGTGGTGATGCACGCGCCCAAACTCGAGCGCGCCGATGCCGAGCGGGTGCGTGACGACGAGATCCGCCGCTTTCTCCTGGCCGCCGAACCGGCCTTCGGGTCCGACATCGTAAGACTGCTCGAACGAGGCGCGCTCGCCCAGGAGCTCGGACACCTTGGGAATGCTCTGCGCCGCGGCCAGGACACCGACGGCGCATACACCGGCCAGGACGATCGAGATGATGAGCTTGATCCGTTCCCGGTTGGTCCCGGCGATGATGAACGTGAAGAAGCCATAGACGGCAAGTGCCACGAGGAGATTGAGCCAGGCGCCGCGCGAGAAGCTCAGCAGCGTGCCGAACAGCAAAAGCGGCAGGGCCAGCGCCCAAACCCCGCCACGCACGAGGCGACCGGTGAGCACCACGTTGAAGGCGTAGAGCAGCGCCGGCACGAGGAACGCGCCGAGCACGTTAGGGTCCTTAAAGGTGCCGCGCGCCCGTCCGAACTCCGTGAAGATGTCGTACGCCCCCGGCACCAAGTCGAAATAGCCGATGAGCGCCGCTGCCGCCGCGACCAGCGCTGCGACCATATAGGCCGACATGATCAGCCGGACATTGGCTTGCGGGTTGTGAGCGACGAAGGCGGCCATCACCACGGACGACAGGGCCAAAAACAGGGTGATGGTCACGTGCGTGACGGGAACGCTGAGCAGGCCGGCTTGCGTTGTCGCGATATAGCCGCCGGCGACGATACCGCACAGCAGCACGAGATAGACGGAAAGACCGCGCGTCAGGGGGGCCAGGCCGACAAGCGGCAACAGGATCACCGCGCCGATCATCAGCGCGTCATAGGGCGCGGGCTCCCAATAGACAATGCCGCCCGTGGCGATGGTGATCCAGAGAAAGACGAGCGCCAGCCGCTTGATGCCGGGGCTGATCTGCCGCCGGGCACCGATGGTCGCCGCTCCATGCACGGCATCGTAGGTCACCGCCATGGCGAACCGCCTTTGCGCCTAGTAGGCGTTGTCGCCCCGAAGCAGGGCGAACGGGGTCATCAGCAGGATGTAGAGGTCGAAGGTCACCGACCAGTTCTCGATATAGTAGAGATCATGCTCGACGCGGCGCTGGATCTTATCCTGCGTATCGGTCTCGCCGCGCCAGCCGTTGATTTGGGCCCAACCGGTGACGCCGGGCTTGACGCGGTGGCGGGCGAAATAGCCGTCCACCGCATCAGCATAGAGCTTGTCCGCGGCCTTGGCCTTGAGCGCGTGGGGGCGGGGACCGACCAGTGACAGATCGCCCTTCACCACATTGAAGAATTGGGGCAGCTCATCGAGGCTCGTCTTGCGCAAGAACCGGCCGACACAAGTCACGCGGGGATCGTCCTTGGTGACGAGCTTCGAGGCCTCGGCGTCGGCGCTCTCCGTGTACATGGTGCGGAACTTGTAGACGTCGATCAGATTGTTGTTGAAGCCCTGGCGCTTCTGCCGGAACAGCGCCGGGCCCTTTGAATCGAGCCTGACGGCGATCGCGATCAACACCATCAGCGGCGCCAGCGCGACGAGCGCGAGTGAGGCGACAATCTTGTCGAACAGCCATTTCTTGACGTAGTCCCAGTCGGCGATGGGCTTATCGCTGATGTCGATAAACGGCACGTTGCCGATATAGGAATAGGTGCGCGGCCGGAACCGGAGCTTGTTGGTGTGCGCCGACAGCCGAATATCGACCGGTAGCACCCACAGCTTCTTGAGGAGCTCAAGCAGGCGCTTCTCCGCGGAGACCGGGAGCGACACGATGAGCAGGTCCAGGCGGGAGGTCCGCGCAAAGTCCACCAACTCGTCGATATTGCCGAGCTTCGGGTAGCCGGCCACCAGCGGCGAGACCCGGTCGGGCCCGCGGTCGTCGAAAATGCCGACGATGCGGATATCGGTATCGGCGGAGGCTTCCAACGCCTTGATCAACTGTTCGGCTTCCGGTCCTCCACCGACGATCACCGCGCGGCGGTAAAGGCGTCCCTCCTTGATCCAACGCCGCGCCATGAACGACAGTGCTAGCCGCTCGCCGAACAGGGCCAGCAATCCCGAGGCGTACCAGGTGACGATCCACACCCGCGAGAAGTCGGCCCCGACCTTGACGAAGAAGGCCAGCGACATCATCCCGGCCATGACCATGGTCCACGCGAACACGATCCGCGTGAAGCTGCGGACGAAGCGGTTGAACGCCGGCATGCGATAAAGACTGAGCGCCTGGAGGATCAGCATGTTGGCGGTCGCCGCGATCAACACCGCGCCGAGATAGACGATATGGGCGCTCTCGCCGTCGTACTCCACATAAGCGAGATAAATGGCAAAGCCGAGCGTGGCCACGAGCAGAAACTCGACGATGCGCACGGCGCCGGTCACCACGATGGACGGCAGGAGATTGAGCTTGCCGCCGCGCCTGATCTCAGCCAGGGGCGGCCGGGGGGTGCGGCGCCGGTCAGGCAACGCACTAGGCTTGCCGCGGCCGCGCGAACGCGGCGACACCAGGGCATCGCGCGGATGTATTGCGTCAGTTTTGTTCATGTGTCGTCGACCCTGAGCCCGGCCCACCCAGCCGGGTTTGGAACATGCCCGCGCGGGCCGCGCCCAACGGGCGTTGCCCGCCATGGTTATGGCATGGCGAGACTTTTGGATGCGTGAAGGGGGGCGGGTTAGAAAGGCCGCGCTCGACCTATGGTTAAGAGGCCGTTGCGGCGAGGTCCGGCAGCTTGTGGATGCCGGCGCCGAGATCGGAGATGTAGAAATCGACCACCTCGCGCGTCATCTCCTCGACGGTGAAATGCTGTGCCACATATTTCTGGAGTTCGGCCGCGCGCACCAAGAATGGCTTGGGATCGGCCAGGAACGCCCGCAATTGACTGGCCAGCGCAGCGACGTCGCCGGGCGGAATCAGCGGCATGGGAACGGTGCCGACGATTTCGGGGATACCGCCGACATTGGTCGCGATCAGTGGCATCTGCGCCGCAGCCGCCTCGAGCACGATATACGGAAAGGACTCCGCGCGGGAGGGCACCACCACGCAACGCGCCCGCACGAAGGCGGTGCGTGCCGGCTGCGGTCCTGAGAACGTGACTCTTGAGGTGAGGCCAAGCTTGCGGGCCATGCGCTTGAAATATTTTTCGTCCGGCCCGCTACCGACGACGATAGCGCGGCCCGGGAAGATGGTCTGATGGGCGGCAAGCGCTTCGAGAAACACATCGACGCCCTTGAGCTTGCGCAGCTCGCCGATGAACACGAAATCCGCCGCGTCGTCCGCGAGCAACGACTCATAGAACTCGTGGCGATAGAGGCCGTTGTAGATCACGCGCGCCGGGCAGGGCGGCGGGCCGATGAGTTCGCCATAGCTATTGGCGGCGTAGAGGCTCTCGAAAATCATACCGTCGGTCAGAGGCGCGAGCTTGCGCTCGGCCGCGAGATAGAGCCGCCCCGACAGGGTGGACGGCGAGTAGTGCAGCGCACCCCCATGGGGAGTGTAGACGACCTTCGTCCCCCGGCGCTGACGCAGCTTCCGGCCCGCGAGCCGGGCATAGGCCCCGCCTTTGGCGCCATGCCCATGGAGCACGTCGATGTCGAGCTTGCGGGCCAGCTTCGCGATTCGCCGATAGGTATGCCAATCGTTGAGCCCGACCTGGCGGGTCATTGGCAGGCGGGTGACGCCGAGCGCGCAATTGTCCTCGAGCCGGCTAAACGCCACGGCGAGCTCATCGCTACTCCCGTGCGAATCGCAGACCACGCCGACCTCGGCGCCAAGCTCCGCTTGACCGATAGCGAGATCATGCACATGACGGAAGAGCCCCCCGACAGGCGCGCGCAGACAATGAAGGATGCGGAAGTTAGAGCTCACGTGACCCGTGACGTCGCAGCGGGGAAATAGTTCCTCCCCCCCGTTTAGAAGAAGCGTTCGAGGACGTAAATAGTGTCGCCGGGTTGTACGGGATAATCGGTTGGGACCATGACGGTGGACATGACGCCGCCGAATCTGCGGGTGAGGCGGACGAAGCGCTGTTTGGCGCGCTCGGTATAGCCTTCCGAGATGGCGACGGCGGCCTCGACGGTCATGGCGCTGACGTAAGGGTATTGGCCTGGCTTGTTGACTTCGCCCAGAATGAAGAAGGGCCGGTAGGTCTCCACTTCGACGGTGACCTTGGGGTCTTTGATGTATTTGCGCTTGAGGTCGCGGGCGATCTCCGACGCGAGCTCGAAGGTGGTGAGGCCGCGGGCTCTGACCGCGCCGATCAGGGGCAGGGCCACTTTGCCGGCGCCGTCGACGCCATAGACGCGGGAGAGATTGTCCTGGCCGAACACGATGATGCGGACCTTGTCGCCGCTGTCGAGGGTGTAGGTCTCGTTGGGGACCACGGGGACGCCAGGCGGCGCGGAGCCGGCGCCTACGGGCAGAGCCTCGCCGGGCGGCGGCAGGGGGGCTGGCGTCGACAGGGCGAAGTCCGGCGTCGCTAACCCTGGCACGCCACGCATCTTGCAGCCGCCAAGGCCTGCGGCGAATACTGCCAGCAGCATGAGCGCGAGCCGCGCGAACCGAACGCTTCGAGATACCACCATGGCTCCAAGCTACCCGAGCCATGGTTAACGAATGCTGAGCATGCGTGCCGAAGCGGAGCGGACTTAATCCTTTGGTTACGGCGATGGCGTCTAATGGGGACAACGCGTTCAGGAGTTCCGCCCAGTGAGTCCCGCCAGTGAGTCCCGCCCAGTGAGCAAGTCCCGTAAGAGCTATCCGGCCGCCGACGACATCGACCTCGCCACGCTTGGCTCTGCCGTATGGCGGGCCAAGGGATGGATCCTAGGGCTCGCCATCGGCGCCGGCCTCGTCACCTTTATCGGCCTGTCGATGGTGCGCCCGCTCTATACGTCGGAAGCGCGCATCCTCATCCAGAACGATGAGTCGGTGTTCACCCGGCCGACCGGCGATCAGAGCCGGAACGAGCCGCGCACGACGCTGGACGAGCAGGCGGTGCAGAGCCAGGTGCAGGTGCTGACCTCCCGCGACCTGATCTTGCAAGTGGTCACGGGCCTCGACCTCACCGGCAACGCCGCCTTCGCCAAGGACTCAGGGCAGACGCTGTTCGGGCGCCTGATGAAGCGGTTCGGATTGGGCCTGGGGAGCCCTGAATCGCAAGGGGAGCGGGCGGCCAACGCGCTGGCCGAGCATCTCGACGTGTTCCAGCTGTCGAAGTCTTCGGTGATCGCGATCCAGTACACCTCCGGCGATCCGCAGCTCGCCGCGCAGATCGCCAACAAGCTGGCCGATGTCTATGTCGGCTGGCAGCGCAGCGCCAAGATCGAGCAGACCAAGGACGCCGCTGCCTGGCTCAAGGACCAGATCGAGGTGTTGCGCAAAACGGTCTCCCAATCGGAAGAAGAGGCGGAGACGTTCCGCGCCGACAAAGGGCTCTACTCCGGCTCCAACAACATCACCTTGAACGCCCAGCAGCTCTCAGAGCTCAACAGCCAGCTGATCCTGGCCGACGCGCAGAAGTCGGAGGCCGAAGCACGCGCCAGGCTGATCAAGAAGATGCTGGCCGATAACGGCGACATCGACGCCACGCCGGAAGTGCTCAAGTCGCAGCTGATCATCAATCTGATCGAGCAGCGGGTCGAGGTGCAGCGCAGCCTGGCGGAGCTGTCGGCGACGCTGATGCCGTCGCATCCGCGCATCCAGCAGCTCAAGTCGGAGCTGGCGGATGTCCGCGGCCAGATCCGCGCCGAAGCGAACAAGGTGGTCAAGAGCCTGGAGAACGAGGCGCAAGTGGCCGCGGCGAGAGAAGCCTCGTTAAGGGGGAGCCTCAACGCCGCCAAGACCAAATCGGCGGGGTTGGGCGATTCGGAGATCAAACTGAGAGCACTGGAACGCGAATCCAAAGCCAACCGCGATTTGCTAGAATCCTATCTCGCCCGCTACCGCGACGCCTCGGCCCGCCACGACATGGGCGCGGTGCCGGCCCAAGCGGCCATCGTCTCACGCGCGCACGCTAGCGTCCTGCCGTCCTTCCCCAAGCGCGGACCGCTCACCCTCCTGGTCATGGCCGCAACCGCGCTGCTCGCGCTCGCCTATATCCTCGCCCGCGAACTCATCTCCACCACCGCCAACTACGCCCCGGTGTCCCAAAACGAGCCACGGCCACGCTACCGCCGTCAGTCTGGGACAGTCCCGGAAGAGCGGCTCCCGCCGGTGGCGCCGCCGCCCGTGCGGCGCGCCGGTTAGTCCCGAAAAAACGGCTGAATCTCAACGGCCTCGGGTTGGCCCGGACGTTAGGGTTATCCACGCCAACTGCGCTTTGAGGGCACGTGCCTTGCACCTCTTGGGGTGAGGATGCGGTGCGTTTGCCGGGCTTGGGGGAGCCTTGGCCAGAAAGCGAGTTCGGGTCAGACATGGTGGAAATCACCCAAATTACTCCGGGTCCGGTCACGCCCGCGCGGCAGGTCCCTCTCATCCTTGGGCGGACGCTCAAGCTGTTCTGGCCTCTCGCCGACGCCCTGGTGGTGGTGGTCCTGTCGGTCATGGCCGGCATCGCCTATCACATCGCTGTCTATGGCAGCCCAGGCCCCGTTTTCGACTTCGCCAAGGTCGGCGCGACTGTGGCGCTGTTCCGCTGGATCCTGCAGCACCCCGTCTCGACCATCTCGGCGCGGCCGGAAGGCTCGCTGCGCTATCAGTTCTATCTCTGGAACGCCGCCTTTCTCTGCCTGCTGGCGTTCGGCTTCCTCGGCAAGATCTCGGGCACGTACTCACGCGGCACGATCCTCCTGTTCTACCTGTCCGGTCTGCCGCTTCTGATCATGTGGCAGGAGCTGTGGAAGCGCCTCGTCCGGGAGGGCCTCCACTCGGGGCGGCTTGCGGTGCGCCACGGGCTGTTGTTGGGCACGCTCGCCAAGGTCGAGGAGTTCCGGCGCAAATATCGGCCCGGTCAGTCCGGCATGATCGTCAGCGACACCGTGATCCTGCCCGAAGAGGTGCTTGACGAGACGCCGCAAGGCGCAGCCGCGCTCAACGAGGGGCTCGGCCGAGCCATCGACATGGTGCGCCGGTCGCATCTCGATGACGTGGTGGTGCTCTTGCCGTGGTCGGCGACCCATGCGGTCAATGCTTGTGCCGACGGGTTGATGACCATCCCGGTCTCGGTGCAACTCGGCCCCGAGGCGATCTTCGATCGGGTCAGCCAAGTGCACCTGTCGCGGCTCGGGCCGGCCACCATGCTCAATCTCATCCGTCCGCCGCTCACGCGGCTCGAGGTGGTGACGAAGCGACTGTTCGATTTCTGGGGCGCGCTGGCGCTGCTCGTGGCGCTCTCACCGCTATTCCTGGCGATCTCGCTCCTGATCAAGCTCGACTCTCCGGGACCGGCGTTCTTCCGGCAGTGGCGTCATGGCTTCAACCAGCGTCCGTTCCGGATTCTCAAATTCCGGACCATGACCGTCACCGAGGACGGGGAGACCGTGACCCAAGCGGTCAAGAACGATCCACGCGTGACCAGAATTGGCCGGCATCTGCGACGCTGGAACCTTGACGAGCTGCCACAGCTC
>Ga0209386_1000963_pt1 | contig 12755 bp, 12 predicted proteins | sample NGEPertwo_FD_184510 | JGI IMG/M metagenome (GOLD analysis project Ga0209386, IMG submission 184510) | Arctic peat soil microbial communities from the Barrow Environmental Observatory site, Barrow, Alaska, USA - NGEE Permafrost154B-two... | ecosystem: Environmental > Terrestrial > Soil > Wetlands... | reverse complement strand
TTGGCTAGGCGCATCTTCTCGTCCAAATGTGACACGAATTTCATAGGCTCTTGGTCTGGGGTGGGGCTTTTATAATATCCCCTGGGTCTTGACTTCTGGGTGTGACTCATACCCCAATCTGCTTTTTATTTTATTATTCTAGCTCGTCTGCATTCATCCGAGCAGACTTTCTCTTTGGGCTTTGCCTCAAATTTCTGCCCGCATTGTAGACATAACCTCTCTATTATATCACACTTTCCTATGGTGAGTCCACTTCTGCACAGCACAGTCATGTCCCTGTACGTGGAACAAGCACCCACCACACTTTCGCCACCAGGCTTATAAGATCGGGGTTTTTAATACAAGCCGTCCAAAAGATACTTGGGCATTCCCGCCCAGAAACGACAATGATCTATGTACATATGGATAGTGAAGATTTGGATAAAGCAATACTACAGTTCGCAGAAATGTTCTAAACAACTAAAATAAAGCACGATTCACTAAAAACGAATCGTGCTTTTTTATTGCCTATTTTACATTTGGTGTCATTTGATAACATCTAATACTATATGGAGTGTTTTGCCAGTGGTAGAAAAGTGGTAGAAACTGATTTTAAATATGAAAAAAGCCGTCTGTGATTGCTCACAAACGGCTAGATTTCAATGGTTTTGGTGCGCCCAGAGGGACTCGAACCCCCGACCTTCACATTCGTAGTGTGCTACTCTATCCAGCTGAGCTATGGGCGCCTGTTGGACGGTTCGGTTTTAATTATACAACAAATTCATGACTTTTGTCAAAGTTAAAAGTATGATATTATAGAACAAATACTTAAAATTGGAGGTTTGTGATGGATTTAATAAAAAAGGCAGGGATATTAACCGGAGCAGTTGTTGGTGGCGTTATTGGCGGCACTCTTTCCGTAATTGGAAAAGTTGCTAAAATCAAAATAATAGATGATATTGGTGAAAGCGTGGTCGACTCTACCATTTTAACAGGGACGATTGCAGGAAACCTTGCAAGCGGCACCACTGATTTATTGACAGGTAAAATACAGCATAATGACACATTAATGAAGGAAGGGGTAACTGATATTAAAGATACCGGTCATAAGGTAGTAACTAATTTCGTCGGTAACTTCAAGCTTGTTACAAAGAGCGGCGGTCAAATTTTGAGTGGCGTAAAACAGAGAAATCGCCATAAGGTAGTTGGAGGTGTAAAATCATTGGTTAAAGTAGTTTCTGTCGGGGTATTAACCGTCGGGGCAATAAAAGTTAAAGAAGATGAAAAAAAATAGATATTGCATCCCCTTTTATGCGCTTACACCATTTATCAGGATTTTTTTATTGATCGAATACTATATGATTAATCAGATGTATACAATACACTTTTAAGCACACTAAAAGGCGCTGAATGTTAAAATTTAAACAATTGGCAGCGCCTTGGAAATATTATTTTGTTGTCTTTTATAAGCTGTTTCCTATAGTTTTGATTTATAAAGAATCCAGATCAAATGGAGTTTCCTGATATACATAATAATTCAGCCAATTGGAAAAAAGTAAGCTTGCATGGCCTCTCCATCTGAAAAGAATTTCCTTTTCAGGATCATCGTCTCTAAAGTAATTACATGGAATATTAATATCTATTTCTTTATTTACATCTCTGAAATACTCTGCAGCCAAAGTCTCCTTGTCATATTCCTGATGACCTAAAACGTATATTTGTCTTCCGTTTTCAGTTGCTATGATATGTGCTCCTGCCTGATCAGATTCTGCCAGTATTCTTAAAACCGGTTCAGCCAGTATGTCATTTTTTTTAATTGCTGTATGCCTGGAATGCGGCGCATAAAAAATCTCATCAAACCCTCTCATGAGAGGATTATAAGGTCTGACCACCTTATGCTCGAATACACCGAAAACCTTCTTCTCAACCTGGTGTTTGTTAATTCCATAATGATAATAAAGAGCCGCCTGAGCGCCCCAGCAGATGTGCATACTGCTATATACATTTGTTCTGGAAAATTCCATTATTTCGCAAAGTTCTTTCCAATAATCAACTTCTTCAAAAGGTAAGGTCTCGATTGGTGCTCCTGTTAAGATCATTCCATCAAAACGCTCGTTTTTCACTTCATCAAAGGTTCTATAAAAGGCATCCAGATGAGATTTGTCCGTATTTTTTGATTCATGTGTATCCATGCATAAAAGAGTTAATTCTACCTGCAGTGGAGAATTTGCAAGAACTCTGGCGAGTTGTGTTTCAGTCGAAATTTTAGTCGGCATCAAATTAACCACCAGTATTTTAAGTGGCCTTATATCCTGTGCTACTGCTCTTGCTTTGCTCATGGCAAAAATATTTTCTCCTTGCAATGTATCGAAGGCAGGCAATTCATTCGGTATTATAATCGGCATTTTATTTCTCCACTTCTTCTATTATTTCAACGCATTTTCAAAATCTGCTATGATATCCTTGATTGATTCAACACCAACTGAAACTCTTATCAATTCTGGTTTTATTCCAGCTTTTAATTGTTCCGCATCGGAAAGCTGTCTGTGCGTTGTGCTTGCAGGATGAAGCACACTTGTACGAATATCTCCGACATGCACAACTATACTGGCAAGTTCAAGTTTCTCAAGAAACTTTTCTCCGGCAATTTTTCCGCCTTTCACACCAAATGTTAAAACACCGCTGGCGCCTTTCGGCAAATATTTTCTTGCCAGTTCATAATTCTTGTCTTTTTCAAGACCAGGATATGTAACCCATTCAACATTTTTATGGTTCTCTAAAAAGTTGGCAAGTGCAAGTGCATTATCACTATGCCTTTCCATTCTCAAATGTAGAGTTTGAAGTCCTTGATGCGTTAAGTAAGCATTCATTGGCGACATTGTACATCCCATATCCCTAAGCATTTGAGCCCTTAACTTGAGTGCAAAGGCTGTGTTTCCGAATTTTTCATAAAATTTTAATCCGTGATAGCTAGGGTCCGGCTCAGTCATCTCAGGGAACTTACCCTCAAAGGACCAGTCAAATGTTCCAGCCTCGACAACCATTCCTCCTAAACTGCTCCCATGCCCATCCGCATACTTTGTTGTGGATTGGATGACAATATCTGCGCCATATTCTATGGGTCTGCATAATGCCGGGGTAGCGAGAGTGTTATCGACAATTAACGGAATTCCCATTTTTTTCGCTGCACTTGAAAACTTTCCAAAATCCAGTATATTCAGGGCTGGATTTGACAGCGTCTCAGCAAACAGAAGTTTTGTATCTGGTCTTTTGAAACTCAGTATTTCATCTAATGTTATTTCCTGATCGATAAAAGTAACTTCAATTCCCATTTTTCTGAGAGTGACCCCCAACAGATTAAAGGTCCCTCCATAAATACTTGTAGACGATATGATATGATCGCCTGCTTTACAGATATTCAGCATTGTCATTAAAGTAGCGCTTTGTCCTGATGAAGCAGCCAAACCTGCGGTTCCTCCTTCAAGAAGGGCCATTTTTTCTTCAAGCGCATTCACCGTAGGATTTCCAAGCCTTGAATACATATAACCGCCGCTTTCCAGATCGAAAAGGTCTGCAACATCTTTTGCATTATAATATCTGTATGTTGTATTCTGAATAATTGGCAATTGCTGCGGCTGTCCGCTTTCTGCCTTATAAGTCCCGTGAACACAGGCTGTTTCAAATTCATATGTTTTCTTCATGATGATATCCTTTCATATTAATACAATAAGCTACTTAATTATTTCTTTTAGCGCACCTATTTTATAGGCATTGACCAGATTTTGAAGCTCTTTAACTTCCTCCTGAAGGGTTTGACCAATATCTGTATCCCTGACATATCTTCTTTTTTCAAAGGTTTCAACAATTTTAATCTTAGGGGCCTTGTATTTTTCAGTTCTACTTTCATACGCTGGTGAATATGGAAAATGTTCTGTCAATGCCATATATCTTGAACTTGAGATAAATGTATATCCTGCTGTTCCTGTTGTTTTCTGGTATGCCTTTGACATTCCCCCATCGATAATATACAAAAGCCCCTCGCCCTTGATTGGGCTTTCCCCGTCTTTTATTTTTACAGGTACGTGTCCATTCAATATATGGGCTGAGGTTACATCAAGATCAAACTCCCTCAGGATTTTTTCACAAATTTCCCGCTTATTGTTCAATTCATAATATGGATCAGACTTTTCTTTGTGCGTGATTTTTTCTTCGATGAAAAATCTCTCGAATGTTGCCATTTTATCCTTTCCAAAAAGAGGTGATTTACTCCCAAGCCACAGATACCACATAATATCTCCTGAACGGCCCGTTTCTTCTGATTCGGAGGGATTAAAATAAGCATTTCTGACTTGCTGATCTATATAATCAAGCAGTTTTTTACCTTTGCAGGTCGTTCCGTTAATCGTACAGTTTTCAAATTCACCTTCATTTGTCATGGGAATGCATCCATGGTATAACAGATTTCCATTAATACGCATATACATCGCTCCATGGCTGAAAAGAAATTTTATTTGGCGTTGAAGCGGTTCACTGTGAAGAAATGAGGCTTCAATTGTATTCAATAAATTCTCTTCCGCTTTTGAAAGTTCATATGGCTTTTTAGGGTCAATGGTAGGGAAATTCATATCCTTCATTTTATATTCTGATTGATTGATTTTTATTGTACCTTTTTCAAAATCTATTTTATCCAGTAGCAGGCGATCTTCCATTTCATATTCAGGATGAGCCATAATACGGGCTCCCTCAACTTTGAGCTGTATGATCAAAATTGCCTTATGCATTTTCGCGGTCAATGACTCATCTACGGTATCAAATTTATTTTCATCCAGCATATGAGGCGCAAACAAACTGCATGGGTCATCTTTATATACATTATTTGCAAATATCGCAAGCGGTCTCAGGTTAATGCCATATCCTATCTCAAGCATATCAAAATTGTTGTAACTCATGTTTTGTCTTATAACATTTGTTATACATGCCCAGTTTCCGGTTGCCGCTCCCATCCAAAGGATATCGTGGTTCCCCCATTGGAAATCAACATCGTGAAAATCCATGAGAAAATCCATAATATAATCAGGATGTGACCCTCTGTCAAAGACATCACCAATTATATGAAGTCTGTCCACCGTTAATCTTCCAATTGTCTTTGCTATCTGATTAATAAATGCCTCTCCCATCTGGCAGGAAATGATTGAATTGATAATTTCCGAATAATAATGTTCTTTATTGGCTTCATCCTCAGAGTGCAGCAGTTCATCCATAATATATCCTGAATTCTCTGGCAGTCTTTTGCGAACCTTTGATCTGGTATATTTAGTTGAAACTGACTTGCAGACTTCAATGAGCCTGTAAATTGAAACTTTACACCATTCATCATACTCTTCATTCATAACTTTTATTTTTTTAATTTCCTCTTCAGAATTATATATCAATGCAGCCAGGCTATCTCTATCCTTTTCAGAAAGTGATTTGCCAAATATATCATCAATTCTTGCTCTTATTACACCTGATGCGCTTTTAAGCATATGTATAAAGGCTTCATGTTCTCCATGCAAATCACTGAAAAAAAACTCAGTTCCCTTTGGCAAACTTAATATTGCACTAAGATTAATAATTTCAGCAGAAGCACTTTTTATATTTGGGTAATCCTTTGCAAGGAGTTTTAAATATTTTTCTTCCATGATTGAACCTGCCTTCTTGTATTAGATTATTTTGAAAAACTATCCCACAATTGGTGGGATAGTTTAGTATTAGTCTTCAATTCTTATTATAGTTGCACCTAATTCTCTGAACTTAACGAGGAATTTTTCATAGCCTCTTTCAATGTGGTAAATCTCTGAAATTTCCGTAACACCTTCAGCCATGAGTCCCGCCAGCACCAGAGCCGCTCCAGCTCTCAAATCAGTTGCAATAACCTGTGCTCCCTGAAGTGTCTTTTCACCCTGAATGACAGCGCTTCTGCCCTCAATTTTTATATTTGCACCCATTCGGTTCAACTCCCCGATATGCATGTAACGATTTTCAAAAACTGTTTCATTTACTGTACTTGAACCTTTAACTGTTGCAAGCAAAGACATGAACTGTGACTGCATATCTGTAGGGAATCCAGGGTATGGCAGTGTTTTTATATCAGTGGCAATAAGAGGATTAATATCTGCTTTGATTAAAATGCTCTCATCATTATATTCCACTACAACACCGCATTCTCTCAGTTTTGCTATAATTGGTTTTACATGGTCCGGCATGGCATTTTTAATTAAAACGGTTCCCCTTGTAATGGCTGCTGCCACCATAAACGTTCCGGTTTCAATTCGATCGGGAATAACTGCGTGCATTGTCCCGAATAATTCTTTTACACCCTCTATTTTAATGGTATCAGTGCCAGCTCCCTTTATTTTAGCTCCCATCTTATTTAAAAAGTTAGCTAAATCAACAATTTCAGGTTCTTCAGCCACATTTTCAAGAATTGTTACACCTTGTGCAAGAGAAGCCGCCATAATAATATTTTCTGTTGCTCCAACACTTGGAAAATCCAAATATATATTGGCTCCTACAAGTTTTTCTGCCGTTGCTTCAACATATCCGTGTCCTTCTGTTATTGTAGCTCCCATAGCCTGAAATCCTTTAAGATGTAAATCAATAGGTCTTGCACCGATGGCACAACCTCCGGGAAGTGCTATCCTGGCCTTTCCTGTTCTGGCAAGAAGGGCTCCCATTATTAAGATGGATGCTCTCATTTTCTTCACTAGCTCATAAGGTGCTTCCTCTGCAAGTATTTCTTTAGTTGTTATTTCAAGTCTGCTGTTTTTGTAATCCTCAACTACCGTTGAACCTACACTCCTAAGTAATTTTGCCATTACATCAACATCTCTCAGTGCAGGGACTTCAAATAATTCACACTTTCCCTCAGTTAAAATTGCCGCCGCCATTATTGGCAGTATCGCATTTTTTGAACCACTTATTGTCACCTCACCATTGAGGGGATTGCTTTTTTGTACTAGATATTTTGCCACAGTTACCTCCAAACATATATTAACGTGTATGAAACACTTTATCTTCCTTAAATATTATACCTATTATCACATCTTTTTTCAAGTTATTAATACCATCTTACAAAAAACAACAAAAAAACCCGCCTAAGCAGGTTGTTTTGTCCTATAGTCCTTTAATTTCCTTCAGACAGCTAGAGCAGACATTCCTTCCCCTGACACTGTCAACGTCCTTCGCATTTCCACAGAAAATGCATTGAGGTGCATATTTTTTCAGTAGAATAAAATCACCGTCAACATATATTTCTATTGGATCTCCTATACCTATTTCCAGAGTATTTCTCAACTCAATAGGTAAAACAATACGTCCTAACTTATCAACTTTTCTAACAATTCCTGTAGCTTTCATATTTTTACCTCTCTTTCAAACAAATATTACTTTTCCTTATTAAATAAGCTCTTAATGGCTCCTAATGTATTAACGATGGTTGAGAGTGCCTTTAAAGCGCTTTGATTTCCCTTAATCGATTCGGTTAAGCTTCCAATCGTTACAGAAACATCTCCCACTATTGAATCAATCTCTTTTGCTCTGTCTGCTGCTATTGAAGTTATAACCTTTGAATCTTCCAGTATTTTATTAGTTAACTTTATTGTATTAATCAAATTTTTAACTAAAACAATGAAATACATTAGTAATACAATTAACCCTATTCCAATTAGAAGCATCCCCATGTCTTTTAGGGATAGTGTGATTTCCATATATGTACTCCCTCCAGTTTCATATTCAAATAATGTATGTATGTTCATTATCTACCATAATATGGAAAAATACAAGTATTTTTTAACGAATTACCTTTCGTAAATTTCCTTAATTTCTTTGGAATATTCCGCCCCTTCATAAATGTTTAAATTTTTCATGAATTTCAGTTCGGGATTCCCGTTCTTAACACAATGCAACAGGAGTATATTTGGTATTTCACCTTCTCTTGAGGATATAAGACGAATCCCTTTTGGTTCAAGCTTATTTGCCCTGCAGGACACACAAATATCAATGAGTCTGCTTGGCCTGTGAATCATATAAAAATCTCCCCTTGTTTTAAGCAGTAAGGCTGCAACCCTGACAAAATCGTCCAGGAGTCCACTCGTCTCATGTCTTGCCAGCATTTTTGCCATTTTTTCATTTTTTATAGCTCCATTGTTCAAAATATATGGTGGGTTTGTTGTCACCAGGTCAAAAGTCCCGATGAAGTCTTTATTGATTACTTTTTCAACATCTGACACATCTCCATGCAGAATCTCTATTCTTTTTTCCAATCCATTTATTTTTATGCTTCTCAAAGCTCGCTGAAAAGATTCCTTTTGGATTTCCAGTCCAAAAATTTTATCGATATCTGTTTTATGACTGAGAATTAAAGGTACTATGCCGGTACCAGAACCTAGATCTATTGCTCTCTTTACTTTTTTTCTTCTTTTGTTTTCCTGTTCACCGTCTGTGGCTGCAAAATGTGATAGTAAAACGGCATCTACCCCATAGCAAAAATCCTCAGGCTTTTGAATAAGCCTGAGGTCACCAAATCCAATACAATCTATTCTTTCACCTTCTTCTAATTCTGTTTCCAAAATTACTCCTTCAAAAGTTTCTCAACTTCGGCGATTGAAACTCCTTCTTCCTCTACAATTTCCTTTATAATATCCTTTTCTTTTTTTGGCTTTTTAGAATTGATACCAAGTCTTTCAATATCCTCCTTTTTATAAAGATAAAATTCAGTACTTAGTTTTTCCGGTTTGTCATCTGTTCTTTCCTCAAGCACCAATCTTGATTTTATAACGTTTTCAAGAGTTTTCACATCCATTACTACCGCAGTGCCATTCACGGTTTTTATTTTTTCACCAACATCAGGCATCCCTCTTTTAAGCTCCAGATAAATATCATTTTCATATTTCAAACAACACATCAGCCTGCCGCAAACGCCCGAAATTTTTGTTGGGTTGAGAGAAAGATTTTGAACCTTTGCCATTTTAATTGAAACAGGCTCAAAGTCAGGCAACCATGTGTTGCAGCAAAGACCTTTCCCACAACTTCCTATTCCACCCATCATTTTGGATTCATCCCTAACGCCTATTTGTCTAAGTTCAATTCTCATTTTGAACACGCTGGCCAGATCTTTTACCAGCTCTCTGAAATCCACTCTTCCATCAGAAGTAAAATAAAATATTATTTTACTGTTGTCAAAAGTATATTCAACATCAATAAGTTTCATTTCAAGTTTATGCTTAACGACCTTCTCCAGACAAAGCTCAATAGCCCGGGCTTTCTTATTTGTATTTTCCTCATGTTGTGCCTCGTCCTTTTGATCCGCTATTCTGATAACTTTTTTAAGCGGCATGATAATCTGTGTTTCTGGAACCTCTTTAATGTCAGCTGTCACATTTCCAAACTCTAAACCTCTTGCTGTCTCAACAATTACATTAGTCCCTTGTTTAATATCCAGTTCATCAGGGTCAAAGTAATATACCTTGCCGGCCTTTTTAAATCTTATGCCTGCTACTCTTACCATCATTTATCCTCCAATTTTTAATATCATATTTTTTAACGAGTAAGCTGTATTTACTCCAATTTGAAGATCTCTTCTCGCTTCTTCTATGTGGCTAACAATTTTATTTATATCAGATCTTTTATAAAGTCTGCTATTTTCCATATTTAATATTGATAAGTCTCTGTAAACTCTTTCCATTCCATCCAGAAACTTCATGCTGGCTTCTTTGTCTTTTAAAATACCGTTTATTCTTGATTTAATTTTATAAAAGGGTTCATTTTCAAGCAGCATTTGAACAATCTCTTCTTCAAACTCAAACTTTTGTTTTTCATACTTGGGATTCTCCGGATTAATTCTGAAAATAACACATCTTGACAATATTGTTTGGGCCAGGTTTTGAATATTATTTGAAAGCAGTATAATAACTGTTCCGGCTTGAGGCTCTTCCAACGTTTTTAATAAACGGTTCTGTGCCTTCAATGTCATACTGTCTGCATCCTTTATAATGGCAATATTTCTTTCCCCGCTATATGGTTTGTTTGACAGCCTTATCTGCAGCTGATTTATTGCTTCATCTTTTGTATTCCCTTTTTCAGTAACCTCTGCATAGTAAACATCCTCATGATTGCCATGTTCAATTTTTATGCAGGACATACAGGTTTCGCAACCTGCTCCATGATTTGTCTCACATAATATTGCTTTAGCAAATGAATTTGCAAATGCAAGTTTATCCGTATAATAATCACCTTCGAAAATATAAGCATGCGTAACGCCTTTTCCACGTATTGTATCACCAAGCCGCTCAATTAGTTGATCATTTCCAATAATATTACTAAAGGTCATAAATTTCCCTCTTTTTTTAACAAAAGCATTTCAAGATGCAATTCAATTTCCTTTTCAATTTCAATAATTGAGCTGGTTGCATCGATAATAATTATTCTGTCTGGATTGTGCTTTGCCAATTCCATATATCCCTGATATACATCTTCATGAAATTTATTTTGTTCTAGTTCCAGTCTGTCATATTCTCTCTTGATTCTGCCTTTTCCAATACTTGGTTCTAACAAAAGCAAAAAAGTAATGTCAGGGGTTATCCCTCTGACAGCAAATTCATTTATGATTCTTACCTGATCTCCAAGCTTTCTGCCATAACCCTGATAGGCAATTGATGAATCCATGAATCTGTCACAAATCACTGTTTTGTTTGCTTCCAGTGCTGGAAGAATAACTTGAGTGACATGCTGAGATCTTGCCGCTGCATAAAGGAGAGCCTCTGTGAGACTATCCATCTCAGAATTTTTCACATCTAAAATCATTTCCCTGATATTTTCGCTAATTGCAGTTCCTCCTGGTTCCCTTGTTAGAACTGTTTCCAAACCTTTATTCTCAAGTTTTTTTTTGAGTTTTTTAATTTGCGTGCTTTTTCCGGAACCGTCAGGGCCTTCAAATGTGATAAATAAGCCTCTATTCATAAATTACTCCTACCTGTTATTTTTTAGCGCTGAATCAATTAGCCTGGAAAGCAATACTATTGATAAATACCCAATTGGAATACTTAATAAAACAACAAAAGCAATTTTCATTATTAACATAATCATACCTTCTTTACCTTTATATACTTAAATATTATAACATATTTCACTGTTTATTAAAATACAATTTATAGGTAAATTAAAAATGGCAGTGAAGACATGCTAAACATCCTCAATGCCAGATATTATTACCTTTTGTTTTTTGATTTCACAAAAGCTCTTGCATTTTTGACTCCGTCGAAACTTAGATACATTTCCTCAATTTTTTCTTTTTCAATCTGTTTTGAGTTTAGACCTTCATATTTTGCTTCTTTTTTCAGTTTTTTATAATTCATTAGACGATCTTCATCAATGTCCCCATTATCAATGGCTTTTTTTATGGCACAATCCGGTTCATTTTCATGCAGGCAGTCCTTAAATCTACAGAATTGAGCCAATTCATCAATATCCATGAATGTTTTATTCAAATCAACACTTTCGGCTCCAATTTCCCGCATACCAGGTGTATCAATGACAGCTCCAATTTTTGGAATAACAATTAAATCACGCCTTGTTGTTGCATGTCTGCCCTTATCATCGTTTCTTAGCTCCTTTGTTTTAATCATTTTTTCACCAAGCAGCTTATTGATTAAAGTAGATTTGCCAACACCGGAAGACCCAATAAAAGCCACTGTTTTACCTGGTTCCAGGTATTTTAATAGTGTTTTGTATCCATCGTCCTCCATACTTGAAGTAACAACGATATCAGCCCCTATAGCTATCTTTTCAGTTTTTAAAAAAATTGAATCAATAGTATCGCATAAATCCGACTTAGTAAGGACTACTACAGGTGTAGCACCGCTACTCCATGCTATTGACAGGTAACGTTCAAGCCTTCTTAAGTTAAAGTCATTATTAAGGGACATGCATATGAATATAATATCAATGTTTGCTGCTACAACTTGAATTTCATTTGCAGTTCCTGCTGCTCTACGTACAAAAATACTTTTTCTTCTTAATATGTAATGAATAATGGCATTGCCGTTTTTATCTTTTTCTCTGTCAACCGTATAATTTCCCTTTTAAATAGTGTTTCTTTCTTCACGGCTTTCCAGATGTTAATCTTTTGCCGGAAAATAAATGCCAGGTATGCCTAGACTTTTTAAAGTTTGCAATCTTTTCAACACCAATGATTTGATTTCTCCAGGCATAGAAAAAAGACATATCATAAGATATGTCTACTTTTGTTCATAAGGATTGCAACTGCGGGCAAATCCCTTTTATGTATTCCCATCCGATGATACCTGGCGGCCAGCTTCTTCCTTTGAATAGTTGAAATGTTTCAGTGCATTAAAAAAGACATCCCTAATGGAATGTCTTTTTTAATAACCGGCGACGTCCTACTTTCCCAGGCAACGTTCAGCACTCCGTGCTTCTCTCCGACTCGCTTCGCTCCCTGCTGTCGTATTTTACATTGCAGCTGAAGCTGCGTAAAATACGCACCTGCCCCTTTATGTATTTCCATCCGATGATACTTGGCGGCCAGCTTCTTCCTTTGAATAGTTGAAATGTTTCAGTGCATTAAAAAAAGAAGCTACAAGAAGTAACTTCTTTTTTTAATAACCGGCGACGTCCTACTTTCCCAGGCAGCTGCCCGCCAAGTATCATCGGCGCTAAAGAGCTTAACTACTGTGTTCGAGATGGGAACAGGTGGATCCTCTTCGCTATAGTTACCGGAT
>Ga0209386_1000962_pt1 | contig 12758 bp, 9 predicted proteins | sample NGEPertwo_FD_184510 | JGI IMG/M metagenome (GOLD analysis project Ga0209386, IMG submission 184510) | Arctic peat soil microbial communities from the Barrow Environmental Observatory site, Barrow, Alaska, USA - NGEE Permafrost154B-two... | ecosystem: Environmental > Terrestrial > Soil > Wetlands... | reverse complement strand
CCTTTTACCACTTAATAAGATCTTTTCAATGCGCTAATCAATGAAATGTCCAGTTAAGAAAGAGGAGTTAAGGGAATTTGTCATAATGACCATTATCGGACCCACGAAGAAAAGGCAAGCCGTAGAAGGCACTTTTAAGGCTTTTAAAAGTTGTTTGAGATGGGAAAACTCACTATATCGGATTACAGGAGCTACGGCCTAAATAACATGCTTAGAATCTATTTTCATCCTAAACTCTAATGGGTACATACTAAGGTTTAAGAAGTGAAATTCAGGCGAAAATGAGGAATAGAAAAATTATTCCGTTCGTCGCAAACAATGTTATACTAAAATTATGAAAAATATGGGGGGTTGAGAAAGTGGAAGAACTGCTTAAACAAATTTTAGAGGAAAATAAAAAGATAGTTAAGGGTCAAACGCGAATCGAAAAACTTCAAGATAGCATGGCAAAAGACATTAAAGCAATCAAGGACTATCAGCACAAGGGACTAGACATAGATATAGAAAAACTACAAAGTAGAGTCAAAATGATTGAAGAGACTCTAAAAATTAGTTAAGGTGGCAAGAGAGTGGGTGTTTTTGCACATCCCCTCCAAAAAGGGGATTAAGGCTATTTCAAAAAGCCTACTTTTTAAAAGACCTATTTATCCATGTTTTTGTGTGTCACAAGTATAACTTGCTTATTTTTGACATACTTCAAATATTTTCTAAATTTTTGAATGGATGCAGTTATTCAAAAATAAACCCAATTGCACGGTCAAATTTTCTTATTCCACCTTTTCGGGGGGATAGGCAAAAACACCCAAGTACTAGGAGGAGGAAAAATTTGAATGGCAGTGATAAATTAGCTGAAATATTCGATCAAAATCCCTATATGGCAGTTCTCATCGTGGATAAGGCTAATCAAGTCATCTATATCAATAAGACATATCTGCGCATTCTAGGGTTATCAGCGGAAAAAGTACTGGGTAAACAAATGCTATCCATTACCCCTGCTACTAGAACTGTTAAAGTAATATCTTCAGGTAAAGCAATCACGGCTTATAATTGGAACATCAATGGATATCAAATGATCGCCTGTGCTGTACCGTTATTTAATGAAACTGAAATAGTAGGGTGCTTCGCTTACAGTATTTCCTTAAATATCTGGGATTCCAAGGCTTTGGTAGAAAAGCTCTTGTCCGAAATTAATATGCTTAAGGAAGAGGTATACAAATCCCATACTGCCCAATATAATTTCGAAGATATCGTGGGAAAAGATAAAAGGTTTATGCATACCAAACTCTTAGCCGAGCAGGTAGCCCACCAGATCCAAACCAAGGTATTAATTACTGGTGAAACTGGAACCGGCAAGGAGCTTTTCGCTCATGCGATACATAACGCTAGCGCACGCTCTCTTTATCCGTTTGTAAGGGTGAACTGTGCGGCTATTCCTGAAACTTTACTGGAAGCAGAACTCTTTGGATACGAAGATGGAGCCTTCACCGGGGCTAAAAAGGGGGGCAAACTGGGTAAATTTGAACTGGCCAATCATGGCACAATTTTTTTAGATGAGATCGGGGAAATGCCTCTGAGTATGCAGAGTAAACTACTAGTGGTTCTACAGGAGCGGGAGATTGAGAGACTGGGCGGAAATCGTGCTATTAAGCTGGATGTACGCGTCGTTTCAGCCACCCATCGCAATTTGCAGAGCATGGTAGAAAAAGGTCTTTTTCGCGAAGACCTTTATTACCGTTTGAATGTGGTACAGGTAGAAGTGCCAGCCCTCAGGCAAAGAAAAGACGATATCCGTCTACTTGCTGAATATTTGCTCGGAAAATTGAATCAGCGTTTGGCGACTGCTATTAGCGGTATTTCCAAGGATGCCATCGAGATGTTGAAGCAACATGCTTGGCCTGGAAATGTGCGAGAACTAGAAAATGTCATGGAACGGGCCATGAGTCTGGCGTACATGGAAAAAACTAACCAGCTTGATCTTAAACATTTTACATCTATTAAGAAGTTATCTACAACATACTCACCAGGCCAGAAAACCTTGAAAATCTTAACCCAGGAATTTGAACAAAAAGTTATTGCCCAGGTTTTAGAGGAGACAGGCTCGAATAAGGTGCAGGCCACCGAATTATTGGGAATTGACTTGTCTTCACTGTACCGAAAACTTAAAAGCCATGAAATTCCATGATTGAAGTACTCCACCACTTTCAATTACTAGTCTTTTTATTTTGGCATAGAATTTGCAATATTCAATCAGTGGCTACAATGGGGGATGAAAGGGGGTAACCTCTCCCGAAACCTAGAAAATACTATTTTAACGTTAAGAGCTAAATAATGAGAGGAGAAGCTAACAATGTTTGAAAATGAATACAAACGGAAACGACGTACTCCCGATGAAGCTGTTAAAGTAATAAAGTCAGGTGATTGGGTGGATTATATGTTCTTTAATGGCTATCCTAAAGCCCTGGATAAGGCCCTCGCCAAACGAAAGGATGAGCTCTATGGGGTTCATATTCGAAGCGGGATTTCCCTCCCCCCTTTACCGGAGGTTCCGTTGAGCGATCCAGCGATGGAACATTTCCAGTGGGACAGTTGGCATTATGGTGGTTTGGAAGCCAAATTAGCCGACCAGGGAATCTGCAGTTACTCCCCCCTACTGTACCATGAGGTGCCAGGTTATTACCGTAACCATGAGGTAGAGGTTGATGTCGCCATGATGCGGGTTTGTCCGATGGATAAATACGGCTACTTTAATTTTGGAATTAACACGTCTCATTGTGAGGCGGTTCTCGAAAATGCCAAGATTACGATTCTTGAGGAAAATGAAAGCATGCCTTACGTTTATGGTGGGAGCGGCAACCAGATTCACATTTCAGAGATCGACTATATTGTCCGCGGCGAAAACGAACCCATGGCTAATGTTTTGATTTTGGAGGCTTCCGAGGCGGAAAAAAAGATCGCGAAGCATATCTTGCATGATATTCATGACGGGTGTTGCATTCAGCTTGGCATAGGCGGCCTGCCTAATTACCTCGGAAAACAGATCGCGGAGTCTGGTCTTAGAGATCTGGGAGTGCATACCGAGATGATGGTTGATGCGTATGTAGATATGTGGGAAAAGGGGTGTATTACAGGAGCGAAAAAGGAGCTTGATCGCAAGAAGATGGTCTGTGCTTTTGCCTTGGGATCTCCCAAACTATATGACTTTATGGATCGCAACCCTATGATTGCATCGTATTCTGTGGACTATACCAATAATCCCTACATCATTTCCCAGCTGTCCAATATGATTTCTATTAATGCTTGTCTAGAGGTAGATTTTTACGGGCAGGTGGTGTCGGAGATGCAGGGATCCCGGCAGATAACCGGGACTGGAGGGCAATGGGACTTTGTCTATGGTGCCTATCACTCCCTAGGCGGAAAAAGTTTTCTTTGTATGCCTTCCACTTTCAAGGCTAAGGATGGTTCGATCCAATCCAAGATACGCCCTCTCTTAACTCCAGGTGCAGCCTGTACTATATCCCGACAACTGTCTCACTACATTGTCACAGAATACGGCATGGCTTTAATGAAATGCCAGTCAATCTGGAAAAGAACCGAAAATTTGATTGAGATTGCTCACCCGGACTTCCGAGACGAACTGATTCAACAGGCCGATAAATTAGGATTCTGGAAAAGAAGCAATAAGCTTGAACCTTAGAACTCCTTTTCGAAAGCACACCTATGTATCCCCCTTCCTCTCATACGTTATTAGCCCTTGCTCTCGCCCGTAGGCGGTGCAAGGGCTAATATTTGTATTGCTTTAAGAATACATCCTGCGCACTCCTATCCTACAATAGGTCTAATCCATTCGTAACTGCCTTAACTCATAACGATTTTCGCATTCCTGCCAAAGTCTTTGCATTTATACCAATGGTTAGAGCTACGTTCCGCTCCCTAGTTTGGCTTAAATTTTTGCAATATTGCCAAAAAATAATATTTTCTGAAATTTGCTGTCTAAGCTAAACCCTCAATTACGGGCCTTTGTGGTTCTATGGAATGCTGGCACGGCATTTGCATAATGATTAGAAGAACGAAGGGAGCTGAAAAGTTCTCAAAAAATGAATATTGTCTTAATAAAGAAGGAGGGAATATTAAATGAGTTTTGGTTTTACTTATAACGAAGACCTACTAGCTTTACAACGTACCATAAGGAAATTTGCGGAGAAAGAGTTAGTTCCGGTCCGACATGACTATGATGAATCCGAGGAATTTCCGTGGCCTGAAATTAAGAAGATGCAGGAACTAGGCATTGCCTGTATGAATGCCCCAGAGAAATATACTGGTATGGACCTTGGTAATGTTGGCCTGTGTATGGTAACAGAGGAAATCAGCAAAGCCTGCCTGGGAATTGGGATTAACCCTCTGGTCAATATGTTGGCTTCTGAACCAGTTCTCTATGGTGGTACAGAAGAACAGCAAGAATGGTGGTATCCGAGTATCTGCGACGATGGGCAGCTTGCTTCGTATGCAGTAACCGAACCAGGAGCTGGTTCTGACGTAGCCGGTCTGTCTACCACCGCGAAAAAAGATGGGGACTACTACATCCTTAATGGAACAAAATGCTTTATTTCGAATGCCCGTCATGCCAGCAAATACACGATCCTTGCTACCCATGATAAGAGCAAGGGGAACAGGGCGCAGTCTTTTTTTATGGTAGATCGTAATTCCGAGGGTCTGTCTATTGGTAAAACAGAACACAAAATGGGCCTGCGCTGTTCCGACACCTCCGAGCTGATTTTGGATAATGTAAAAGTACACAAAAAGTTCCGGTTGGGAGAGGAAGGTGATGGCTTTAAACTAGCGATGAAATCCTTTAACTCATCCCGTCCGTTCATCGCGGCAGCAGCAGTAGGGGTCGCTACGGGCGCTTTTGAGTATTCCCGCGATTATGCCAAGGAAAGAATAGCCTTCGGTAAGCCTATTTCCAGTTACCAAGGCGTTAATTTTATGCTTGCGGATATGGCGATGAATATTGAAGCCTCTCGCCTGCTCTATCAAAAAGCAGCCTGGCTTCTGGATGAACATCTGATGGCAGCTGATCTGTCCGCTATTTGTAAATGCTTTGCAGCTGATATGTGTATGCAAGTCACCACTGACGCAGTTCAAATTCTGGGAGGATATGGATTCTGCCGAGACTATCCAGTCGAGAAAATGATGAGAGACGCCAAGATACTGCAGATCTTTGAAGGTACATCGCAAATCCAGCGCGTCATTATCGCTAAAAATATCCTAGGCTAGCAGTTTGTTTCGCAAAGCATAGGGCCTATTTAGGGAGAGCTTAAAGCTTAAAGATGAAAGATGAAAGATGAAAGATGAAAGATGAAAGATGAAGGAGGGTTTAATAATGCGTTATCAACCTTTGCCTATTCAGGAGGGACGAGCCAAACCGCCAACTTATAAAATAATGTCTGCCCAAGAAGCTATCGCAAAGTTTGTTCATGAGAATTGCTATCTAGGAATGACAGTGAGCGCTGCACCTGCTTCGCTTATTTGGGAGATGGTACGGCAGCGGGATCGTATTAAAACCCTAGATTTGGTGATCACCAGTCAAATTGGCATGTCGTCTGCCCTGATCGGCTCAGGGTTGGTTCGAAAAATTGAGATGGCCTATAACTGGGGAGGGATTGAGGGGGAAGATAAGGTCTTCCGCCGTGCGGTTGAAAAGGGTATACCCAGACCTCTGGAAGTTGAAGATTATAGTAACTTCGGAGCAGCCATGAGATGGCAGGCCGCAGCTATGGGACTACCTTTCATGCCCACCAAATCCCAATTAGGTTCAGATATCATCAAATATAACCCCAAAATAAAAGTTATAAATGACCCTTATACCGGTCGTCCGGTTTCTCTGGTTCCAGCTTCCTATCCCGACGTTGCTATTATTCATGCTTCACGCGCCGATGAAATCGGCAATGTGCAGTGTTACGGTCTTTATGGGAACACAGATACTCTGGCTCGAGCGGCCAAACATGTCATTGTCAGTGTGGAAGAGATTATCACATCAGCAGAAATCCGCCGTATGCCCAATCTCACCACCATTCCCTACTATTATGTGGATGCCATCGTCCATTCTCCTTTTGGTGCTCACTGGCGAGAATCCAATTACTATTATCATCACGATTTAGCTTTCGGTCTGGAAGCGTTCCGGCAATTTGCCACCCTGGAAGGTTTCGAGGCCTGGTCAAATAAGTACATTCATGGCACTAAAGACTGGAATGAATATTGCCAACTTGTCGGCTATGATCGACTTAACCGCCTCATGCAGAGTGAGCATAAGTACCAAAAATTTGGAGAGGTGAGGTGATCGCTATGGCAAACTATACGCACGATTATAGCCTGCCGGAATTGATGGCCGTTTCAGCCGCCCGGGAAATTAGAGATGGCGAGCTGGCCTTTATTGGCGTTGGAATGCCTCTAATGGCAGCCACGGTAGCCAAATATACGCATGCCCCGAATTTCAATATGATGGTGGAATATGGTGCTGTAGGTCCGGCTCCGCTCCGACTGCCGATGTGTGTGAACTGTGCGGTCAACAATGAACGCGCCTATTTCGCCGGAAGCCAGCGTGAAGTAATGGGTGCTCAACAGGCTGGATTTGTCGATGTCGCCTGCATCAGTGGCGCTCAGATTGACAAATTTGGTAATTTAAATTCTACTTGCATCGGTGATTACCATAATCCCAAAGTCCGTTTGGCTGGGAGTGGTGGTGCTAATGACCTAGCCTCATCAGCTAACCGAACGATTATCATGATGAAGCAAGACGGCCGTAATTTTGTTAATCAGCTCGATTATCTCACGTCTCCTGGGCACCTGCAGGGTCCCGGGTCACGGGAAAAGGTAGGACTGGTTGGAGGTGGCCCGGTAGCAGTGATTACAACAATGGGGATTTACCGGTTTGATGTGGAGACCAGGGAAATGTTTCTGGAAAAAATTCATCCCGGTGTGGACTTAGAAAAACTTAAAGCTACTGTACAATGGGATCTGGCAGTATCCCCAGATTTAGTGGAAACAGAACTGCCCACCGAGGAACAGGTCATGATCATGCGTACCCTCGATCCTTTGGCAGTTTACCTTGGAGCGGGTCGTCAGGCCTTGGCGGGCAATTTCGAAGCATTTATGAAAATGTTTGAAGACAGCTATCAGCCGATGGTCAAGTTAATGAAGAGTAAGAATATGATGTAGTAATTCTTTGGATGAAAGGAACGTTAGCGTGAAAAATAACTCGGAATGCATTCATACTTAAGTTTGTAGTAAGGCGAAAGGTTCGATTTTACGGCTGCATGGGCAACTTGTACCAATGCAGGTTTGAGGTAGATGCCAGCACGTGTTATTCGAACAGATTTTTTCTTACCAGCAGATTCATTGTTGCTCTGTGTTAGACCCGGCCAGCAGCATAAACGCTTGGAATTGGCAAACTGAGACATATCGGTGCCAATCTCGGAGATGATGGTGATAGCAGAAGCTCTGCCAACTCCAGGAATGGTACAAAGAAGAGTAATGGCATTTTCATAAGAAGCTACCATTTTATCAAGTTTTTCATCCAGCGTTGCAATAGACTGTTAGATGAATTCAAGATGGGAGCGAACCATTACTATACGTTCCTTTTGTTCCTTAGTCATCTGATAACCTTCAATGGATTCAACGACGGTATCTGCTTTCTTTTTTAAAGACCTTTGAAGAAGTGATGAACAGTATTCAGGGTCAAAAGAGTCAGACGAAACCAAGTAGTCCGTGATGGAAGAGGCAGATTTGCCAAACATGTCGGAGACGACAGCATCAAGGGCTACATTACAAACAGTTAAGGCATTTTGAAAACGATTCTTTTCACTGCTTTTACGTAAACCTGATTGCAAACTATTCGTAAAAGTTGTTGGAGAGCCGTATGCGTTAATTGCGCACGTACGGTTCTAAGAGGGGCAAGGTCGGTGGCGGCTTTGTCTATTCGCGAAAGATGATTCTTACACTGGTTTATATACTGATTTAAGCTGAGAAGAGCAGTCAGTGGTGAAGCCACACACCATTTTTCATTACTATTTGTGCCGCCAGCGGTAGCGGCGGAATGGAGGTTTTTATGGCTATTAAGACGTTAGGAGTTCTGGGCGCAGGAACTATGGGTGCGGGTATTGCTCAGATCGGAGCTCAAGCAGGGCTGGATGTAACTTTAGTGGATGTTGATGTTAAGTTCATTGATAAGGCGATAAAAAGCATGGTCAAGAACTGGGACAAATCTGTCTCTAAAGGGAAAATCACCAATGAAGACGCAACTGTGTACTTCAATAACCTTAAAGGGAGTACAAGCAAAAATGACCTTAAAGATTGTGATCTAGTTATTGAAGTAATTATTGAGAACATCGATATAAAGAAACGAGTTTTTAAAGAACTTGGGGAACTTTGTTCCCAAGCCACTGTATTGGCCAGCAACACCTCTGGTTTCAGTATTACCGAAATTGCAGTAGCCAGTCGCAGGCCAGACAAAGTGGTGGGAATGCATTTCTTCAACCCAGTTCCGGTTATGAAACTGGTAGAAGTTATCCCCGGAATTGAGACCAGTGCTGAGACATTGAGCCTAGCTATGGAGACTTGCCAGGTTATTGGTAAAACTGCCATCCAAGCTAAAGAGGCCCCCGGCTTTATTGTTAATAGAATTTTGGTTCCCTATCTGAATGATGCCACCCATGCCTTCCAGGAGGGAGTAGGATCAGTTGAGGATATTGACCAGGCCATGAAACTAGGCGCAAACATGCCGATTGGACCACTGGCCTTATGTGATCTGGTGGGACTCGATGTGCTACTAATGGTGACCGAGTATTTCTATAAGGAGTTTGGCGACCCTAAATTCCGTCCCTCCCTGATCCTGAAACAAAAAGTGCGGGCCGGATACCTGGGGATTAAAACCGGTCGAGGCTTTTATGATTACACCAATAAATAACACCAATATCAAAAAAGGAGGTTTCCCAATGGTTGGAATTACGGCCTATGGGGCTTATGTGCCCTACAACCGCCTGGATCGCAAGCATATAAAGGCAGCCTTTGGTGGTTCTGTACCCAAGGGAGAAAAAGCGGTCGCTAATTATGACGAAGATAGTATAACTATGGGTGTAGCATCGGCCTTAGATTGTAGCTTAGGGGTAGACCCGAAGACAATTGATGCGGTATATTTTGCGACCACTACATCCCCTTACAGGGAAAAATTATGTGCCACGACCTTGGCCGGGGTATTAGACAGCAGAAAAGACGTGCGAACTGCTGATATATGCGATTCCTTGAAAGCGGGTTCTACCGCCCTCTTGGCAGGACTGGATGCGGCTCAAGCCGGATTAAACGTTATGGTAGCGATCAGCGACAGTAGGCTGAGCGCTGCCGCAGGCCCCTACGAGGTGGGTTTTGGCGATGGTGCGGCCGCCTTTATGCTGGGTAGCGAGAATGTAGTGGCCGAGTTTCTGAGTTCCTATAGCATCTCCATGGATTTCCATGATCAGTGGCGTTCCGAGGATGATAAGTTTGTGCATAGTTGGGAAGAACGATTTTGTATTTCGGAAGGGTATAACAAATTTGTCGTCGAAGCAGGCCGAGGAGCCATGAAGAAGGCATGTCTGCAGCCCCAGGACTTTGCCAAAATCGTAGTTTATGGGCTTACCCCCAAGTACCAGCTAGCGGTAGCCAAGAAACTGGGTTTTGAACCGACGCAAATTCAGACCAGCCTTTTTGAAACCGTCGGCAATACCGGAGCCGCTCAGGCACCCATGATGTTAGTGGCTGCCCTGGAAGAGGCTAAACCCGGAGATAAGCTATTACTGATCACCTATGGTGAGGGAAGTGATGCTTTGGTATTCCGGGTCACAGAGGGGATCACTAGCCTCGTACCTCGGCGGGGAATTAAGAGCCATATAGCAAATAAAAAGGTCGAGATGAATTATGAAAAATACTTGCGCTGGCGCGGCTTAATTGTGACGGAACCAGCTAAGAGACCCCCCCAGAAGAGATCTGCCCTGCCCGATTTGTACCGTAATTACAAAAAAAATTGGGCTTTTTACGGAGTACGGTGCACATCTTGTGGAACTCCCCAATTTCCTTCTTCCCGTATATGTGTAGAATGCCAAGCGGTTGACCAGATGGAGGATTACAGGTTCTATGGAAAAGCTGCCCGCTTAGCCACATTCACAGTCGATTACCTGGCAGACTCTTTGGATCCCCCAACGATTGTAGCAGTGGTTGATTTCGAAGGTGGTGGTCGGATGTTCTGTTACTTGGTGGACTGTGATCCCAATGTAGTGGAAGTTGGCATGGAGGTCGATATGTCTTTCCGTAAACTTTTCGAGGTTGACGGCATTCATACCTACTTCTGGAAGGCTGTGCCCAAAGTATTATAGAAATGGGGATGATTAATGTGGCAAAAGGGATAAAAGACAAAGCAGCCGTCATTGGTATGGGCTGCTCAAAGTTTGGAGAAAGGTTTAATAGCAATCTGGAAGACCTAATGCTGGAGGCAATTAATGAGGCACTCGAAGACTCTGGCCTTAAGTTTAACGATATTGATGCTTTCTGGTTCGGTACCTTCACCTCTGGCATGGCTGGTATCTCCTTTTCTAATCGGATGAAGTCCCAATATAAGCCGGTAACCCGTATTGAAAATATGTGTTGCACAGGACTCGATTCCTTTCGCAATGCCTGTTATGGCGTAGTTTCTGGTGCTTACGACGTGGTTATGGCGATTGGTGCTGAGAAACTTAAGGACGGTGGATACAGCGGATTGGAGGTCCCTACGGAAGACTCTGACCGCACTATTCCTGATCTGACCGCTCCGGCACGATTTGCCTTAATTGCACCAGCCTATGCCCATAAATATGGCTTGGAAAAGCAACAAATGAAAGAGGTGATGGCCCGCATCGCCTGGAAAAATCACAAAAATGGAGCCTTAAACCCGAAAGCACAGTATCAGGCAGAGGTTTCTATGGAAACGATACTCAAATCCCCGATCGTCTGCAGTCCCATGGGGATCATGGATTGCTCAGGGGTTGCCGATGGGGCAGCCTGTGCTATTATTACTCGAACTGAGGATGCCAGCAAATATCGTAAAGATCCCATGTATGTAAAAGCAGTCCAAATTTCTGCCGGACCGGGACACAGTGAGAAGCACCAGAGCTACGATTTCACGACTGCCTGGGAAACCTATTACGCTGGGGTAGCCGCGTATCGGGAAGCTGGGATCAGGAATCCCCGTAAAGAACTCAGCTTGGCTGAAGTGCATGACTGTTTTACGCCCACCGAACTGATTATCTATGAAGACCTGCAGTTTAGTGAGCGAGGTCAGGGCTGGAAGGACGCCATGGACGGCTTCTTCGACCTAAACGGAGGACTTCCGGTCAACCCTGACGGAGGGTTAAAGTCATTTGGGCATCCAGTCGGCGCTAGCGGCCTACGCATGTTGTATGAGTCCTGGTTGCAGTTCCACGGCAAGGCTGGCAAACGCCAGCTTGAAAATCCCCGCTTGGGATTAGCCCATAATTTGGGAGGACAGCCCTATTCCTGCGTGGTAGGGGTCGGAATTGTTGGCAAGGAATTGGGCTAGAGAAAAAGATAAGCTTTTGCTGTTCGTGTTACGATCAGCAAAAGCCACATCGGTTAAGTGTAATGTTGAAAGCGGGAACAATACAGACCCACTGACCTACTTTTCCCGGGACCTATTGAAGGTAAACCCATGTCCACAAAAACTCCTCAAACAGTCTTTCGAGTTGCTAGAAAAAAGGCCGGTATTACGAAGCCTGTAACGATCCATTCCCTTCGGCACTCATTTGGAACCCATCTTCTGGAAAATAATACTGACCTGCGCACGATTCAAGTCCTTATGGGGCATAGCAATATTGCAACGACCTCAATCTATCTCCACCTATCAAAGAAACATATTTCCTCAGTTAAAAGTCCTCTTGATGGGCTTGATTCGCATGACTGAACTACAAGATATTTTTAAACATGTCAAGCTAAAATCTCTTTCTCCTGATCAAGCAAAAGCCTTTCATATGATTCGGCTTTGCAGAACTGCAGCACTGGGTTCTCATGCACAAATTTGTAAGGAATGTGGCTCGACCGATGTTTCCTTCAATTCCTGCCGTAACAGACATTGTCCAAAATGCCAACACTCTGCTCAAGAGGAATGGGTTGAGGCTCAAATGTCCAAACTTTTACCGGTTGGTTACTTCCACACCGTTTTCACGATTCCTCAAGAACTTAACACCCTTGTTTTTCAAAATCAAAAGCTTCTTTATTCCCTCCTTATTAAATCAGAACACTTTCGAAAACTCCCGATGCCCGGAATCACTGGATTCTAGGACTCGAGGGTTTTTCGTTCCCTCCAAAATTAGCTCCGAAATCCTTAAATTGGGGTTCATTACACATATCGTCCAAAAGTTCAATAGCGATTGAGACTACCCATTAAGCCAGGAATTACCCGAGTTTGTTAAGCAATAGATCTATTTCCAGTCGTTCTCTCTGATCGGTTAGATTCTGGCTCCAGCCTTTTCTATCGCCAATTGGCTCGACGGTCGTCACAACTCACAGCCTTCCGTTATGTATCTTTATTTTGATACTTATAATAAATAAGTACATTGAAAGTGATACTTAAAATTAATTTATGTTGTATAATGCCCACCATCCCAGTCGTACCAAAGCTTTAGGGACTTTTTGCGAATGTATCAGAATTACATAATGTTACATTCAACATTATGATT
>Ga0209386_1000961_pt1 | contig 12764 bp, 6 predicted proteins | sample NGEPertwo_FD_184510 | JGI IMG/M metagenome (GOLD analysis project Ga0209386, IMG submission 184510) | Arctic peat soil microbial communities from the Barrow Environmental Observatory site, Barrow, Alaska, USA - NGEE Permafrost154B-two... | ecosystem: Environmental > Terrestrial > Soil > Wetlands... | reverse complement strand
TTAACAATAAAATGGATAAATTTTTAGCTGTATTAAGTATTTTTAAACATTGCTTCTTTAGTAAGAATAAATTAGTTAACACTCAGGAGCATATGTGTTATAGAGACTCCCAAACGGTAAGGCAATTCTCTCAATCATTATCAGATATAGCAAATGGCAGTTAGAACAATAAAGTTTCGCCACTAAGGACTTTTTGGATTGCAGTTTGTATGTAGAGTCTATTATTAACGTAGTATGGGAATTATATTAATAAGTATACTATAATGTTCATATGTGCTATATTATGTTAATAGATGAGATGTATATTAAAGCGAACAGGATAAAACGTTAATAACGGATGAAAATTCTTATGGGTATTGATATGTATGTTAATAAGATTAGGAAAATTAACTGTCTATTAAAGCGAACAGGCCAAAACGTTAATAATTCTTAAAAGAAAGAACATAGGTGGCTATTATGAGAAGTGGTATATATATTAATCAACCTAGCGGATACAAATCCTTCATTCCAAATTCGTTACCTCCGAATCCAACACTTGAAATTGACCAGGAGATGCTTAAACTAATAGCAGAAGCGAACAGGGCAATTGGGAGGCTAGATGGCTTAACAGAAACGTTGCCAAACCCAGATCTATTTGTAGCTATGTATGTAAAAAAGGAAGCAGTATTAAGTTCGCAAATAGAAGGAACACAAGCTTCTTTAGCAGATGTACTGGAATTCGAATCGAAGGACTTATTACAAACTGTTCCGGACGACATAGGGGAAGTAGTAAGTTACGTAGAGGCGATTAATTATGGACTTGAACGCCTGAAATCTTTACCCCTATCGTTAAGGTTAATTAGGGAGATCCATCAAACTTTAATGAAGAATGGGAGAGGTAGTAATTGTACGCCAGGAGAATTCAGGCACTCTCAAAACTGGATTGGCGCGGCAGGTAGTACTCTAAGTACTGCTTCATTTGTGCCCCCGCCGGTACCGGAAATGATAGAGGCCATGGGCAACTTAGAAAAATACATTCATGAAGGCGATGAAATACTCTTAATTAAATGTGGACTAGTTCATTGCCAATTCGAAACAATTCACCCGTTCTTAGATGGTAACGGAAGAATAGGAAGGCTACTTATTACTTTTCTTTTATGTGAACAGAAAGCGCTTTCGAAGCCACTACTATACATAAGTAACTATTTTAAGGCTAATCGGATTGAATACTATGATAGACTTATGGCTGTCAGAAACAAAGGCGATTATGAGGGATGGATAAAATTCTTTCTAAGAGGGATTATTTTAGTTTCGAATCAAGCAGTAAAGATGTCTAGGCAAATTGTGGATTTACAGGCATCACACCATCAGTTGGTTGCGGAACGCGTTTCATCACCTAATGCTTATAAGTTTTTAGAGTATCTTTACCAACGACCGATTATCTCTGCGAATGATATTGTTAGTGCTTTGGGAATTAGTTTCCCTACTGCTAACCGGCTGATTAGTCAGTTCTGTGATAATGGAATCTTGTTAGAGAAAACAGGGAAAACCAGAAACAGAATTTATGCGTATATGCCTTACCTAGACGTTCTGAATGAAGAATCACTTTCATCAGATAACGATATATAAGTGGGTTACATTGTGAAAGGAGCTTAAATACTTAAGTCTTTTTCAGACCTGCCAACTTCTCCATTCTTTCTAGTTGTTTCAAAACCAAACGGTTTGCTTCTTTTAATGAACTTAAAACTAAATGCAACTTAATTGGATTTTGAAGTCATAGCCTCAATGTTAGGGTTTCCAGCAGTGTAAGTTCGCCTCCGCCAAACAAAACCCTCGAGATTAAGCGGAGATACATAACGAAATCCTTGAGGTACATGAAGTTGTACGACTCAAGGCTTTTTTGCTTTTTAGAATGGAGTGCCATAACATCACCATATTAATTTAAATTTTATCAACTGACTGGTAGCTATTCTTAATGATCATTGAGACTATTTGACCAAGATCGAGGTTGGCTAAGCCTTGATATCGTTACGTTCTGGCAATTTTGTTTTATACTTTGGATTATTTTCATAATCTTGGGAGGATTTGAGAGTAAAATGTAGAAATATTAGAGATGAATAATTTGGGGACTCGAAAGCCCTTTCACAGAAGAAAGAGGTTAAAAGAATAGAGGGGAATTAGTGGCAAAATGTCGTTAAGCATTCAGAACTTATATAATGTTTTTATAAGAAAGGGAAGATTACTACACAAACAAAAATATCAAAATATTTGAGCTTACGAACATACACAGTTTACCGAGATAGTTGAGCCTTAGTGAAATCTAAGAAAGCTTGAACCAGGTATGGGTCGAATTGTGTACCAGCCCCTTTTTCTAGTTCGTTTAAAGCCTCATCTAAACTTCGAGCATGTCTGTACGGACGTTTTGATATGATGGCATCGACGCTATCAGCTATGGTGATGATACGAGCGAGGAAGGGAATATCATCTTCTTTTAATCGATCTGGGTAACCAGTTCCGTCATATCGTTCGTGATGAGAACGAATAATAGGGAGAATCCCACGGGTAAAGTTGAGCTTGGAACAGATAAGTTCACTATTTGCAGGGTGTGATTGCATAATAGTCCATTCTTCAGTGGTTAAAGGGCCGTTTTTATTCAAGATAGCATCAGGAATACCTAGTTTTCCTAGGTCGTGAAGAATGCCTGTTCGCCAAAGAGCAGTTTGATCAAGCTCGCTTAAGCCCAGATAACGTGCAAATTTAATTACGACTTCTGCTACACGTTCTGAGTGACCGCATGTATAAGTGTCTTTTGACTCTAAGGCTTGAATGAGTGTGAGGACCATATTCTGGGACTCGTCTAGCGCTTTCAAGGATTTCTTCAACTCTATGTTTGTGAGTTGAAGTCCATTATTAGTTTCTTCAAGTTTTAACTGCTGCTGTTCAATAGTCTTTTTACTTAATAAGTCTCGAATTCTCAGATCAAACATCATATTAGAAAGAAGCCAGGCAATTACTACTAGGATTGAGGAATTTATATAATGACCTCTTAAAACATTGAAATCGGACTGTGCGAAGGTTATTCCTACTGTAAAGATAATGAATGACGAAAGGTATAGAAGTAAATTTGTCGATGGAGTGAGGTAATTGATAATAGTTATTACAAGCATTCCTAGGATATAAAGGGTAATTTGTCCATGAATAAGCTGGTCGTTGATAGAGGCGAATGTACAAAAAAAGAGAATGAAGTAAGAAAAGCTAACACCATAGTGCTTCTGCAAGAAATTTTTCTTAGATAAAGAACGATTTTTAGAATAAATTGATATGACTAAAAAAAGTAACATTACGATTGCAAATAAAACGTGAAAATAAAAAAGTAATCTGTATGCGGGTGTATTAAACCAAAGGCCTTTGCGATAATTGAGAAGATCCGTATACATAACCAATAAGTCCAAGACAAGAAGAACTGTCGCTAAGTTTTTTGAACGATCGAAATTTACAATATTTAGTTCTTCAATTAACTCTATTCGGGAGGTCACATCGAGGCTTCGATAATTGCCAAATAGTGGATTGGAAAAGTTCTTATAAAACCTGTTTAGATGCCTTTTGAATTGGCTCACAATATTCAAAGTCCTTACTTCCTTTACTACTTTATCCCGTTCTAGACATCTACTTTTATAAATGGTGGGTGTTCCTTATTCTGCTTCAGTAGGGGTAGAATCCTCCTTCACCGCGAAGTATTCATTTTGGGATAGCCGGATCGGCGAAACTATTCACTGGAAGCTTTAGCCACCGAAGTTTCGATATTTAGCTTTAGCTGAAAGCTGAATAATACACTCAGTTGTTTTCTATATCGATTGTTTTCTATATCGATGGAGGAAATTCCTTTAATAAATTGTAAGAATTGCAAAGTTTGACACATATGAAAATGAAATATTCACAATAAAAGATGAAATAACAACTTAAAGTAGAATTTATGTACAAATTAAATTTTTATAAAACTAGAATGGGGGCATCTTCTATGAATCAAAAAAAATATTCACTAACCTTTCCCCAAAAATCAATTTGGGATATTGAGAATTTTCGCCAGGGTACTGCGTATTCCAACCTAGCCGCAACTTTTTATTTTGAGAAATCTTTAGATCCAGAGTTACTAGAACAATCCATAAATCTTGTGATAGAACAGAATGACGCCTTAAGAATCAAGCTTATTCGAACTCGTAATGAGGTTCAACAGTATATATCAGGTTATAAACCAATCAAATTACAACGATTTAGTTTTAGTTTTAACGATTTATCAGCTTGGGAAGAGGAACAAACACGATCACCTTTTATGTTATATGACTCAGAATTAGTCTATTTCGCATATATTAGGTTAAATGAAGACAAGGATGCATTTTTTCTTAAAATACATCATCTAATAGCCGACACTTGGTCAATAACTTTGTTATTACGTAATATATTACATTGTTATGAGAAATTTGAAAAAGGTGAATCGATCTCAGTAGAAGAAAAACCATCCTATGTTGACTTTATCTTAGACGATATAGCTTATTGTGACTCTGATAGATTTAGAGAAAGGCAACAATTTTGGAAGGGAAAGTTTTCATCTGTTCCTCAATGTACAAGTATTCGCCCTGGAAAGCTTACAAATAATATGAAAGCTGATAGGAGCACTTTCAAGCTAGACTATGATTTGACTCAAGAAATGAAAAGATTTTGCAAAGAACATAAAGTTTCAGAATTCATTGTTCTTTTTACAGTTCTCACTTTGTATATCTCAAGAATAACCTCTACCAGCGACATAGTGATCGGTGCTCCGGTTTTAAATCGATCAAATGCAAAACGGAAAAATACATTGGGAATGTTCATTAGCTATGTTCCTTTTAGGATCACGTTGAAAGAGGATTGGGACTTTAAAACATATCTCACTATTGCGACAAAAGAATGGAGACAAATCTTAAAAAATCAGCGATTTCCATATAGCTTGATTTTAAAGGATTTCAGAGAAAAACATCAAACTACTCAAAATTTAATCGACATTTCCATGTCGTTTCAAAATGCGACTTTTGGGATAGAACATCATGAATTTAGTTCCAAATGGCATTTCAATGGTAATGAAATCAATTCTTTGACAATCCATATCAACGATAGAGAAACTACGGGCTCTCTTATATTAGATTATGCATACCTACTAGACGTCTTTACTTATGAAGATATTCTACAGATGCATAATGGATTAACAAATGTACTCCGGAATTCCATAAGAAATCCTTCCGAACGAATTCCGAAGATTCAGTTGCCATCTGATGAAGAATTTACTCAGTTACTCGATTTCAATTCCACACAACTAGCTATACCAGAACAAGTAACGATTCATCAGCTTTTTGAAGCACAAGTGAAAATTAATCCGAATGGTATTGCGCTATCTTGCAAGCAAGAAAGTTTGACATTTGAGACGTTGAATAGGCGATCTAATCAGCTAGCAAGGATTTTAAGAGCAAGAGGAGTTCATCAGGATGACATTGTAGGCGTAATGGTAAATCGTTCTTTTGAAATGTTGGTTAGCATTTTGGCGGTATTAAAAGCAGGTGGTGCGTACCTCCCAATAGATCCCTCATATCCCTTAGAGAGAATACAGTATATACTTACAGACAGTCAGTGCCAAATGATGCTGGGAAAACCAGAGCTCGTTTCTACTCTTTGCTTAGATCTCGAGTGTATTGATGTAAAGAATCCTTCTACATACACAGGAGACGATACAAATTTGACAAATGAAACTGGGTCTTCCAATTTGGCATACGTGATTTATACTTCTGGGTCAACTGGTAAGCCCAAAGGAGTTATGATTGAACATAGGTCTATTGTCAATTTCATTTATGCTATTACTGATCAAATTGATTTTTCAAGAGAGAAAACGGTTGCTTCATTGACAACTATTTCATTTGATATATTTGTTTTGGAAACCCTCTTACCCTTAACAAAAGGATTGAGAGTCGTAATTTCTACTGAAGAAGAGCAAATAACACCAAGTCTGATATCGAGGCTTATTGTCGAACATAGGATAGATATACTACAACTAACGCCTTCAAGATTACAGCTATTATTAAGAGACAAAGATTCTTCGAAATGTCTACGAAATCTCTCGGAAATATTGATTGGGGGAGAGCCTTTATCAGAAACACTATTGTATAATCTTAAACAACTTTCAAATGCTAAAATTTATAATATGTATGGCCCAACAGAAACTACGGTATGGTCAACCATCCAAGAACTAACAGATAGACCACATGTTGATATAGGTAAACCAATTGGTAATACGCAAATCTATATTTTAGACCAGAATATGGAATTGGTTGCACCGGGAGTGAACGGGGAAATTTTTATTGGGGGATATGGGTTGGCGCGAGGATATTTTAATCGGCCTAATCTGACAGACGAAAGGTTTGTTTCAAATCCATTCGTAGATGGCGAAATGTTATATAGGTCTGGAGATTGCGCTCGTTGGAAACCTGACGGGAGTATAGAATACATCGGTAGAAACGACTACCAAGTTAAAATTAGAGGATACCGGATTGAGTTAGGAGAGATCGAAAACTGCTTACTAGGCCACGAGAAAGTATTAGAAGCAGTGGTTGTTTGCCATGTCGATAAAAATGAAAAAATGTATTTATATGCTTTCTTTACTGGGCGAAAGGAATGTAGCGAGTTAGAATTAGCCAACTTCTTATCTACTCACCTCCCTAGTTATATGATTCCAGCACGCTTCGTATGGTTGAATACGATGCCTATGACCCCCAACGGAAAAGTGAATAGGGGTGTACTGCTTGAATTGGAAGCTCCATTGGAACAACTAGAAACTAATGTTCAACCAACAAATTCGATTGAGATGGAGCTAGTACGTATTTGGACAGAAGTTCTTGATAAAGAAAACATTGGTATTGACAATAACTTTTTTAAGTTGGGAGGTGATTCATTAAGTATTGTCGAGATATTAACTGTCCTATTACCCCATAATTATAGACTATCTGCGCAGGATTTTTACGACTATCCCACAGTACGACTGCTGGCGGTTAAGATAATGGGTAATTGTGTGATTCGACCTATGGAAATAGACGAGAGAAATTATTCTGAAGTCAAACAATTTAATTCGCATCCATATATCACTAGTCGCAATGCGACTACAATAAAGAATGTTTTATTGACTGGGGCAACAGGTTTTTTAGGCATGCATGTTATATGGGAACTCCTGCAAATTCCAAACTTATTTGTTTATTGTTTAATACGAGGAGATGAATCTAAATTCCTTAACTTATTCGAGTTTTATTTTTCCGCAAAGATAAAAAATATGATAAATAGAGTTAAAATTTTAAAAGGAGATATTTGTAATCATTCATTGGGTTTGTCCGAAGTAGATTATAAATCATTAGGTTTAACCATTGATACTGTCATTCACACAGCCGGCTTAGTTAAGCATTATGGTGAATATAAGGAATTCGAAAACGTTAATGTTAAAGGGACGCAAAACGTAGTTGATTTTTGTCTAGAATTTAATAAGTCATTGAACCACGTGTCTACTGTAAGTGTTTCAGGGAACCGTCTAATAGTAGCAAACGGGAAAACAAGTTTTACGGAAGATGATTTATATATTGGTCAGAACTTTAATGAAAACGTGTATGTACGAAGCAAATTTGAAGCCGAGAACCATGTAATTGGTGCTATGTCCCGTGGGTTACAGGCAACGATATTGAGAGTTGGTGTATTAACGGGTAGGGTCAGTGACGGTGTATTCCAAAAGAATATTAAAGATAATGCATTTTACAACAAACTAAAATCCATGTTGGCTTTAAATGCTATTCCGTCATATCAAGAGGATGAGCAATTTGAATTTACTCCAGTGGACAGTTGTGCCAAAGCACTTGTAAAGATCGTGACAACAGGAGGAAGAGGTATATTCCATCTGTTTAATGAGAAGAAGGTCCTAATGGTGGATCTAGTTGCGATGTTATCGATCATAGGCTGGAAAGTTACAGTTCTAAGCTCGATGAATTTTGAAGAGCATGTAAAAGACATGGCGGATAATATACCTAATAGAGAATGGCTTAATGGTCTTATTCTTGATTTGAATGTCCAAGTCGATTCAGTGCTGAAAATAAATGTTGACTCCCAAAGAACAATTGCCTACTTGAGTAAGAATGGCTTTGAATGGCCTAAAATTGATGTCGCATACCTAGATAAAAACATACATTACATGCAGGCGGTTGGATTTTTAAATATCAACGGAAATACTAAAAGGAGTACGGAGTTCGGATAATAAAAGATCGCTTTTTTAAGTTTGCACCATTTATTCTAGTTTTTGTTAATATAATTTATGGGCTTGTGATTTTTTTTTATTAAGTTCAGTGGTCATGAGATTTTAGTTCGAACATCTATGATTCTGGTGCAGAGTGCGCCAGATGATGTTGTGTGATTTAGGAGGTGGAACCCTCCCTGGAAAGGATTACCTATCCACCGGCAACGAGTTTTGAGATGCAAGGAGTAATCTTTGTCGTTAAGCGTAAACAGTTAGGCAACAGGCCTGCAATGTGATTGAGCCCCGTTATGAATCTTAAACTGGAGAGGCCGACAGTTTTCTGCATAGGATAGTTATAGACTGCGTTGTCCTTTCCAGTAAGCAAGTGTGTTTCTTCGCCGTCTTTCAAAGGCAGGTTGAAGGGAACTCGCCGCGATGACTTTGTTCTCTTTTGCTAGCCACACTTTATGTTCGTCATCGTAAACTGTCTGTTCAGTAATGAAGCGAACGAGCACCTGAATTTCTGAACGCATTTGAAGTTTTAAGTTGTCCTTCACTAGTTGGCTTAGTTAAGGGATACGGATATATCACTTTCTGAAGATCGAAGAATCTTTACACCCATTGATCGTGCAAGTTACAAGTGGGAAAAGGAATACAACAAGCGGACAACCGTGGAACGAGTTAACAGTCGTATCGACGTATCGTTTGGCTTTGAACTACATACGATCCGAGGCATGGTGAAAATGAAAGTACGTTGTGGGCTAGAGCTATGCGTAATACTAGCTATGGCACTAGGACGAGTGAAAGAAAACCAGGCTGACAAAATGAGGAGTTTAGTGACTGCAGTCTAAACAACATATCCACCTGTGGGTAACTATTTCAAAGCAATATCCCCAGATCTAAATTGTGGATAACCGTGGATGACTGGACTGGTGTGCCTTTTTTTAAAGGACTTAGTGTTCATAACAGCGAGAACCGCGTTATTTGTCTCGGAAATAACAGCTATTTCGCGCACACAAAATGTTCAATTTCAAAAACCAAAGAAATAATAGCTACAAAGCAAAAAGCTCAACATTAAAAGAGATTAACTTACGAACACCAGTTCAATATAATTTAAAAGAGTAGAGTAACTCAAAGCCTCAAAATTAATCAAAGGTCAACTACAACAATGGATCATGGCTCTACCCTCCTATATCAGGTTTATCTTACTGATTGGAGCTGCGAAACTTGAGTAAATAAGAGAAAGCAAATTGATCAGTGTATTCTCGGAGTTCAATCTATTATCAATGAAATTTACAATTTTAACTTAACAACACTGAAGTATAGAGTTAGAAAATTGTATAGAAATCTTCCAATAATAAGGCCTTAAAACAAAAACAGAACAAACTGACCAAGCAAACTTAGGAATATCAAAGGAAAGATGACGTTGAGCTAGCCAAACAGTTAAAACAGTTGTCCATGGATGCTAAAACGCAGTGGATGTATAGGAATGGGCTTTTATGAGTGGGGCATCTACCAGATGGAAACGGTTTCTTGCGTGGGTTTGGATAGGAACGCCTAGCCTTCGCCAAACTATGGCGATTACAGAGTCCTTCGGGGCTCTTTTTATTTTTGGGATTTAAGAGGGGTTCAGTGTGGTTATTTAGGGCCTGGTTTGGCGGGCTTTTCTTGTTTGAGGTGCAATCCCTTTGATACATTTAATTACTTGGTCAGTTTGTTTTGTTTCTTCAGCAGTAGCATTTGTATGTTCGAAAATGTTCGTATTTGTTGCAGCCAATGTTTGTTGTGAGATTAGACACTGCTAAGGAAAAAGGGTGCTGCCTTGTCTGCTCTCCAGTATGGACGCGCCAATGCATTAACAACCACTGGTCCATCTTTCCAGGCCACGCTTGAAACCGCTAACAACGCTGATTTAGAAAGAGTTAATAAATGGGGTGCACTTCAGAGACTGGTTCACATTTTTCTTGACGATCGCATATACAGTTAGAAGAAAATAGAGGAAAGAATACATTGATGCGCTGCTTTCTTTTAAAAACAGGAACTATAGCTTTTATAGAGAGTATCTTTTCTAAATGAGAGAGTGGGCTTCATGTGGCTATTAAACGTACCATTCCAAGTATAACAAAGGCTATCCAAGAAGCAGAAGATAATGCAAATATGATAAGTATGTATGAAAATATTATCGTAAGCATGTATGCATCAGTATTACTGTATCTTGCGTCGATAGTAAACTTTATCGTTCGTTATCTAATTCAAACGCAAAATTTAGAAATATGTTTATTTAACAGCTTGCTATTTTTGCTGATGGGCATAGTATTTGACGTCGTTACTAGAGTGGACTTAAAAACTAATGTGGTAACGCTATCTATTTCAGGACTTTCTTTTTTGACGTTAATTTTTATCACCACTAGATTTTATGATATTATCGGGCCTGCTGTATGGACTGTTTCATTTATTCTGCTTTTATTGGCCATGATACGTATTACAAGAGAAATGTTATATTCCCTTACATTGGCAATATTAATTTCTAATATATATATCCTATATCATTCCTTCAGCGCCTCGTCCTTTCATATGGAAATTACGTACTATGTAATACAAATTGTCTTATTTATGATTGTGTGCATTATTGCTGCTATGGTTCATAAAATTAATACCAATCGTTATTATTGGATTACAAAACAGTTCCAAGAAGTAAAGAGAAAAAATGAAGAAATTACTTCTATATATAAAGAAATTACATCCTCTGAACACAAAATTAAACATCTTGCTTATCATGACCATTTAACAGGGTTGCCTAACAGACTGTTCTTATCTGAACAGCTTAATCATGCCATATTTTCGTCAAGTCGTATAAAAAAATGCTTGCAATCATGTTTTTGGATCTAGACGATTTTAAAGTGATTATTGATACTATGGGACATGACATCGGAGATCAGTTATTACTAGAAGTATCTAAAAGATTGGTTAACACCTTGCGAAAATGTGATACTGTTGCCAGAATTGGTGGCGATGAATTCATTATCTGTATTGAAGATATTAAAGATAATGATTACATTAATACAGTATCAGAGAAAATTCTTAAACGTTTCAATGAGCCCTTTAGTCTTAATAATCAAGATTGTTTTGTTACTACCAGCATTGGTGTTGCTATATACCCAACGGATGGTGAAAATGCAGATGTGTTGCTTAAAAATGCGGATACTGCCATGTACAAAGCTAAGGAAAAAGGCAAGAACCAATATGTTCTTTGTACTCCAATAATGAAAACCAAAGTCGCTGAAACGATGAAAATCACCAATAGCTTATACCGCGCATTAGACCGAAATGAGTTGGAACTGTATTATCAACCTCAGGTCAGTTGCACTTCCAATGAAATAGTTGGATTGGAAGCATTGCTAAGATGGAATCACCCTGAATTAGGCATGGTTTTGCCAGGAGAATTCATTTCTATTGCTGAACATACCGGCTTAATTATTACCATAGGAGAGTGGGTGCTGAGGACTGCATGCAAACAAAATAAGGCGTGGCAGGATGCAGGTTTGTCTCGAATTCGTATAGGAGTTAACCTTTCCGTAAAGCAATTTCAGAATGACAATCTTATCAAAGATGTGGAAAGAATTCTAAGGGAAACAGGCTTAGATCCTCAGTACTTGGAGCTGGAAATCACTGAAAGTGCTGCGATGAAGGGGAAAAAATATATTATTGAAACTTTAAATATCTTTAAAAAGCTGGGTATTCATATTGCCATCGATGATTTTGGTACAGAGTATTCTTCTTTGAATTATTTAAAACAATTGCCTGTGGACAGAATTAAAATTCCAATGACATTTATTCAGGGTATTGAAGTGAGCAAAAAAGATGAAGCAATTACGAAAGCTATTATTGTATTAGCAAAAAACATGGGATTAAGTGTCATTGCAGAAGGAGTTGAAACCAAGAAGCAGCTTGATTTTTTAGGTCAAGGAATGTGTGATGAAATACAAGGATTTTACTATTTTAAGCCTATGCCAGTCCATGAGGTGGTAGAATTATTGAGAAAACCACTTCACCATGGACAGATATAGTTCGAAGTTTTGAAACTCGGAATAGTATCAACCCAACTTTTCAGTGCACGTGTGGTAATGATTATATTAGCATTGAAGGGAAGCCCAGTAGCAAATATATACCTCCAGATGACGTTCCCACCCCGAAAATTACTAATGATATTCTGGCATTAAGGCAAAGACATTTTGCTGATATACATAGAAACATAGAATCTTCATTAATTTAATGCAGATTCTATGTAAATCCAACTTTAAGAGGGCAGGGCATGGGAGGTAAGATGATGGTGTTTGTAGCTGAGCATTTAAGGAAGAAAGGTCTAAAGGCTTCGGTTAGGTGTTCCTATGCTAATATTTGGTTGAAAAGGCATAAAGAATTGTACCCGGATATCCCTTTCGAAAGATATGGCTGATCAGGCCGCTGCCTGTAAAATTAATGCGAAACATTAGTG
>Ga0209386_1000960_pt1 | contig 12769 bp, 11 predicted proteins | sample NGEPertwo_FD_184510 | JGI IMG/M metagenome (GOLD analysis project Ga0209386, IMG submission 184510) | Arctic peat soil microbial communities from the Barrow Environmental Observatory site, Barrow, Alaska, USA - NGEE Permafrost154B-two... | ecosystem: Environmental > Terrestrial > Soil > Wetlands... | reverse complement strand
CTATTTTTACACACCCATCCTCTGTCTAGGCCTGAGTGTTGTCGTACAAGTGATCATCAGTTTATTTGTAAAAATGCAGAAAATTATAAAAACTGGTTAATTATTTGCAAAAGTGGTGCTGTGTCTACTGATATAATACAGATCAAGCAGCATTGTATCGTTATGTAATAATTGTCTTGAGGTGAAAGTACAATGCAGCATAGAGCGTATAAAGCAGAGCTTAAGCGTTCGTTAACTCTTGGAGACTTATTAATCTATGGGATCATTTTCATGGTCCCCATTGCACCCTTTGGGATTTTCGGCTATGTTGCCAGTAGCTCCAGAGGCATGGCTCCTCTGGTTTACCTAATTGGGATGACTGGAATGCTTTTCACAGCCTTAAGCTATGCCCGTCTAGCAGAAGTCTTCCCGGTTGCTGGGTCCGTTTACTCTTACGCCCAGCGAGGAATTAATGAACCTATCGGCTTTATCGCTGGTTGGCTTATTTTGCTTGACTATATGATGATTCCACCGTTGCTTTATTTAGTAAGTGCAACCGCTTTACATACGATGATTCCGATTCTACCGAAGGTCTCTTGGGTAATTGTCTTCGTTATCATCAACACCGTTATTAATATCTTAGGCATTGAGATTACAGCCAAAGCAAATAAAGTCATCGTCGCTTTGGAGATTATCGTCCTTGTAATCTTCCTCTTGGTTGGTTTTACTGCAGTAAATCTTCATATAAATGAGGCCCATTTTTCTCTTAAACCCTTTTTCAACTCCGAGGAATTTGATTTATCCCTGCTGATGAGCGCTGCCTCGATCGCCGTGCTCAGTTTCCTAGGATTTGACTCCATCTCCACCCTAACGGAAGAAGTGAAAGGTGACCGAACCTCTGCCGGAAAAATTGTGGGTAAGGCGATTATCCTAACTATTCCAATCATCGGGAGTCTGTTTATTCTTCAGACTTGGTTGGCGTCACTGATCGTTCCTGACTATACCTCATTTCAGGATTTGGACGGTGCCTTCTATGAAATTGCCCAAATAGCGGGAGGAAAGTGGCTCGCAGGACTAAGCATTGTTGCAACGGCGTTGGCCTGGGGTATTGCCAATGCCCTAGTGGCTCAAGCAGCTATCTCTAGGATACTCTTCAGTATGGCTCGCGACCATAAATTACCAGCTATTCTTGCTCTAATCCATCCTAAGTATAAGACACCGTATGTTAGCACGCTCCTTGTTTCCTTAATTACTCTAACGATTATTGTAGCCGGAATTGAAATCAGCGACTTAGCATCCCTGATCAACTTTGGTGCCTTGTCCGCTTTTCTCATCCTCCATGTAACCGTTATTAATCATTTCATCGTCCGAAAGAAGAGTCGAGATTATTTTAACCATCTACTTCTTCCCGTCATCGGTTTCTCGATTATTGGGTATGTGTGGATGAATCTAGGATTCTTGGCCAAAGAGCTGGGTTTTGTCTGGATAAGTATAGGCCTGTTTTACATGATCATCATGAAGCTCTTGGGTAAGAAAGGTTTCAAATCTGAGGACTATTGAGGCTTTGTTTTGAGCTAAATCGTAGACAGATTGTCGATTAAAAAGGAGGAATTTCTGGTATGTTCATCTCTAAGGACACGCATTTCTTTGCCTTGGACAAAAATAACTTACCCGTTACGCAAGTCGATTTACCTTGTGAACTTACTATTGAAACGCTTGACTGCTTCAGTGAGCAGATTAATGGCCCTGAGGATGTTCTTGATATTCTTGACTTTGAGCGGGTCAATCCTGCTACAGGACCGATTTTTTTGAACGGCATAAAGGCAGGGGATGTTATCTCTGTAGCCATTAAGGCAATTCGTGTCAAAACACCGGGGAAAATGGTTGCCGCCCCAGAAGCCGGTGTACTGGGTCGTCTAATCAAACAATCGGAAACTCTGATTATCCCGATCGAAGGAAACATCGCCTACTTTAAAGATTTACAATTAGCAATGACGCCCATGATTGGGGTCATTGGTATCGCCCCAGAAGGAGCCGGCATACCCTGCGGGACTCCAGGAAACCACGGTGGCAACATGGATTGTACCCTCATTAAACCTGGTGCTATCCTGTATTTGCCGGTCCAAGTCGACGGCGGTCTGTTGGCCCTTGGAGATTTGCATGCCGCCATGGGTGACGGGGAGATCATGGTTTCAGGAATCGAAGTGTCCGGCGAGGTCGATGTCATCATCCGCAAGGTCGCTAACTTGGAAATCAATAACCCGGTAGTACAGACAGATAAAGAACTGGCTACGATCGCTTCGGCTCTAACCCTTGATCTAGCGATCGAAACAGCGACCATCGAAATGGCACAATTTATAACCCGGAGCAGTTCTCTCAGTCTCAACGAAGCCGGCATGTTGATGAGTGCCGTCGGTAACGCTCAGATCTGTCAAATCGTCGATCCTCTAAAAACTGCTAGATTTTCTATGCCTCTAAGTGTTCTAAATCAACTTGGTATTCGTTGAACTTCTTTTTGAAAGGGTGAATTTTAATAATGTCAAATGAACAGGATGAAAAAAGCCTAGAGGAATTTGGATATAAGCAAGAGCTGAAAAGAGCGCTCACCTTTAAGGATCTTCTCTTCTACGGAATGATCTTCATGGTTCCTATCGCTCCGATGGGCATTTATGGATATGTTGTCGATGTCTCTAACGGGATGGCTCCCCTGGCTTATATTATTGGAATTATTGCCATGATTTTCACAGCCCTGAGCTATGCCAGAATGTCAAATGCCTTTCCGATGGCTGGCTCCGTCTACTCCTACGCTTCCCGGGGGATTAACCCCTATGTAGGATTTATTGCTGGTTGGTCCTTGCTTCTGGACTATATTCTAACCCCTGCCTTAGTTTACCTAGTCGCCGGTTATGCTCTGCAGGAAATTTTGCCCATCTTACCTTTTTGGGGCTGGATTGCCATCTTTGTCATTATTAACACTGTCGTAAACTTCCGAGGGATTGAACTTACCGCTAAAACCAATATCGGTCTGCTAATTTTCGAACTTTTCGTCCTGGTTGCTTTTGTAGTCATGGCCTTTGTGGCAGTATTAAAAGGTGCTGGACAAGGTGCTTTTACCATGGATCCTATTTGGAAACCGGAAGGCTTCAATATAGATATGGTCATGGCGGCTACTTCGCTGGCTGTTTTGAGTTTTCTGGGTTTTGACGCTATCAGTACCTTGTCTGAAGAAGCCAAAGAACCTCAGAAGATCGTTGGTAGAGCCACAGTGACGGCCTTGATCCTTGTCGGCGGACTCTTCGTCCTTCAAACTTACCTGGCTGGACTGCTCATACCCGACCACACCTTATTTCAAAACCCTGACACTGCATTCTACGAAGTTGCTCAAATAGCGGGAGGGAACTGGCTCAGGATCCTGGTCGCACTAGGTACAGCAGTAGCTTGGGGCGTCGGTGACGGGCTCGTGTGTCAGGCGGCAATTTCCCGACTGCTCTACAGCATGTCCCGCGATAAGATGATGCCAGCCTTCCTCGGTAAAATTCATCCAAAGTATCAGACCCCTTACATGAGCACTTTGTTTGTGGCCGTGCTTTCTATCGCCATCGGTGCTCTTCTCAGCCTGGACCTCCTGACCTCTATGGTCAACTTCGGGGCACTGACTGCTTTCATGTTTTTGCATGTTTCTGTTGTAAACCACTACGTAATCAGAGGCAAGAAAAGAAATTTTGCTTCCTTGTTCAAATTCCTCTTGCTGCCTGTCGTAGGGTTCTGTATCATCTTCTATGTCTGGATGAGTCTTCAGCCAGAAGCCAAAGTTGTCGGCTTCAGTTGGCTCGCCATTGGCCTAGTCTACACAGCCTATAAAACTAAGTTTTTTAAAGAAAAACCGCCTGCCTTTAAATAATCTAGTTATACCATCGACTCGAATTTTGTAAGGCTTGTACCCATCCTCTTTATTGCTATAAGACCCATCCGTATGCATGATGAAGTTAGATGGGTCTGAGCCTCAGAAGATATGATTAAAAGCAATCTGGATAGATGAAATTCATGCGACAATTCGAGATTGTATCATGCAGACGAAAGCTTGTTCCCCTTAATTCGGGAGAATGATGAGTATTTTCCCATAAGGCATGGCTTCCGTTGATTGACTATGCATTACCTATGTGATAGGTTTAATTAATAACTTAATAGATGAGCAAACGATTTTTCTTAGCCGAAAAATCATAACAGGGAAGCCGGTTTAAATCCGGCGCGGTCCCGCCACTGTAATGGGGAGTTTGTGCTACATCCACTGAGGAAACTTGGGAAGGAAGCACTAAACGATGAACCTGAGTCAGGAGACCTGGTTGCTCATATGCTTTACTCACGATGAATGGGTGGCAGGAATTATTTAATTCAGCCCTTCATATTTTGGAGGGCTTTTATATTTTTATGTGCACATAGCTGGTTTCCAGAGGAGAAAAATGCGAATGTGATCAATAAATCTGATTTTGCCATATAGCAACACCCGCAACAGAAAGAAAGAAAGAAAGAAAGAAAGGAAGCTAACTATGCTAAAGAAAAAGATCCTCACCTTAATTGCTCTACTCCTTTCCTTCACCCTCATAACAGGTTGTGGAGGGACAACACCTGAAGCAGACAAGCCGACTAGCGAGGCTCCAACGACACAAACAACGTATCCCCTAACCCTTAAGGATGACTCGGGATACAGGGTGACCCTTGCAGCGCAACCGAAACGAATTGTTTCTCTAGTTCCCTCGGCGACAGAAACCCTCTTCGCTTTGGGATTAGGAGACAAGGTAGTCGCCGTTACAAAATGGGATAATTATCCTGTAGGAGTTCAGAAAAAAGTGGAATATGTGTTTGAAGACAGCATACGTCCCAATACCGAACAGATTTTGGAATTGGAGCCTGACCTTATTGTAATGGGCTTGATGGGTAATGACCGAAAGGACATCGAATCAATCCGCAATCTTAAAATCCCGGTCATCACAGTTAACCCTCAAACCCTCGTAGAAACATACCAGACCATCGAAACATTTGGAAAACTTACGGACACTCAGCAACAAGCACTCAAAATTGTAACTGGTATGAAAGAAAAAGAACAAGTCATTGCTGAAAAAATAAAGACAATTAAAGACTCTGATCGACAAAGGGTATGGACAGAGGTTGATGAGAACCTGTTCACACCCGGAGAAGGGACCTTTCTCAATGAATTAATAACCAAAGCAGGTGGTAATAATATCGCTGCAAATGTCAAAGGGTGGGGACAGTACAATAGTGAACAAGTCATTGCCAAGGATCCCCAAGTTATTTTCGCAACCTACGGTTACTATCAAAAAGACGCTGTTGCGAACATCGTTGCTCGCAAAGGTTGGGAAAACGTGGCGGCTGTTAAGAACAGACGTGTGATGGAGTTAGACAGCGACATGGTGACACGCACCGGGCCTAGAATAGTTGATGGACTAGAATCAATTGCTAAAGCATTGTACCCAGATCTTTTCAAATAATTTCATTAGGTAAGGGTGTGGGGATTTTAATGGAGCAAAAACTGAAAACTAAACGGATGTTATGGATTGGTGTCCTTAGTGCTCTGCTCTTTTTGTCCCTTGTACTGAGTGTTATGACTGGCTCAGTTCATGTACCGTTTACACTATCACTGAAAATTCTCCTCAGCCACCTCCCTCTTGTTCACTTGACTCCCACCTGGTCAATGGCCCAGGCCGCTATTGTCTGGGACTTGCGCCTTCCTCGGGTTTTCTTAGCTCTTGTTATTGGGGCTATGCTTTCTTCAACAGGAGTTGCCTTTCAAGGCATGTTGCGCAACCCTCTTGCCGACCCCTACATCCTAGGTGTATCTGTGGGTGCGGCTTTTGGAGCGGCAACAGCAATGCTCTTTTTCCGGAATTTAACCCTGCTTGGATACTTCACCACCCCATTTTTTGCGTTTATTGGCGCTTTACTCTCTCTCTGGTTCGTCATGGCTTTGGCAAGTCATCAAGGCCAACGGGACAGAGAAACGTTAATCCTAGCAGGTGTCGTTGTGCAATCGTTAATTGGTGCCGCTATCTCGTTCTTGATTGCCATTTCTGGACAGCAAATGCAACAAATTGTGTTTTGGATGATGGGAAGCCTAGCGAACCGTACTTGGCTTGACGTCGGCATGCTTACCCCCTACATGCTTGTCGGTTTCGTATACTTATCTCTTCAGCAACGAGACCTCAATCTCATTTCTTTGGGAGAGAGTGCTGCGACGCATCTTGGAATGGATGTTGAAAAGAAGAAAATCGGGGTTTTAATCGCAGGGTCCTTACTAACCGCTGCTGCCGTTTCTGTTGTCGGAATCATAGGATTCGTTGGTCTTATTGTACCCCACTTAATGCGTCTAATCGTGGGCCCTGACCACCGTATTTTGATGCCCTTATCAACTATGGCGGGCGCAATTTTCTTGCTTTGGGCAGATACTGTGGCTCGCAGCATTATTCCCTCACGAGAAATTCCAATCGGAGTTATCACGGCGTTTATCGGAGCACCGTTCTTTGCCTACTTACTAAAAAAAGGACTGAGGAGGGGTCAAGCATGAACCTTTTTGAGGTATCGCAGGTGCAGCATCATTTTGGAACTAACCCTGTTCTTGAAAATATTGAATTTCAGGTAAAAGTTGGAGAAACCTTTGGAATTATCGGTCCGAACGGCAGTGGTAAATCTACGCTTATTCGTACCATGAGCGGGTTACTAAAACCCAGTCGAGGAGAAATTCTCCTATTTGGTAAACCTATTGGCTCGTATCGAAAACGTGACCTAGCAAAACTAATTGCAGTGTTGGAGCAAGAAAGCATTCCGCCCCTATCTTTCTCGATCGAAGAGGTCGTTGCTATGGGACGTTATCCATGGTTAAAGCCCCTTGCTGACTTGTCTCATCTAGACGAACAGATTATCCACGATGTTCTTACAAACCTAGGCCTCTGGGAATTAAGGAGCAAAGCGGTTAATACTCTGAGCGGCGGTCAACGCCAGATGGTCTCCTTAGCAAGAGCGATGGTTCAGCAGCCAAAAGTCCTAATTCTGGATGAACCAACCACGTTCTTGGATATCGGGCATCAAATGCTCGTAATGGAACACGTTCGGGAGTGGCACAAGTCTCAAGACATTACTGTCATTATGGTATTGCATGATTTAAATCTAGCAAGTCAATACTGTGACCGCCTACTCCTCTTGGATAAAGGTTACGTTCAAAGCTATGGGAAAATCCACGAAGTATTAAAACCCGAAACCATTTCTACTGTCTATAAAGCCGAAATTATCATGATCGATCACCCTGTACAACATGTACCCCAATTTTTACTCACCTAACTAGTACATGTGCATTCAGCAGACCTCTATGTTTAAACGTAGGGGACCATTTTTTTAGGACTTCAGCTAGGTTACCTGAAGTGAAGTGAAGTGAAGTGAAGTGAAGTGAAGTGAAGTGAAGTGAAGTGAAGTGAGATGTGAGGTGGCTTAGATTGATAATCTATAGGTTATCTACGGGGGATTGTATACACCGCTTTAATAAAAGCATTGTCATTCCCTTTGAAGGGAAAAGAAAGGTCTTGAGTACATCCCCATTAAACGGAGGATACAGGGAAGACCTAAAAGCAGTCTTTAACAATGACGCTAATCCTGGGGAAGGGATGGAATGTAAACTACGGGCACCGACTCATCAAGAGCATCTGCGACTCATTGCTTCCGAGCTGGGTCTTGACTCTGACAAGACTGCTGGGATTGATACTGCGGCATCGATGAACAACGTCTCAATAAAAATGGAGGACTTTGAAGGTTTGAGTGTAAGCGCTATAGTGACAGCCGGAGTTGGGATCAACGGAGGACGTGTCGGCGACCCAGCAGCGTACCATGAAAGAAAAGACAACTTTGAAATGTTAAACCCTGGTACAATTAATATCATTCTCGTCATTGATGCAAATCTACCTGAAGGTACAGTAACAAGGGGACTTGTCACATGTACCGAAGCTAAAACGGCAGCCCTCCAGGAGTTAATGGTAGGCAGTAATTATTCTCACGGACTGGCTACTGGTTCCGGTACGGATGGCACAATAATTGTATGCAATTCTGAATCAGAATTATTGCTTACCAATGCCGGAAAACATTCTAAATTAGGAGAATTAATTGGAAATACTGTAAAGAATGCAGTGAAAGGAGCCCTTTTCTTGGAAATGGGCCTTTGCCCGGAGCAGCAGCACAGTATTCTTAAAAGGGTTAAAAGGTACAAAATTAATGAAGAGAAGATATGGCTACAGTACTGCAGGCTTGAAATCGCCGGTGGAATATTAAAAGCTGATTTTATTCATAGGCTCCATGAAATGGATCATGATGGAGAACTGGTTGCCCTAACTTCTTTATATATCCATGTTTTAGACCAGTTGAACTGGGAATTACTAACAACAGACGAGGCGGCTGAGATGGGCAAAATAATTACCCAAAGCATGGCCAAAAAGATGACGGCGAATTTTCAATGGTGGGAGATTGATTGTAAGGCAGGGGGAAATTTGATAGCAGAAATGGTTGATAATTTTACGACTTTGATGGCTGCCGGGATAAGGAGCACTTGTCCCATCATCGTTCCTATTAGCTTGGCGCTCATCAAGATTACAACAGGGCTTTGACATCTTCATAGGGACGATTTCCCTTTAACGCCTGATCAGTAATGATTGAAGATTTGGGGTCAACGAAGAGGGTGAATATAATATTAGTAGCACTGTTAATTATCCCTGCCGAAGCTGAAGCCGCCAGGCGATGTTGGAGATCAACAAGCAAAGATTGATATGCCATTCCCCAAAAATTTCAAATAGGTCCGTCTATGGATAGAACATGGCCCGATCTAACGAATCGTATCCATATGCTTTTGTGTTGGATAACCTTTATTTCGTTCGAATCCGTATTCTGGATAAATCTTTGCATACTCCGTCATCAACTCATCTCGATATACTTTAGCTACAATACTGGCTGCTGCAATAACAGCCGACATAGTGTCCCCATGAATAATTGCCTTCTGTGGGATTTTTTCTGCTGTAAACACAGTAAACCTGCCGTCATTGCTACTAGCGTCGCTTTATGGATATTAATCATGTCTATGTCAGGAGCTTCCACTTGACCCATTGACCAGGTGACAGCTTTTTCCTTAAATACCTTCGTCCAAGTACGTCTCATTTTTGCAGTAGCCTCTTTAGAGTCACGAAGTTCTGCCAGGTAAAATTCTGGACTCAGGATCACTGCTCCAGCCACACACGGCCCAGCTAATGCACCCCGGCCTACTTCGTCACATCCCATAACATGGTTATAGCCCTCGGACCAACAATTCTGCTCATCATGGCGTCGTTTGATCCAAGGGTCTATAGAATTATCGTGCATTTTTCTGAAGTTCCCGCAAGTGGATCCGTTCTGTCAGCTCTTGATTACGTTCCGCAACTTCATCGTTCTTTTCTTGGCTTGTGTTGTTGCTTTGCAAACCCTTTCCTTAAATTTAGATCAACCAAACAGGAACATACCAGTTCTTTGCATCGATGGGAAGCAGATCATTTGCCATGCAAACGACCGAGCCGTTCCCAATTTTCATTTTTGTCTGATAAAGTTCACCGAACTTTTCTGGCTCTGTAACGGGTTTCAACACACCAAAATGCTTAATGGCATCCTTGCCAGGGGAAGCTGATTTTTTGATTTCGATGGGATAAAGCGTTCCGTTCTCGTAAATTAACAGATCAATTTCCTTTTTATCCTTGTCACGGTAATAATAAATGGGCGGCTCCTTTCCTGCGTTCAAGTAGCTCTTGTAAATCTCCGAAAAAACATAACTCTCCAAGAATGCTCCAGACATAGCCCCTCTTTCAAGAGCTTCGGGATTACCCCACTTCAAGAGATGGGCGCAAAGACCAGTATCAAGGAAATGAAGCAACTGCATCTTTGTGACCCGCTTTAAGAGGTTGTTGGAATACGGCTGGACAAGTGCGATAATGTGGGATGTCTTGAGGATGGAAAGCCACTTCTTTGCTGTAGGAGATGATATGCCACATTCTCTGGCGATTTCGTCATAAACAACAGGCTTCGCTGTTCTTGCAGCAACGACAGTCATGAAATTATAGAAAGCCATTTCATCTGCAACCTGTGTTAAATCTTTTAGGTCACGTTTAAGGTAACTATCGATATAGGAGCGATAATACATTTCAAGGTCCACATTATCATCCGCATAGAGCTTCGGCATGGAGCCTTTAAAGATACGGGAATACAAACCATTAAGATCAAACTTCTTAGCTTTTTCGATGCGTTTCATCAAGCGTTCCGAGTCTGTCGTAAATACTTCGGATGATACTACATTGATTTCACTAGTCGATAAACCCAATAAGTTAATAATCCCTACGCGTCCTGCAAGGGATTCGCTGACGTTCTGCATCATTACAAATGCCTGTGATCCAGTGACCCAAAAATCCCCGTTACGCTTTGATTTATCAACCGCCATTTTGATATACGGAAATAATTCGGCAGCTGTATATTGGATTTCCTCAATCAAAACAGGCGGTGTATATCTTTGGAAAAATAATGCGGGGTCACTTTTTGCTAAGTATCGGATATCTGGGTCGTCCAATGTCACGATTTTGCGGTTAGGCTCTGCCAATCTTTCGAGCATCGTCGATTTCCCCACCTGGCGCGGTCCGATTACAAGCATTACGGGAAATGTTGCTGATGTTTTCCGGACAGTATCTTCTAGCGCTCTTTTTATATACACAAACAAACACCTCGTCTAAAGTAAAATACAATTTTATAATAGACGAATTTGCTTATTTTGTTAAGTCGGTGAGACCACCAAACCTTAAATTATGATCCCCTTCGTATTCTCGCTCCTTCTGTGTAGCTTAGTTATCGTTCTATTTTCCCACTAACTCAAATTTTCCCATCGCCTTTATTTGTCTTTCTTCGTTTTGATCTATCATTGAAACGTGAATATATGCTATATTAATTGAATATTAATCCCCTCTTCGTAGTAGTATTGATGTAATTTAACGTATGAAATGTTATTATATTCGTTGTTATATACATGAATAAATGATAAAATAGCTCTACATTGAGTTGGAGGTAAGATATGTTTAGAAATATTACGCAATATCTAACCGAATGGAAAAGTAGCCCTCACCGCAAACCCCTAATTTTACAGGGGCAAGACAGGTTGGTAAGACCTATTCACTTCTTGAGTTTGGACGTGAACAATATGAAAATGTTGCTTACTTGAACTTCGAAACCCATCCAGTGCTTATTAAGACCTTTGACGAAAATATTGACCCTCATTATCTAATCCCTGTTCTGTCCCGTCTTTCTGGACAAACTATTATCAAAGAAAAAACATTGATTATATTGGATGAAATTCAGCTTTGCGAACGTGCGCTAACATCGCTGAAATATTTTTGTGAAAATGCACCGGAATATCACATTGCAGTGGCGGGAAGTCTGTTGGGTGTTGCCGTGAATCGAGAGAAATTTTCCTTCCCCGTTGGTAAGGTGGACATAAAAACTCTCCCTCCCATGGACATGCAGGAATTCTTGATTGCTTGTGGTGAACGTGAATTAGTGGGGCAAATTAAGATTTGTTATACCAATAATTCTGCCATGCCTACTGTTCTCCACCAAGCTGCCCTTGAGTATTATCGTCAGTATCTTGTCGTTGGCGGGATGCCCGACTGCGTGAAGAATTATCTAGAAACCAAAGATTATATCTTAGTACGGCATACACAAAATATGATTTTGGTCAGTTATCTTAACGATATGAGCAAATATAATTCTTCAAACGAAATCAAGAAGACACAGTTAGTGTACGATAATATCACCGTTCAACTTTCAAAGAAGAACACGCGGTTTCAATATAAGATGATTAAGACAGGCGCTAGAGCCGCAGAGTTTGAAAATGCCATTGAATGGCTTGTGTTATCAGGGATCGTCACGCGCATCTACCGCGTTGATCATCCAAAAAAGCCTCTTGAAAACTATCGCGACATTGACTCATTCAAAACCTATGTATCTGATGTCGGACTGCTCTGCGCAAAGAAAGATATTGTTGTAGAAGATGTGCTGTTTCTATCCTCTGAGCTAAACGACTTCAAAGGCGGCATGGTTGAAAATTACGTATGCTGCCAACTGATTGCCAACGAACACAGAAGTTATTATTGGACTTCAGACCGAAGCGCAGAGGTAGATTTTATCATTCAGCTGGATGGAAAAATTATCCCCATAGAATTTAAATCTGCAGACAACACCAAAGCAAAAAGCCTGGATATATATATTAAGACCCATAAACCTGAATACGCCATTAAGCTATCGACAAAGAACTTCGGTTTTGAAGATGGCAAAAAAACAATTCCCCTATATGCAGCCTTCTGTATTTGAAAGAAATCTGAACATACCAGGATGGAAAAAATAATAGTGGCTGCTGTCCACGTATCCAGGATAGCCAACAGGAAAATCGAAACAAACACTATAGAAAAATGAAGCAAACTGGAGAAAACAGGACTTTGACCTTTCAAGTAAAAACACGCTTTTCAGGGGCTTAAATTAGACAAATGAAAACAGCTAAACCGTCGCCCAGAGGCGGATCTGGCTGAATATGAGGAAATAATGTTTTAGCTGCTGTACGTAATCTTTAGATTTGGGGGGTGAGTAGATACAGAAAAGGCCATTGATTAGCTCAATGGCTTAAAGGAACATATTAATTCAGACACAATACAGAACCTCCTGAATCTTCCGTTGTACTGAA
>Ga0209386_1000959_pt1 | contig 12787 bp, 9 predicted proteins | sample NGEPertwo_FD_184510 | JGI IMG/M metagenome (GOLD analysis project Ga0209386, IMG submission 184510) | Arctic peat soil microbial communities from the Barrow Environmental Observatory site, Barrow, Alaska, USA - NGEE Permafrost154B-two... | ecosystem: Environmental > Terrestrial > Soil > Wetlands... | reverse complement strand
ACCTTTAGCCCAGTTCGTTAACGAAGTCTGGGTAAACCCAAACGATCCGTTACCCCTGAGTGTCCACGCCGGATAAACGATTTTATTCATTTTGACCTTACGTAATTTCCTGTCTAGTGCTTTTGTTTCAAAGGTTATTGTACGGCGTTGAGTTTCTGCAAACCTGGTTAGTTTTATTCCATCATCGATTACCAGTTTTAATTCACCTTTGCCATTGCTGATCAGCACCACACTAAGTGAATCGTTCTGCGCATTTTTAAGGAACATTCGGATCGGTTTCATATGACGATTGGCGGTCCAGAATTCTGTTTTTTCGTCATTTAGATTGACAAGACGGACCAAAGATGAATCGGCTTCAGCATGGGCAGTAAGATAACGTAATGCAATTCTCACCGAATCATTAACGATGCCAACAGCTTTGTCGTTATAGTCGGCTAAAATACGATAGTTGTGCGCCTCTACTGACTTTTTATATGCCATGATTCTCAAATCAGATTGCTCCGAAATGTAATTGCTTCGAAAGGAAAAAATCGCTCTTTCGCGCCAGCAATTCTCTACAGAATCGTTGTATGCTGCTCGGTAAGATCCAAAAAGTTGAAAGCGGACTGAATCCATTGCCGTGCCAGTCATATCCGATGGAAACTGCATCGCATTAATCCGGCTATTCAAATTTGACACAAATTCCGGCGGCAACTCTTTTTGTTTCGTTCCCCACAAAATTTCAGGGTTACCTTCCGGAACGTATGGCACCTTCGAAAGCGCATTTTCCAAAATTACTTCCGGGACGATGATTTTGGAAACATTCAGACTATCAAGTACTTTTCCCCTGATAGCATCAACCCCTTTTGCAATCTCGTCATCTGTTATATAGCCTCTTAATTTCTTCACATTGCGAATATCCTGCGGACGTCTGTCCAGAAAATAGCCCAATTTGTCGTCACGCAATAACTTTTGGACATCAATTATTACGGTATCCAAAGGATCGTTTTCGGCATAGTTTAATACTCCTTGAATTGGCTTCTTATACAGACGATCGGTGAGGTACCATTCTCCGCTGGTATAGAGCAGTTTATTAAGATAATCAACACTCCATTTCAGCGAGTCTCCATTTTGGGTTTCAGTAATCTGCTCTCGTGTGGGAATCAGGCTATTTATGTTTATAGCCAACAATTCTCCGGGGCAAATCGCCATCGAAGTGATAATAAATAATAGAATTAAAGTTTTTCTGATCATCATTAACATCTTTGTGATTTCTAAAGGCCAAAAATAGGTAAAACAGACTTATATTTGAAACCTTAAACTGAAGTTGGGGTTTTTATCCGATCGGAGAACTGGCTTTTCAAACTAAATCAATGACTAAACGGTATTGCTTTTTATTGATATTCACATTACTAACCCACATCAACTGTAAAGCGCAACGCAACAATCTATTTTTCGATTTCACCGGTGGAAGTGGCCGATTGATTCCTCATCACCCCGAAATAAAGAACCTCGCCGGATCAGTTTCTTTTTTTAATGCAAGATTTGGGTTAAAAACACTCGGTCAAAAGGAGTGGCAACGTGTTTACAGCTACCCTGAAATAGGCATTGGTCTATCGCACAATTATCTAACAAGCAGATCACTCGGAAATTCCACTGCCGCTTATGCATTTCTGAATCTGCCATTATCACCCGCTTCAAAACTTAAACTTGATCTGGGAGTCCATCTTGGATTAGCATGGGGATTCAATCCTTCCAGTCCTCAAAATCAAGTAAATCTAGCAATTGGCTCTCAATGTACTGCTTATGCCTCTATAAACTTGAATACGAAATTCCGAATAGGTCAAAACTTTGATTTTTTACTTTCCGCTGGTGGGTATCATTATTCAAACGGGAATATGGCGAAACCAAATAAAGGAATTAACATGTTGGGAGCTGAAGCCGGATTGCGTTACACCCTGCCAAAATCTGACACGGAATTGAATAGTGAACCTGTCGATCCAATACAAAAAAGTTCGTCGATCTTGTTTTTTGGAGCTTATGGATGGAAAAAAGAGGTGACCTATTCTACGGGCTTCCCGATAGGATCTTTAAGTATTGGTTATTACCATACCTTAAGTCATAAAAGCAGATGGAGCACCGGGTTAGACCTGTTCCTTGATGAAGGCACTCTTTATTACACGCATGAAGAGAATCAGCTTAAAAACAAACTGGCTGCAGGACTTTTCGGAGGTCATGAACTCACATTCAATCAATTTTCAATCGTCACTCAGATTGGCATTTACCTTCGGAATCCAAATCCAACAGATCCTTTATATTACGAACGCCTCGGTATTCGCTATGTAATAGCCAAAAGAATCATACCTTCATTAACCCTGAAAGCACATGAGTTTAAAGTTGACTTTGTAGAATGGGGATTAGGTTTTGTATTATGGAAGTCATGAAAACTGAGGGAAAATATTAAACCAGAAAGTGAGACGATGTAAATAAAAGATTATTACATTGATTTGCAGATTATTCCTTGAGAAAAACTTTGACCTTTACTATTTCACACCTGCACAATACAATATTTATTACTCTATTAAATTTTGGAAGCTTTATATTCATTTATTTTACAGGAATTTATAAAATCTATTAAATCATGAAAAAAACATTTTATACGATCATTGTCTGTTTACTATTGAATTTCAACGCAATACTCGCTTCGGCGGCAATTCGTTTGCCTTCAATCATTGGAAGCCACATGGTATTGCAACAGAACAGTGAAGTCAAACTATGGGGATGGTGCAGTCCCGCCGAAAAAATAACAATTAAAACAAGCTGGGATACAATTACATATCGGGCAACTGGAGAATCTTCAGCAAAATGGCTCCAAAAAATAAAAACACCTGCAGCCGGCGGACCATATACAATAACGATAAATGAAACCACTATTCTTAATGATGTAATGATTGGTGAGATTTGGCTTTGCAGTGGACAAAGCAATATGGAGTTGGGCGGTGACCAGGGGCTCAAGCAATCGCTAAATGAGGCTCCGAAAGCCAATAATCAGAATATCCGGTTTTTCTACATTTCAAAATCAACATCTGAAACACCACAGGAGAATTGCGAAGGAAGCTGGAAAGTATGTACGCCCGAAGAGATGAAGCATTTCAGCGCTATTGGTTATTTCTTCGGTAAGAACCTTCAGCAAACTCTGAATGTACCAGTTGGCTTGATTAACAGCAATTGGGGCGGTTCTCCTGCTGAAGTTTGGACTCCCAAAAATCTTGTTGAAAATGATCCCGAATTAAAAGCAGCTTCTTCAAAACTAACTCCTGCTGCATGGTGGCCGGTTCTTCCAGGACTTACGTTTAATGCGATGATCAATCCAATTACGAATTTCGAGATATCAGGAGCGATCTGGTACCAGGGAGAGAGCAATGTCGGAACCTATTCGACTTATAAACAGTTAATGAATACAATGATTGGCTCATGGCGCAAAGCGTGGGAGAAAGATTTCCCATTCTATTTTGTCCAGATCGCACCCTTCTCGGGTTACGGAAATAACAATGTTAGCGCCCTGCTGCGCGAAACTCAGACGAGTTGCCTTTCAATTCCCAAAACCGGAATGGTAGTTGTCACCGACCTGGTTGATGATCTTTCGAATATTCATCCAATTAACAAAATTGATGTTGCCTCAAGGTTGGCAAATCTAGCATTATCAGAGAATTATGGCAAAACCGGACTTGCCTACAAATTTCCGATGTACAAGTCAATGAAAAATGAAAAAGAAAAAATCAGAATTGAATTCGAGAATGCCAATAATGGTTTGATTTCAAAGGATAAAGTCATTTCGGAGTTTTTCATTGCCGGTGAAAACCATCAGTTTCTGCCTGCAACAGCCAAAATAGATGGAAACAGTGTAATCGTTTGGAACAAAACGGTCAAAGCGCCAGTTGCGGTAAGGTTCGGATTTAGCAATACAGCAATTCCCAATCTTTTCAGCAAAGAAGGTTTACCCGTAAATTTATTCCGAACTGACAGTTGGGAAGTTGACACAACTCCGGTTAAGAAATAATTTTCAATAAATTAGAGAGATAATTTGAGATATGGAGAGGGCGCTAAGACAAGGTGATTGTGGGCCGATTTAGATGCAGTCTGTACTACAATTCGTCTGTTTTATTGTAATACAACTTAAACCTTTATTCTTTTCACTTTAACCTTCGGCAGCCTCAGCCACTTTACTATTCGTATTACCATACTGTTAAGCCTGCCTTTCGGATACATTGACGCCGGAAAGCAGGCTTTTTATTCGTCTGAAATTACTATCTTTGCAAAAAATTTAGGAATAATCACAGGCACAATGGCACATAAATCAGGATTTGTCAACATCATAGGAAATCCAAACGTCGGAAAATCGACTTTGATGAACGCGATGGTAGGCGAAAAACTTTCGATAATTACTTCGAAAATGCAGACTACCCGTCACCGTATCAAAGGGATTGTGAATGGTGAGGATTTTCAGATTGTATACTCCGACACCCCTGGAATATTAAAACCAGCGTACAAACTTCAGGAATCAATGCTTGGCTTTGTAAATACGGCATTGGTTGATGCCGATATTTTGTTGTATGTAACCGATGTCGTTGAAGATTTTTCAAAAAATGCAGATTACCTCGAAAAAATAAAATCAGCAGAAGTACCTGTCCTTGTGCTTATTAACAAAATAGACCTTACAGATCAGGAAAATCTGATCAAATTGGTTGAAAAATGGAGAGAACTTATTCCCAAAGCCGAAGTCATGCCGATTTCAGCGAAGGAGAAATTCAATCTTGACTATGTTTTTAAACGGATCATCGCAAACCTTCCTGAAGGTGCTCCGTTTTTTCCAAAAGATGAACTGACTGACCGAAATGAGCGATTTTTCGCTCAGGAGATCATTCGCGAAAAAATCCTTCTGTTTTACGACAAAGAGATCCCTTATTCCGTTGAAATTGAAGTAGAAGAATTCAACGACGAGCCAAACTTGCTTAGCATCAGGGCGGTAATAAACGTGGCCCGCGATACGCAAAAAGGGATTATTATCGGACACCAGGGAAAAGCACTCAAACGGGTCGGAACAGAAGCTCGTTTAGATATGGAAGAGTTTTTTGGAAAAAAAGTATTTTTAGAGACATTTGTTAAGGTAGCAAAAGACTGGCGCGATAAAGAGAGCCAGCTTCGTAATTTTGGTTACGAGATTCAATAAAAGTAAAATCAGATAATGAGTAGTATAGTAGCAATTGTCGGTAGGCCAAACGTTGGGAAATCGACTTTTTTTAATCGTTTAACAGAATCGCGTGCCGCAATTGTCGATGACATGCCAGGGGTTACGCGCGACCGGAATTACGGAAAGTCAATATGGAATGGTGTTGAATTTTCGGTCATTGACACAGGTGGTTATGTTTCCGGATCAGATGATGTATTCGAAGAAGAGATTCGCCGCCAGGCAAATCTGGCCATTCAGGAAGCCGATGTGATCGTTTTTCTCGTCGACGTTGAAAGCGGATTGACAGAGCTAGACATTTCGGTTTATGACCTGCTCCGAAGAAACGACAAACCTGTTGTAACTGTTGTAAATAAAGTTGATAACCATCAGAGAGGCCTCGATGCCAATGAATTTTACTCCCTTGGAGTAGAAAAATTATTTACCGTTTCGTCTATCAACGGTTTAGGAACAGGTGATTTGCTCGATGAAATCGTTGAACTTTTGCCCAAAGTAGTTGAAGAAGTTGAAGATGAGAAAATACCAAGAATTGCAGTAGTTGGAAGGCCAAATGTTGGCAAATCATCTATAATCAATACGTTAGTTGGCGAAGACCGCCATATTGTAACGGAAGTAGCCGGAACCACACGCGACGCTGTTGCGCAGCATTACAATAAATTCGGTCACAATTTTATCCTTGTCGATACAGCAGGATTGCGCAAAAAGACAAAAGTTGCCGAAGATGTGGAATTCTATTCGGTGATGCGATCAGTCCGTACTATTGAAGATTCGGACGTCTGTGTCCTCGTTCTTGATGCCACACGCGGTGTTGAAGGTCAGGATGTCAGCATCTTTCACCTGATTCACCGGAATAAAAAAGGAATTGTCGTAGTTGTGAACAAATGGGATCTTGTTGAAAAAGACAACCACACGATGAAAAGCTTCGAGCGCGATATACTCGAAAAGTTCGCTCCGATCGTCGATATCCCGATTGTGTTCACCTCTGCCCTTACCAAACAACGGATTCTGAAGATCCTTGAAGAAGCGATGATGGTTTTCGAAAACCGAAACCGTCATATAGCAACTTCTAAATTGAACGAACTGCTGCTGGGATTTATTGAGGCTTATCCGCCACCTGCACACAAGGGAAAATATATTAAAATAAAATACATTACCCAGTTACCGACGAAAATTCCAAGTTTCGCCTTCTTTTGTAATCTCCCGCAGTACATCAGGGATCCTTATAAAAGATACCTCGAAAATAAAATCCGTAGCAATTTTAATTTCAAAGGAATTCCTATCCAGCTCTATTTCAGACAGAAATAAGCTGAGACTAGTCAATGGTCTGTTCAGGCACGATTCATCGTGTCTCTATGGTCTGCTGTCCCTAGTATCAAATATTTAGAATATCATGCAATAATCTCTAAATATTTCGTACCTTTGCGCAACTTTTCCCACACTGGGAATTGGATTTTTTTAAGATAATAATAAGTCGGGTAAATTGGTTCATTAGATAGCTATAACGCCCGCCACAAAACACAGATGATGCAATTTAATGAAATGGGTCTCGACCCCAGAATCCTAAAGGGGATTCAAGAAATGGGCTTCGAACAACCTTCGCCAATTCAGGAACAGTTTATCCCCTTATTCCTGTCAAAACCCACCGACATTGTAGGACTTGCCCAAACCGGAACCGGAAAAACTGCGGCTTTTGGTTTGCCAATTCTACAGATTATTGACCCCAAAAACAGAGTTCCACAGGCACTGATAATCAGCCCTACACGTGAGCTTTGTGTTCAAATCGCAAGAGAAATATCAGATTACGCAAAGTATCTCCCCGATATTTCAATCGTTCCTATTTACGGAGGTGCTGATATCGGCGCCCAGTTAACAGCTTTGCGTAGAGGTGTGCATATTATTGCTGCCACTCCGGGCCGTTTGCACGACATGATCCGAAAAAACAAAGTCGATCTCTCGCAGGTTAAAATCCTTGTACTTGACGAAGCAGACGAAATGTTAAATATGGGTTTCCAGGAAGATGTTGATGCAATTCTTGAAAAAACGCCTAAAGAAAAGAATACACTTCTTTTCTCTGCAACTATGCCCAAAGAGATTGCTGCAATCGCGAAAAATTACATGACCAACCCGATCGAAATCGCGGTTGGGAAAAAAGGTAGCGGTGCTGAAAATGTTGAGCATATCTACCATATGGTTCATGCAAAAGACCGATATTCAGCACTTAAACGCGTGATGGACTTTGTCCCGGATATTTATGGAATTGTATTTTGCCGTACTCGTGCAGAAACAAATGAAATTGCTTCACAACTGATTCAGGATGGATATAGTGCGGAGGCACTTCACGGTGATCTTAGTCAGGCTCAACGTGACTATGTAATGGAGAAATTCCGCACAAAAGGAGTTCAGATGCTTATTGCAACTGACGTGGCAGCACGCGGAATAGATGTAAACGACCTTACTCACATTATCAATTATAATTTGCCTGACGATATCGAGAATTATACCCACCGAAGCGGCCGTACCGGTCGCGCAGGAAAATCGGGAATCTCGATCTCAATCATTCACATGAAAGAGCAGGGCAGAATTAGAATGATTGAAAAAGGAATCGGGAAAAAATTCTTACGTCAGCCAGTACCAACAGGTAAAGTGATATGTGAAAAACAGCTCATGTCACTGATTGACAAACTAGAGACAGTTAACATCAATGAAGATGAAATTGCACCTTTCCTCCCGGCAGTCAATGCCAAATTGGAATCACTTTCGAAAGAAGACCTGATCAAACATTTTGTATCGCTGGAGTTTAACCGTTTTATTGAATATTACGGCAATACCCCCGATCTGAATGCACCTGATACGCATGAAAGAGGCGGAAGAGACAGTCGTGACGGACGTGATAGCCGCGATGGACGCGAAAGTCGTGACGGACGCAGGGGTTCTTCTGAAGGATTGACACAATTCCGTCTGAACGTTGGTTTATCACAAGGATTAATTCCTAAAGATGTTATTACTTTTGTGATTGATGCAACAGGTAGCAGGAATGTCGAAATTGGTAAGATTGAACTTTTCAAAACACATGCGTTGGTTGAAATCGATTCTCAGGCTGCAAATGCCTTTTTAAAGAACAGCCGGGGTATGAACTTTAGGGGATCGTTCTTTGATGCCGAAGTTAACAATTCTGGTCGTGAAGGTGGCGATCGTGGTGGCGACAGAGGAGGTGACATTCGTGGCAGATTTGACCGTGGCTTCCGGAAACCAGAAGGTGGTGGTGAGTTTAAACGCCGCGACAGAAAGAAAAGGTTTTAAAAACTCAACATACTTAAGAAGCCGGAAAGCATTATTGCATTCCGGCTTTTTTGCTGCAAGGATATTTTAATTATGTTGCTAAAACCTGATTTAATAGAGAGCGAAATCTTTGCAATGACTTCTTTGTTATATAGCTAAACCATATCATTTAATTTTCATCGTTCACAAAGGATTACAATGGCTCATTCGGCAATAGACACATACGAAAACCATCCAGGTAAAAAACGGATCAGAATCGCTGTTTCGCTATTTTATTTTAGTATGGGACTCTGTTTTGCCTCCTGGGCAAGCCGGATTCCTGATATTAAAACAGCGCTGAAACTCAGTGATGCGGCATTTGGTACCATTTTATTTGCACTGCCAGTTGGACAGTTTTTGATGATGCCGTTCTCAGGAAAACTGGTTACTCATTTCGGGAGCCAAAAAGTAATTTTGTTCGCTGTTCCGGCTTATGCACTTAGTCTCACAAACCTGGGGCTTGCAACACAGGGATGGCACCTCGGAATCGGACTTTTTATATTCGGGATATTTGGAAACATGTGTAACATCGCAATCAATACGCAGGGCATTGCTGCTGAAAAGCTATACGAACGTCCAATTATGTCGGCATTCCATGGTGGATGGAGTGTTGCCGGGTTTACTGGTGCCCTGGTTGGATTAGCCATGATTAATCTGAAATTCCCTCCTTATCTCCACTTCTGGATTGTTATTGGGATGGTTTCTGCTATTGTCGCACTGAATTACCAGATGCTGATACCGGGAAAAACCGGACCGGCAATGGCTTCGTCGAAGAAACGATTCTTCTCAAAACCCGACAGTACATTGTTACAACTGGGTGTGATTGGGTTCTGTAGCATGGCCAGCGAAGGGGCTATGTTTGACTGGAGCGGTGTCTACTTTAAGGATGTAGTAAAGGCACCCTCATCACTGGTAATTCTGGGTTATACCTCGTTTATGATCATGATGGCTTCCGGAAGATTTGTGGCCGACAGGCTGGCAGCCAGGTTTGGCAGAAAACTTCTTCTGCAGGTTAGTGGCGTTTTAATTTCTTCCGGATTGTTTCTCTCAGTTTTCTTCCCCTACCTTATCCCTTCCACGATCGCATTTATGATGGTTGGATTAGGCGTTTCAAGTATTGTTCCATCTGTGTACAGCGCCGCAGGAAAACACCCCACAATCGCGCCAGGAATTGCATTGGCCACCGTTTCGAGTGTGAGCTTTCTTGGTTTTTTAATGGGGCCACCGCTAATTGGTTATATTTCCGCCGCTGCCGGATTACGATACTCATTTGCCGTGATCGGTGTCTTCGGCATCTGCATCACGCTTCTTGTTTCGAAGATCAAGGCGATGCATTAATAGGTCGGGGATTCCGGCATTTGTGAACGTATCTTGCTATAAGTTCGATGGTTACCGCAAAAACTAAAGTTAACCCTCCCGGAATCGCCGAGGGCACTGAAAAAGTCTCTTGGACATAATTATTAAACTTAAAGCAGTAAAATACAGGTTCAAAACCTTGTGGTTTACTGCTTTTTTTCGTATCTTACAGCCTTAAATAAAGGCGCTTAGATGTTAGCACAACAACAAAAACTCCAGCTGAGTACATTCTCAGATTTATATGACCTTATTGTACCCAAGGATAACCTTTTACGAAAAATTAACGAGCTCATCGATTTTTCGTTCGTCTATGATGAGCTGGTAAACAAATACTGCTCAAACAATGGACGCATCGCTGAAAGTCCCATCCGCATGTTTAAGTACCTGTTGCTCAAAACCATATATGATGTTTCAGATGTGGATGTAGTAGAACGGTCCCATTTTGACATGTCTTTCAAGTACTTTTTGGAAATGACACCTGAAGAAGATGTGATAAATCCGAGTTCGCTTACCAAATTCAGGAAGCTGCGGTTGAAGGATACGGATTTGTTGAACCTTCTGATAAGCAAGACTGTTTCCATTGCCATTGAAAAGGGAATCATCAGATCGAAGTCCATTATTGTTGACGCCACACATTCATTATCCAGATCGAACCCATTGTCACCCATAGAAGTATTGAGGGAACGTGCCCGGCAACTTCGCAAGGTAGTTTATTCCACCGATGAGAACTGGAAAGGGCGAATGCCTAAAAAGAATGAAGACAATGATCTGGAGCAAGAATTATCTTATTGCGGCAAGCTTGAAAAGGAGATAGAATCAGATGAAGTGCTGCGGTCAATACCCAAGGTATAAGAAAAGCTAAATCTGTTGAAGGAAACAATTGAAGATACTATGGATCATTATACGCTCTCAAAGGATCCTGATGCCCGAACAGGCCATAAGACGGCGGATTCCTCATTCTTTGGATTCAAAACCCATATAGCCATGACCGAAGAACGTATTATTACAGCGGCTATAGTAACATCCGGGGAAAAGGGTGACGGTCCTGAATTGCCGGCATTGCTTGAGGCCAGCCAAGATAATGGAATTGAAGTAGATACAATTATTGGTGACGCGGCCTACTCAGGAAAGGAGAACCTTAAGTTGGTTGGTGGGCAGGAGATAAAAATTGTTTCAAAGTTGAACCCCTCTATTACTCAAGGTTTCCGTCAACAAGAAAATACGTTTGATTACAACAAGGATGCAGGAATGTTTGTATGCCCATCTGGGCACATGGCTATCAGGAAAGTGATTCAGGTAAAGAAAGAAAAAGGCAAAAGTCAAACAGATTCCTATTTCTTCGATGTTGAAAAATGTAAAACATGTGCATTAATGAATGGATGTTATAGACCTGGGGCAAGAACAAAATCCTATACTGTTGCTATTAAATCTGATGAACATAAGGAACAAATGAAGTTTCAACAGACTGATTACTTCAAAGAAAAAGCAAAACACAGGTATAAGATTGAAGCAAAAAATAACGAATTAAAAAATGTACATGGATACGGAAGAGCCAATTCGTACGGAATTGCCAGTATGCAAATGCAAGGTGCAATGGCTATTTTTACTGTAAACCTGAAAAGAATCCTCAAGTTAATGAACTAATAGTAGCGCCGAACCCAAATACCTTAAAATACCCCAAAAACATCCCGAAAACACTCCATATAGACAACCCACAAGCACTTTTGATATAAAAATTTGCGCTTCGGACTTCGCACTGATAGAAAAAAACTGGCAGATAAAAGATAGGTCTTCAACTGCCAGCCTTTTTTCAAAAGACTATTTTAATAAGAGATACTTTTTCAGTGCCCCCGAATCGCCTCAGGTCTATATTCAGATTCAAAAAACTTCGCAGTTGTACTCAATATTGGTAAAGGTGAAAGTTCCTCAGATCAAATCGCCTTCAGGATAAGTTTAGACGGCGTCGGCATTACCTTCAATTGTAGTTCCATTCAATTTTTTGTAATCCTTTAAAGAAGTACACGGGTAATTCCAGAGTCGGAATGGATATCTTAAAACTCATTTCGCTTAAATACCTGTTCTATAGCATATTTAGGCAATACCGTGCGTCTGTTTCAAAACTGCACAACACCCCATCACATTTAAAGGAATGAAATACTTGATTAAGTTTTTTCTTGAAATTCACCACCATGAAAAAGCAATTATCTATTTGTAAACATATTCTATACTCTGCCCACCTGCCTTTATCTGGTCGATTACCTTTGCGTAAAATTTCAAATAAGTCGCTCTTGAATTTAGAACAGCATCTTTCTGATTAACAACGCCAATCTTATCTCCGATGATCAGACAACCTTCGGTGTCGCTAATCGTATTACCCCAGTGAATCAGAATAAACTCGTAGTCGGGCACATTTTGTACCCAGATCATATCGTGATTATATGCTTTCGAAAAATGCGGAGAGAAGCGCGTACCCAAAGGATATATACCAAATGGGATACAGGTTTCACCCTTTATTTTGGTTGTACGGCCGGCATCTTCAATGCTGAAACAAAAATATTCGCCATTAATGAACACCCTGCTAATCTCACAATCGGGATGGTGAAGGAATCGTTCTACTTTAATTAGTGCCATGTGGATTATTTAAAAATTTACTTAGTACATGACAAAAACACACAATTATCTGATATTCAATAATCTATGTTGATAACTTGATGGTAACTATTATCAAATATAAATATAAAACCCTGACATTTAGTATTTTAGGAGAAAACCACTACGTATGACTCCAAGATACATGAACACCAGGGTTGAGAGTAAAAATAGTATTTTATTCTCAACATTATCGCAAATATTCGGGGACAAAATGAATTTGGCCCGAATAAAGTT
>Ga0209386_1000958_pt1 | contig 12801 bp, 10 predicted proteins | sample NGEPertwo_FD_184510 | JGI IMG/M metagenome (GOLD analysis project Ga0209386, IMG submission 184510) | Arctic peat soil microbial communities from the Barrow Environmental Observatory site, Barrow, Alaska, USA - NGEE Permafrost154B-two... | ecosystem: Environmental > Terrestrial > Soil > Wetlands... | reverse complement strand
AAGGCTTTCGTTGGACACATCTGAGCACATAGATATTTTCCATCACATGTATCGCAAAAAATCGGATATCCGTTTTGACCAATCACTCTGGCTTTGAAAGGACAAGCGTCAAAGCATAGATAACATTTCGTACACTTTTCACGATCAACTTGAATTACGCCATTAACTCGTTGCAGGGCTTCGGTTGGGCAAGCTTCTAGGCATTTTGGTTCAGGACATTGACGGCAAACGGAGACCGTCTCTTCTTCTGGCCAGCGACTTGCGACTTTGATCTTGCTACCATCTTCCACAGTCCCTTGATAATGAACCTGAAAACATGTCTGTTCACAAATTCGGCAACCAGTACAGATCTTCGAATCAAAGATCAGCATTTTCTCACTCCTTTTATTATTTATCCGATCACTAACAGCCCTTCATCTTCCACTTAATAGCATCATAGGAATAACAAATGAGATTCTCATGTTCCTGTTTAACCCGGTGTTTACCTAGAATTCAACCATTTCATTAATCCGTTGCTCTGGTAGTACTTTTGTCACCACTCGAGCTTCCTCCTTTGTTACTACGAAGATTTAGCAGGTGGACTAGATCCGGTTAATGCCAAACTCATGATGCCCTAAAATCTCCGCCTTGCTCAATTTCTTGGACATCACTTCACAAACTTCTTCAAAAAGAAGCTCCCCAACTTCGATGGTTTCATCCTCTGTGACAACTGTTCCCGCATTGAGATCCATATTGTCGTTCATGTTTCAAACGTAAATGCTCTGTTCCATCAAGTTGATGAATTGGACCACTCTCTGACGCACCGTATCATCTACGCTACGTTCTGCTAACAAATGCTCAGCACCAATCAATTCAGTGATTTCAGCTAGGATGACGGTTGCTCCATGATCCACTATTTTTTCACTGACATACCCTAATGCTGGATTAGAAGAAATACAGGAGCAAGCGTCAGATCCACCACACTCCGTCGAGAAAATAATGTCTTCAAAACTTATTTCCTCACGGGGGACTGGACTCGCTTTCCCAATCAATTATCGAGCGATCTGGCACCCTTGGAAATCGCAAAAGGCAAAGTGTAAATCTCACTTTAACAAAGGAAGTTAAAATGAGATTTACACTTTCTTCAATAATATCTATCCCTGTAGTTATCTTTAATTATTGGAAGGGATTACCGGCATTCGTTGCCCACATAAGTTGTAGAAAGGAATATTGAATTCAAGAGCCTTTGCCTGCTCTTCAAAATAGCCTGTATCTGTCCAGCAGGAGAAAGTCCGGTTCTCATTACTCGATTATCAGCGAGATGTGAGCCTTTCGAAGGGTGGAGCTGGGGACCATCTGTTTCATCACCCTGGTAGCGAGCTAGATTGCACGCTTGTTCACAAATCCCGCAACCGCTACATACAGAGGAATGTCACACCTCTTTGTTTGTTAAGAAGCGAGTAGCTCCTTGATTTTGTCAACAGCAGAGGCCGCATCTGATGCAAACCCATCTGCCCCAATTTCATCGGCAAATCTTTGGGTAATGGGAGCTCCTCCGACCAGCACCTTTACCTGATCTCTTAGGTCTGCTTGCTCTAAACCTTCAAGCACTGCTGACATTACAGGCATTGTGGTAGTAAGCAGGGCAGACAGGCAGAGAAACTGGGGTTTATGTTCTTGTATAGCTTGGATGAACTTCTCTACAGGAACGTCTACTCCTAGGTCTATGAGTTTACATCCGGCACCTTCCACCATCATTCCAACCAAACTTTTGCCGATATCGTGCAAATCTCCTTTCACAGTGCCAATGACTACTGTAGCTAGACCTTTAGCAGCGTCACCTATTAATAATGGTTTAACCAATTTAAGGCCATACTGCATGGCACGAGCTGCAATCAGCATTTCAGGTACAAAGATCTGACCTTGTTTAAAATTCTCTCCTACTACAGCCATGGCGCCTATTAATCCGTTCTGAAGAATATCGTTTATTTCTAAACCTTCGCTTATTGCTTGATTAACAAGCTCCTCAGTTTTTTTAGCGTCGCCCTTAATGGTAGCTTCCTTAATACTTTCAATAATCGTCATTTTCATTCTCCTTCAATTTTGAGTTTATTAAGTTTTCATATCCCTACGTTGTAGATAAATAATCCTTATTTAGTTGTGCAATGCCCGTATAGCAGCTTTAATCCATTGTTTAATCTTATCCAAGTCAAACTCTACTGAATTTACTGCCATTATTGCGTCATTGCGTACGGCAAAGGCCGTACCTTTGCAAGTTTCTTTAATACTCCTTAGCTTTGTTTCCATCTGTTCCTGGGAAATTTCCAGCATGTCTTTATTGGGATCCACGCAAATGTCCAATGGGATATGTCCCATCACTTCTACAGCTTTTGCTAAATCAGTCCAAGGCCCGACGTGAAACATCTTTACATTTGGGGTTTGTTTAATTAGTTCTAGGAACCCAGTAGTATTGCCGCAGCTGTGCCAATAACTAAGTCCACCCTCGTAGGCTGAGAGTTCCTGCTCATAGGGCAGCACAAACTCTTCATACATTTTCGGCGAAATCGTTGGGTAATCCACTTCGTCATTAAATAAGTGTCCAGGAGTCATGGGTTGACCCAAGAACTTGGCCCTCTCTGCCAACCAGTGTTTGCGAGCATCTGTAGTATAGCGCATTATCTTATGCACGAATTTCGGTTCCAGTAGCATATCCATCAGCAGGTTCTGCATCCCGCGGAGGTGTATTGCCATACAGAAGGGACTGCGGGCCCAGCCGGGAAACATGATTGGGAATCTGCCGTCAACCAGTTCTTGGATACGGCTGTAATACTGGTGAATTAAGGGCATAAATCCGCTTTTATAAAAGTCCGGCAAAGGCAAGCGCTCCAGATCTTCCTGGGTTTGAATGAGTGGAGGTTCTCCAATCCAGCCTTCCCTATTTTCAAACATCACAAGTTTTGGTCCAAAGAAACTTAATTCGGTGATGACTCCGAACCAGATAAATATGTTGCCGTCATAGTAAGTATTATCATCAAAGTGCTTAAATTTAAAATCATTTATTTTAAGCTGATATTCCAGATGGGCATCTGGATCCGAATAATAGCGACGAAGGTCAAGATCAAAGACATTGTGCCAAAATCCATTATCCGGTTCCACCACAAAAGGTACTACTCTACCATCTGTCTGCTTAGGAATCCCCCTCCAGTGGTCTCTATACCACAATTGAGGTTGCCAAAACTGTTTATTGGTTTGATTACGAGGGCTTTGTACTATATCATCCATTCTGTCAAAAAGTCTTTTCAGGCTATCGCTTGTCATACGATTTCCCTCCTACTTATTGCTTTTTAGGCAAGCGCCACTGTAAATCGGATTAACTAGCTCAGAATAACGTGCCAAATAACCTGTTTCCCCATGAGGCTGCGGTTGCCAAGTAGCCCTACGCCGCTCAATTTCGCCAGCATCTACATTAAGTTTGAGTAACCGATTAGGGATGTCGATCTCAATCGCATCTCCGTCCTGCACTAAGGCAATCAGCCCTCCTTGGGCTGCCTCTGGTGAAACATGGCCAATGGCAGGTCCTCTTGTGGCCCCTGAAAAACGTCCGTCAGTTACCAGTGCCACCTGTTTTTCTAGGGCCATGCCACAAATCGCTGATGTTGCACCAAGCATTTCTCTCATCCCAGGTCCACCGATAGGGCCTTCATAACGAATCACTACTACGTCTCCAGGTTTTATTTTACCGTGATAGATCGCCTCCATGGCGCTTTCTTCCCTGTCAAACACACGGGCTGTTCCAGTGAATTTCAGCATTTCGGGGGCTACTGCCGATTGTTTGATTACGGCTCCATTTTCTGCCAGATTTCCTTTCAATACCGCAATCCCGCCCTCTGCATGATAGGGGTCTTGAATCGTTCTTATGACCTGATCGTTGCGGACAACCGCCTGCTCAAGGTTATCCTTTATCGTCTTACCAGTTACAGTCATACCCTCCAAGTGCAGCTGAGGAGCCAATTGTTTTAACACTGCCTGAACTCCACCCGCATCGTGCAGGTCGTGAATCGTATGCGCCCCACCTGGGGTCAAGTTACAGATGTGTGGAGTTTGCCTGCTAAACTCATCAAATATATCTACACGAATGGGGATTCCGGCTTCATGCGCAATGGCGGGTAGATGAATGGTTGCATTGGAGGAACCGCCCACCGCCAGCACGTAACGGATGGCGTTTTCAATCGATTCTCGGGTAATAATATGTTTGGGAGTAATTCCTTTGTCCAGGAGTTCCATGATCTTGCGTCCACTTTCTTCCGCCAAACGAAATTTCCCGGCGCTTACAGCAGCTGTGGTACCACAGCCAGGTAAGGACATGCCCAGGGCCTCTGTAGTAGAGCTCATGGTATTGGCGGTAGCCATATGAGAGCACGAACCAACCCCTGGGCAAACCACATTTTCAAATTCCGCTAGGTCCTGTTCGTTAACTTTCCCAGCATAATAACGGCCAATGATTTCATAGGCATCCCCACTATTGAGATTATCCCTGTCCCTCCATTTACCCGCAAGCATTGGGCCGCCGGTAACAATGATGGCTGGAATATTGAGCCTAACTGCGGCCATCAGCATAGCAGGTACAATCTTATCACAGGAGGCCAGCATAACCATTGCATCAAAACCGTGAGCTCTAACCATTAACTCCACCGAGTCGGCGATCAAATCACGGCTCGGAAGAACCATTCGCATACCATCATGTTCCATGGCAATGCCGTCGCACAGGGCAATGGTATTAAACTCCAATGGTGTACCACCAGCTGAGGAAATTCCCTTTTTGACAAACTGAGCCAACTCTTTTAGAGGTATATGCCCTGGGTTAATTTCGTTCCAAGAGTTAACCACAGCAATTAGGGGTTTTTTTAGATCAGAGTCTGTGAGCCCGGCTGCTTTGAATAGAGCCCGTTGACCCAAGCGTTCGATACCATCTACTACCTTTGAACTGTTTTTACGCATATGATCCATGATGCAGATGTCCTCCTTCAAGAACCCTTATTTGCTTTGAATTCAGAGTAAACGCGGCGAGAAGTTTCCAACCACAGTTTGGCTTGGGACAAGGTACCATAGGAGCCTTCATAAAGAGCATCCGCCCATATCTCAACATTCTTCCCACCGCTTTTGGTGAGAATTTCTTTTATTTTTGCTTCCATTTCTGTCTCAGTTGCCCGTAACACATCATTAATAGGATGGATGGACACCTGCAAGATTGTCTCAGGTTTGCGAAGTTGGTGCGCCTTTTCTAGGTTAGTTGCTGCACTTACATGCAGCATTCTCAACCCTGGAAGCTCAACTAAGTCTTCAAGAAATGGAGTAAGATTCCCACAGCTGTGGTAGTAATCAATTCCACCGTAAAACGCTGCTAGTCTTTTCTCATAGGGAAGGATGAATTCGCGATAGGTAGAGACGGAAAAAAGATTGCCGTCTACTTCATCATTGTATTGATCTGAACTGGTTGGATCCCTGTACACGCAGTAATTCCAACGATAGTTCATATCCTGAGGGTTAATCCCAAGGAATTTACACCTGTCTGTTTCCCATTTAATCCGACTTTCTACAATGAAGTTCATTAAGCGGTGCACGAATTCGGGGTTATCCATTAGGTCATAATACAAGGGTGTGAATCCTCGTAGCATGCAAGCGATGCTCCACGGCCCCCGGGCCCAGCCCGGAAACAGTACTGGAATCTCTCCGTTAACCATTTCACTTATCTTGCTGTATAACTCATGAATCTTTGGCATCAGGCCACTCTTGTAAAAGTCGGGTAAGGTGAGCTTGTCTAGGTCAGCATGTTCGCGGATTACGTGATCTCCATATGTCGGATCACAGCTTTCACTGATAATCCACTTTGTTCCGAACAAGCTTGGCTCCAAAGCCACAGCATAGTCCACACCCACAGCGGAGTTGAACACTGTGTCATCCTGCACTTCCCGGTTTAGGAACAGTTTCCATTTTAACTGGCTCTCGAGACATACCCTTGGATCGTTGTAGTAATCTGCGAGGGTAAAGTTGACGAAATCCTTTAAGATGGTTTTACCTAAACCAACGACTAGCCTGAAATCCTTATCCTCTTGGGAAACCGATTTTTGTTGGGCGGCCACTTCTTTAACCTGCGCTATTAATTCCTGTACTGTCACAATACATAACCTCTTTTCGTTTGCTCTAAAGAAAATCAGACCTGACTCTCTGCTTAGATGCCGAGATCGCGAATTATTTACAACCTGATCCAATATAATTTGGCTTTTGTACCTCGATGTCCATATTTCTTGCCCAAATCGGCCGTCTCTATATCTTGGTCTAACTAATTTTATAATTTACAACGGTGCAGTGCAGTAGTCCAAATACTACCAATCACAGAACACAATTAACGTAACGATATCAAAGCAACATAAATAACTAAAGCATATTATACAGTAGTTTCTTTAGCTACTTCTGCAATTAATTTGAGGGTATGCATAGTCGTTTGCGGTGTCATTCCTCCAGCCGTTGAAAGCCATAGGCCCCCGCCTTTCCCCGCTGTTTTAATCATCTCTTGACATCGCTGCCGTAATTCTTGATCTGAGGCGTCATTTAAATCAACAATGGGATGTAAGTTACCCATCAAACATTTCTTAAGAATATTCTTTGATTCCACCAAGTCGTGTTTTGGACCGATTTGGCAAACATTGCACGGAACTTTCGCCACCAAATCCATCAAGTGGGGATAGTTGTTTTCGTTATGGTAGACTTTAATCTCAGCATCTTTAACAAAGTCAAAGATTTCACACAAATAAGGATGAACGAATTCAGCATAGATATCCCTACTCAACATGCCCGGTATATGATCCCAAACGTAAATACGTTTTGCAGGACCAACGATCTCCATCTGTGCCCGCAGATATTCTTTAATAAATTCTGTAATCTTGCGCAGTAACTCATGAACTAGCTCGGGGTAATCATAGACTGCAAAGAAGAACTTATCATAACCAAGAGCAAGTGCTGCTATCTCTCCCGGGCCACCGCAGAAAAGATGCCCTTCAATATAGCCATAATCTTTTTTATATTTTTCCGGTATATGCTCGTTAAAATATTTGAGAAAGGCTAAGTTCATAGCCGTAAACTCCGCACGGCGTGGATCCGGAGGGTTAAACTTCGTAACTTCTTTTATATCGTTAAAAATCTGCGCTACCATATATGGTGGTGCATCCTTGGGAAAGGCCACTTTAGCACCCATTCCTCCCAATTCGGCCATAGCACCAAAATCCGGCCAAATTCCGGGAAATGTATAAACATCCGGCATTTGTTCATGAAACCAAAGTTGTGTCTCCAGCATCTTGGCAGGATCGGCATAGTACTCATCATCCGGCACGCCTGCTAATCTAGAGTAAATTAACCCGGTCATACAAAATACTGCTGGAATATGTTTGGTCTCCTGAAAATTAACGGCACGCAACGCTTCTTCATAAACACTCACTTCTGTTCACATTCCTCTCAAACAATTTTTTAAAGGTTTTAAGCGATTAATAATTTTTTTGTTTGACTCATTTCCCTTGTCATACCTTTTGATAGACCATTTGTTTGTTGAATTTGCAGATTAGCTTAGGGACTTAAGTAATAATGGAAAACATCTTTTTTAGTTATACGAGTACCTGCGTCGCAGTTAATCCCCAAGGTATAACTGGAACACGCGTGATGACTGCTATTTACTTGAGAGGTGCGGAATATAAAGATTTCAAACGGCTACCACATAGCGGCTTAAGACAGTGAAAAAGTATATACTTGTCAGTAATCATGTCTATGAACATAGCTACATGTGCTTCATCATTTCATCAGTGCGTTAGGCAAGAACAAAACCAAAGAAGGAACATAGGTTATAAGAAGTATAACCGTGATAATAACACCCATGATTGGAGCTATCCAGCGTGATGATTCCACTATAGAGCACTTAGCTATAGAACTTGTAATGAATAAGAGCACTCCAACCGGAGGAGTTACTCCACCTAGGACTAAGCATATCACCACGACCGTTGCGAAATGGATCGGGTCATAACCCATAGTGTTGGCGATCGTGGACAATACAGGGATCAAGATAATTGCTGCCGCTACAGTTTCTATAAAACATCCAACAACTAGGAGAAAGATAATAATCATTAAAAAGACAACGTCTGGATTATGAGAGATGCTGAGCAGTAAATTTGTAGCGATTTGAGGAAACTGCCCCATGGCCAATATCCAGCCGAAGATTGACGCGCCAGCCACGATGATCATCACCATGGTGGTAGTGCGAGCTGCCCTGTTGAATATTCCAAATATATCCTTTAACTTGATCTCACGGTACACAAAAGCGCCTATAACGAAGCAGTAAATAACAGCGATTACTCCGGCTTCTGTGGCCGTGAAGAAACCCGATAAAATACCGCCTATAATGATAATTGGTGCCAGAAGCGCCCAAATTGATGCCTTCAGACTCTGCCATGCTTCACTTAGACTGAAGGTCCCTTCACCTTCAAACTTATATTTCCGGGCCATGAAATAATTAAAGATCATTAGACTCAATGCTATAAAAACACCGGGAACGGCCCCAGCCAAAAACAATTTGCCGATTGATAAACCTGTGATACCACCATAGATGATCATAAGTATGCTAGGAGGAACAATTGGTCCCAGTGCCCCAGCAGCAGCTTGTAATGCTGCTACATACCCCCTTGGATACCCTCTCCTCACCTGTGCTGGAATCAACAGTGCGCCCACGGCTGCAGTATCGGCTGATGCCGAACCGGAAATACCTGCAAAAATCACGCTCGCGACTATTGAAACCATGGCCAGCCCGCCCTTCATCCATCCTACAAGGGAACTGGCGAAACGAACTAGACGCCGACTGATGCCGCCTTGTTCCATTATTTCCCCAGCCAGCATAAAAAAGGGAATGGCCATCAGGGAGAAAGAATCAACCGACACAAACATTCTTTGTACAATTACAGTCAGAGGAACGTTGCTTAGCATCAAGGATACCAGCGAGGAAAAGGCCATGCCATATGCTATTGGCATACCCATAACAAGTGTTATGAGGAAAAGTATAAAGAGTAAGAGTAGCATCAGTGATCAGCCACCTCGCTTTTCAAATCATGTTTAGTTCTTAATCCAGTTAATATAAATATTGCGGTAACTACGCTTCCAATTGGTATAGATGCATAAACGTAACCCATGGGCAAGTACAGCGCCGGCGAGTTTTGCTTCATAGCTACTAGTGTGGTGTTCCAGCCATAATAAATTAATACCCCAAGTAGGACTAGAATTGCTACAGCGTTAATGAACTCCATTATTCTCCGCCCCAGCGGGGGCATGAGGGAAAGAACGAGGTCCAAAGCTATATGAGATTTGTACCTGAACCCTAGAGAAGCACCCACAAATATCATCCAAACGAAAATGTAACGGGTTAGCTCCTCTGACCATGCGAACGAGAAGCTGAATATATAGCGTGAAAGTACTTGCATGAATGTAATTCCGATGAGAAATATAAAGGAGATTACCATAAATGTTTCCACACACTTGGTAAGTGCTTTGGTCACTCTTAACACCCCTTTTACACTAATTCTAATGCAAAGATGAATCTTTTATTCGACTCATCTTTGCAATTTTGCGGGAGGTTACTTTTGGATTTTATCCACCAAGTCCTGCGCATCAACTTTTTTAGCATAGTCCGAGTTTACCGATTTCACTGATTCTTTGAATGGAGCAAGATCTACTTTGATTTCTGTCATTTTGCCTTCGCTAAGCAACTTATTAACGAATTCCTTGTCACCTTTAATGTTGAGGTCCCAGGCATAGTCGGCCGCTTCCTTAGCCGCAGCTAGCATTATCTTCTGATCATCAGCCGAAAGTTTCTGCCAGGTTTTTTCACTTATGTTTATCGAAATAGCTGTAAAAATGTGCTGGGTACGTATCAGATATTTAGTGACCTCATTCATTTTCGCTGTAAAAACGGATTCAGCAGATCCTTCCATTCCGTCTACAACCCCAGTTTGCAGGGCTGTATAGGTGTCTCCCCAGGGTATCGGAGTAGGGTTTGCACCGAAAGCCTTCATCGTGTTGAAATATATGGGAGCTTCTGGAGAACGTAGTTTTAACCCCTTCATGTCGTCGAAGCTTTTGACTTTCTCGTTGGTCAATACATCGCGGAACGCAGTGCCTGTCCAAGCCAAAGAACGTATCCCCTGTTTAAGTAAGTCATCAGCCAAAGCCTTACCTACTTCGCCGTCTAAGGTTTTGCGTACATGATCATAGTCATTAAACATATACGGGAGGTCTAGAATACCTACTCTCGGAGCAAAGTTAGACATAAGCCCAGGGTCATTAATAGACATGTCTATAGTTCCTAACTGCATCCCTTCAATCAGATCACGCTGCTGTCCAATAGTACCGTTGGGGAAAATTTGGACATCAATATTACCGTTGGTATTTTCACCTACAATTTCCGCAAACTTTTTTGCAGCAATAACGAGAGAATGGTTTTCAGCCAAATGGCTTCCAAATCGTATCGTCCTTTTTTCAACGGTTTTGACGTCCTTCGAGTCGGCATCGTTGGTTCCGTTAGTATTAGTGCTACTACAACCCACCAAGAGACTTCCCGCCAGCACTAATGCTAAGGGCCATAAAATCCATTTGTTCTTCATTTTTCTTCCTCCTAACATTTTGTTGAATTTATTAAAGCCCCCATTATCACCACCTTTCACTTAACCTTAACTTATGCGTCTATTGAAGTAATCCGTCGACTACCCATTTTTTGTGAAATTTCAGCTGCTGTTTGAATCAATTCGTCCGCAATGATTCTAGCTTTCTCTTTTGGCATCCGTATTGTGGGAGCCGATAGACTGATACCTGCGATCACCTGGTTGTCATTGTCAAATATAGGCACAGCTACACAACTTAGCCCCTGTTCAACCTCCTCGTTATCCTCAGAATAACCGCTCCGGCGTATCCGCTCTATCTCTTTTTCCAGATCTTCCATTCTTGTTATGGTGTTAGCCGTAACCCTCACTAAATCCTTAGGGACATGTTCCTTCCATGTATCGCCTGGCAAATTAGCCAAGATGATTTTGCCTACTCCTGTACAGTAAGTTGGCATTCTTTTTCCAACAGAAGAGTTCATGCAGATAGATCGATCGCTGTCCACCTTGTCAACATAAACTATCTCTTGCCCATCTAGAATTGCCAAGTGCATAGTCTCTGAATACTTTTCGACTATAACGTCAATATACGGTCTCGCAATCTTTCGTATATCTAGCTGACTGAAAACTAGGTTGCCCAGTTCCAACAGCTTAATACCAAGTTTATAATGCCCGGTTTCAGGAACCTTTTCCACAAGCCTGAAATGTCTCAAGGTTGTAAGGATACCGAACACTGTACTCTTATTCAGTCCAAGTCGGCGACTTAAATCCGTAACTCCTATATGATCCTCTTTAAGAGAAAAGGACTGTAGAATTTGGACGGCTCTTTCTACAGATTGGATTAGTTTCTTTTCCAATGCTGCCTCCTTCGTGCGACATCATCGCATAGTGTTTTTGTTATGCTTCTAAAGGTATGTATTCGTCAAAATTCTTTAAATTCCTGCTATATTTAAAAAATATTTTTACCTCTTTTTGGGAAGAAAATCGGAGTACAACTTCCTCTTGATTTTGCAACGATAGAACAGCAAATCCGCCAAGTTCCCCAAGTTCCTTACTGGGTAATTTATATCAGTCCAAGTCAACGACTTAGATCCGTAACTCCTATATGATCCTCTTTAAGAGAAAAGGACTGTAGAATTTGGACGGCTCTTTCTACAGATTGGATTAGTTTCTTTTCCAATGCTGCCTCCTTCGTGCGACATCATCGCATAGTGTTTTTGTTATATAGTTCTAAAGATACATATTCATCAGAATTTTATAAATTCCTGCTATACTTTAAAAAATTTTTAACCCCTTTTTTAAAAAAAATTAAAGTACAAGTTCCTCAAGTTCCTCGCTGGGAATTTAGAAAGCTCCAAGGGCAAAACGTCTTCTGGTTCGGCTTTAAAAGTCATCTTCTCGTCGATCGATATGACCCTGACAGATAGTTAGAGTGTAAAGAAGCAAAGATTGATGAACTAGTCTAGGAAGATTATTACACCTTGCCACAAGCTAGAAAGAGAAAAGCTGAGTTCAAAGTTCTTATGAATTAGGCAGAGTCTAAGCTTAATTTTCTCCATCTAAAAGTAACTAACAGCAAAGAAGTGACAAATGTTGAACCTTTGAATATCATCGAAAAGTACAAGGAGCAGATGGCAAGAGAAAATCTCACCTCTAAGAAAATCAATGACCTATATAAGTTGATAATTTCCCACATTGCCTAGGACAGGAAAGATGACACTTATGTAATAGAAGTAAATTTTCTGTAGGGGTTTAAAGTATAACCAGTTGCTCTGGGATATACTAGCAACAGAATTTTATTTAGAAAGGTGGTGTTGCCACATGAATACAATTAAAAGTATACCCAATAGATTAGCCAAGGAAAAGTCACCCTATTTGCTCCAACATGCGAATAACCCAGTGAATTGGTTTCCTTGGGAAAATGAAGCTTTTGAAACTGCCAAGGCAGAGAACAAGCCCATTTTCTTATCTATTGGGTATAGCTAATTGTGGTTCACGAAAAATACATGCCATTGGTGCCACGTAATGGAAAGAGAATCCTTTGAAGACCATGAGGTGGCTGCTGTACTTAATCGCTACTTTATATCCATTAAAGTTGACCGCGAAGAACGCCCTGATGTTGACCATTTGTACATGG
>Ga0209386_1000957_pt1 | contig 12804 bp, 8 predicted proteins | sample NGEPertwo_FD_184510 | JGI IMG/M metagenome (GOLD analysis project Ga0209386, IMG submission 184510) | Arctic peat soil microbial communities from the Barrow Environmental Observatory site, Barrow, Alaska, USA - NGEE Permafrost154B-two... | ecosystem: Environmental > Terrestrial > Soil > Wetlands... | reverse complement strand
CCGCGGGGCCGCCGCCGGCGCCGGCGCGCTAGAAGAATGTCCGTGCCCGCTTCTACGGTCGAGGTCATATCTTGCGCCCTCCTGCCGATACACAGGTGGATGGGACCGCAACTCCAGCACAGCGACTGGCTCACGGGGTGCGTGCCGGACGAAGTCCGCGAGCAGATCCGCCGGCTCGTCGAGGTGCTCGGCTACCTGCCGCACCTGCAGCCGCTCGGCGTGGTCACGGCCGACGCCGTGTTGCTCGCCGCCAACCAGCCGCTCCTGGACCTCCTTGGGGCGGGGGGCGACGAGCTGCTCGGCGCCGACTGGGCCGACGTCATGCCCGGCTGGGAGGAGCGCGTGCGTGGCTGGGACGCGGAGGGCGCCGAGGAGCCGCGCACCCATACGTTCGAGGAGCACGTGGTGGGCGCCGGCGGCCTGGAGCTCTGGGCGCACGTGGTGGCGACGCCGGTCGTGACCGAGGGCGCGGAGGGCGGGGAGCGCGGAGTCACAGACGCAGCTCCTGCCCTCGCCGCCTGGACGTTGTTCCTCAGCGACTGCAGTCCGGAGCTCCCCGATGGGGTCGAGGGCCGGCGGCGCGAGATCCTCGAGCTCCTCTTGGAGAGCCCCGGGGAGTTTGTCGTCAAACTCGATGCGGACGGCCGCATGGACTTCGTGTCGCCGTCGCTCTGCGCCGCTCTCGGGCGCTCGGCGGAGGCCCTCCTCGGACGGCCCCTCGACGATGACCACAGCTTCGCGGCGGCGTACCGGGCTCAACTGGCCGGGATGTGGGAGGAGCTCGCCCGGCCGCCATTCGGCGTCCAGCGGGAGATGACGCTGCAGACGCCCGACGGAGAGCTCGCCGTCGCGTGGAAGTTCGAGGCGCTCATCGGGGACGGTGGCGTCGTGCGCGGCGTCTTCGGTCTCGGCCGCGACGTCAGCGAGCGACGCCGGGCCGAGCGCGCGCTGGAGCGCAGCGAGCTTCGCCTGCGCACCCTGGTGAACGAGACGAACCAGATGACCTGGGTCACCGGGCTCGACGGCGCCATCGACAGCCCCGTCGGTGACTGGACGGCCTTCACGGGGCAGTCCGCGGAGGAGATGCTCGGCGAAGGATGGCTGGAGGTCGTGCACCCCGACGACCGCGATCGGGTGGCGGCCACGTGGCGGGACGCTACGTCCGCGGGCGGCGTCTATGAGTGCGAGTATCGCCTGCGCAGAGCCGACGGCGAGTTCCGCTGGATGGCCTCGCGGGCGGTGCCGCTGCCCGCCGCGAGCGGCGGCACCGAGTACTTCGGTGTCGGCCAGGACGTCAGCGAGCGTCGCGGCGCCGAGGATGGCCTGCGGCGGCAGCTCGACCTCGAGACGATGCTGGCGGCCATCTCCTCGCGTCTCATGAGCGCCCGGGCCGCGGACGTGCGCGAGGTCTTCGACTACGCGCTGGCCGAGGTCGGCCTGAGCACAGGCGTCGACAACGTGAGCATGCACGAGCTCGCTCTCGACCGCGTGACGGTCGCTCGCGGGCGGGTGTGGCGTCGCAGCGGCGGCCGGGTCGAGGCGAGCGAGGCGCTCGCGACGCTCGCCGACCTCGACTGGCTGCGTCCGCGACTGGAGGCGCGGGAGATCGTCACAGTCGCGGAAGTCGGCGAGCTGCCCTCCGAGGCTGAGGCCGAGCGCCGTCTGTGGGGTAGCCTCGGCCTTCGCTCCATCATCGTCGCCCCCCTCGTGTTCGATGACGCGCTCGTCGGTATCTTGGCCCTCGCCACCGCCGACATGTCGCGCACGTGGGACGAGAAGGACCTGCACGTGCTGCGCGTCCTCGCCGACCAGGTCACGAGCGAGCTGCTCTCGTGTTGGGACGAGGTGAACCTCGCGGCCGTGAGCGACTGCTTCTTGAGCTTCGGCCCGGACTACGAAAGCAACCTCGAGGCGATCTGCGCCGCGCTCGGCCGGGTGAGCGGCGCCTCCTTCGTGCTGTACAACCGTCGCCGGGGCGAGGATCTGCACACGGTGACGTCGTGGAACGCTCCCGCTGATCTGCCCGTGGTCACGGCCGCGTCCGGTCGAGCGTGCGCCGACGTCATCGCACGGGGGGGCGACGACGTGCTCGTGATCGCCGATCTGCAGGACACCGTGTATGCGCACACGAGTCCGATCGTGAAGAAGTACCGCCCGCGGACCTACTGCGGCTACCCGGTCAAGGCCGAGGGCCGCGCGGTCGCGTCGCTGTGCGCCCTGTTCGACACCGACGTCACACTGCGCTCTAGTCAGCTCGAGCTCTTTCGCGTGCTGGGGCGAGCCGCCGCCGTCGAAGAGTCGCGGCGGCTCGCCGACGAAGACCGTCTGCTCGGACTCGCCCAGCTCGAGCAGGCGATGGAGCGCACGGTGGCCACGCTGTCGGGCGCCATGAGCACGCGTGACCCCTACACCGCGGGCCACGAGCGCCGCGTGGCGCAGCTGGCGGTGGCCATTGGCGGCGCGATGGGCATGGACGATGCCGATCTGAGGCTGCTGCGCCTGGCCGCGACCGTGCACGACATCGGCAAGATCGCCGTGCCGGCGGAGATCCTCAGCAAGCCCACACGGCTGAGCGAAGCCGAGTTCGCCATCATCAAGGTGCACAGCCAGGCGGGGCAGGAGCTGCTCGAGCCGGCCGAGCTACCCGAACGGGTCGTGGCCGCGGTCCTTCAGCACCACGAGCGGTTGGACGGCAGCGGCTACCCCGACGGGCTCGAAGGCGATGCCATCGGTCGCTTCGCTCGCATCCTTGCGGTGGCGGATGTCACGGAGGCCATGTCCTCGCACAGACCGTACCGGGCGGCACTCGGCGTGGAGCCGGCGCTGGAAGAGATCGAGAGTGGCCGTGGGGTGCGCTTCGACGCCGAGGTCTGCGACATCTGCCTGCGCCTGTTCCGCGAGGAGGGCTTCAGCTTCGTGGAGTGAGGGGCGCGCGGACGCGCAGAGCGTGTTCGATCAGGCTTACGTCGAGCGGCACGTCGCCCAGTGCCTCGCCGTCCACATCGAGGGGAAACACGCCGCTGCGGGGCGGCCGTGAAGGGGGGTCGAGCGGTTCCAGCCGCAGGGCGCGACACGTGAAGTGGTGCACGCCGGGCTCGCTCGTGTGGGTCCCCGCGTACACGGTGAGAAACCTCCCCACGAGTCGCCAGCGCGTACGAGTCTCGAGGGCGATCACCTCCAGCAGGCCATCGTCGGGCCGCGCCATCGGTGCGATGCGCATGCCGCCGCCGAACGTCGTGCCGTTGCAGATCGCTACGGCATGGCTGTCGAGCAGGCGTTCGCCTTCGCCTCCATCTGGCAGCGCGACGCGGCAGCGCAGTCGCACGCGGCGGCACATGACGATGCCGCGCAGGGCGGCCTGGGCGTAGGCGATGCGGCCGCCCAAGATGGCGGGGGCGGTGGCGACGTAGCGATCCACGAGCCCGCCGACGCCGGCGGAAAGCACGTTGATCCAGTAGCGATCCGCCAGTCGTCCGCCACCGCCGGTGAAGCGCGCCAGCCCGACATCGACGGCGCGCTCGTGACCGCCTGCTACGGCGGCGAGGTAGTCCTCCACGCGGTGCGCGATACCGAGCGCGCGGCCGAAGTCGCCGCCGGTGCCGGTGGCGATGAGGCCGAGCGAGGGAAGAGCGGCGGTCTCGCTACGCCCGCCGGGGCGCGCTTGACGGGCCTGCATCAGCCCGTTCACGACTTCGTGCAGCGTGCCGTCGCCGCCGAGGCTGATCACGAGGGGCCGCCGCTCGCCTGCGGCGGCGGCGGCCAGGTCCGTCGCCTGGCGGGCTCCGGCGGTTGTGACGACGTCGAGCTCGCCCAGGGCCTCGCGCAAGGCGCTCAGGAGATGCGAAAGGTCGCGGCCGGTGCGGCCGCGACCTGCGGAGGGGTTTGCGATGACGAGGGGGCGCCGCGCGGCGCCGGGGTCTGGCGTGTGCATGAGGGAAAGGTACCAGACGGCGCGGCCCGCGTCAGGGCGCCGTCCGCCCGCGCCGTGCAGGGATCCCCGTGGTCCAGGCCCTCGTGCGCGGCGCACGCTGCGTGCCCGCGCCGGTGCCCTGTCGTCCCCGAGCCGGAGGCTGATCCCTTGGCATCTATCGAACGCCCGCCGATCGAGCCGCTGAGGCCCGCCTTCGCGACCACCTACCACTCCGCGGCGGAACTCGACCGCCTCAAGCAGGCCACGCTCGACACCCTCGACGCAGTGGGGGTGCAGTTCCAGGAGGTCCCGTCCGTGAACGGCGGCGGACGCGTCCTCAGGGAGCCGCGCCGGGCGTAGCCGGGGCGCGGCGGTGGAATGCTCTGTGCACACCTAGCACAAGGAGCGAGGATGATCGTCGTGCGCTCGTCGACCGTGGTCGACGTCCCCATCGAACAGGCTGGGCACCACTGGGCCGATTTCGTGCGTCAGCGGCTCTCCGATCGCAACTTCGTGCCGGACGAGTGGCTCCTCAAAGACAACGCTTGCGGCGTGTTCGGCCGCGGCGACGTCACGTTCGAGTCGGTGAGCGTCGCGCGCACGCGCGTGACCCTGTCGGTGCAGCTCGACTTGTCGCCGTCCGACCCCGCTACAGGCCCGGAAGTGGAAGAGACCTATCGCCGGGCGGTCGCCCATCTGGATCGCTATCGCGACTTCGCCGAGATGCGCTGAAGCTAGCGGCCGGTGGCCGGCCGGCGTGGGATGCCGGCCGATGAGCGGCCCGCGGGCCCGAAGGGCCCCGTCGCGGGCCGGACTAGCCCAGCCTCTCATTCCGGTAGTAACATAGGTGGTCTACGAAGGCACGGCCTGCACTCACCGTCAGGGGGTCACGTGACGGCCTCGCCGACTACAGGCGCCTACGGCTCGGCCAAACGAAGGCACCCGCGTCTTGTACGGCGCACGGCCTGGCTGCGGCGTCATTCCGTCGCGGTCGGTGTGGCGGCCGTCGTCCTCATCGCCGCCGTCTTCTTTCTCGACGCCCGCGTGCACCCCGTGACCATGGCCGGGTTCTACCTCGTGCCGCTCACCCTGCTAGCTCTTTCGGCGCGTGAGCGGCTCGTGGCCGCGGCCGGCGTCGTCTGTGGCCTGCTCACCGTGCTCGTCATGGTCGAGCAGGACAGGCTGGCGGAGAGCAACCTCTTCTACCTGCTCTACGGCGGCCTCGCCGGCGTGAGCCTCATCATCCTCGCCTATCTCATCCGCCGCCTGTCCACGATCAGCGACTACGCCACCCTGCGCGCCCATCTCTCCGAGGCCGGGGCGGACATCCTCACCAGTGGCGGCACGCGCGACGACCTCGACGAGCTGCTCCAGTACGCTCTCGAGCGTCTCGGCGAGCAGCTCGACGCCACCGCCGGCGTGCTCCTTTTCCTCGAGGATGGCTACTGGCACGGACGCGCTGGGTTCGGCCTCGGCGTCGATGCCCGTGAGATCGCGGCGGAGTACGGCGACATGGCACTCTCCGCGGAGGCCATGCGCACGGAGACGACCGTGGCGCGCGACCTGACCAGCGGCGATCCCACGCCGGGCCCGCTCGCCGCGCGCCTGCGCCTCGAGCGCGTGCTGGTCGTGCCCATGCGCGCCCTCGATCGCGAGGTCGGCGTGCTCGTGTACAACCGCGCGCAGGCGAGCGGCGATTTCGATCGCGAGCAGGTGAACCTGGCGGAGTCGGTCGCCCGCTATCTGGGCGTCGCCGTGGACAACGTACGCCTCATGCTCGAGCTCGGCGCCAAACGCCGCGACCTCGAGCTGGTGCGCGACTCGAGCCTCGACTTCGCCCAGAGTCTGGACATGACCGAAGTGCTCGAAGCCGTCGTCACGCGGCTCCTCGACGCCCTCGACATGCACGCCTGCGACGTGTACGAGGTGGACCAGGACGCCGGGGTGCTGCGGATCCTCGTCAGTTTTGACGACCTGGAGTTCGATGTCGACGAACGGACGGGGCGCGAAGTGCCGCTGGACCACTTCGCCGCCAGCGCCCTCGCCGTCGCCAGCCGCCGGCCCGTGCTCGTCACGTCGCTGGACGATCCGCGTCTCAACGACGTCGAGCGGGAGCTTCTGGAGAAGCTCGGCCACCAGACCCAGCTCAGCATCCCGCTGCGCATCCGCGACCGCGTGATCGCGCTGGTGGAGCTCTTCGACAAGGAAGCGCGCGACCTCAGCGACGAGGAGATCGATCTGGCGCGTACGATCTGCCGGTTCGCGGCTCTCGCCGTGGACAAGGCGGGTCTGTACGACCGGCAGCGCGTCACCGCCGAGCGGAGCGACCGGCTGGCGCGGCGGCTGCAGCGTCTGCAGTCCTTCGCCGTCGACCTCAACCGGCGCCTCGACCGCGCCGATCTCCAGGACGTGCTGGACGAGGTCGCCCGCGCGGCGCTCGACCTGCTGCACGTGCGCACGGCGGCCGTCCTCAGCGGATCCGGCGACTATCTCGCCGCCCGGTCGCTGGCCCTGGCGGGCGGGGCTTCGCCGGCCCGCCTTGCCGCCGCCGAGAGCGAGCTCCTGGAGCGCTGCCGGGAGGCCCTCGCGGCGCCGGCCGACGAGAACATGGCCGGCGACGAGCTCGTCACCTTCGCCGTGGTGCAGAGCGACGGCCTCCTGCTCGCGCCCCTCGAGAGCGAGGCTCCGCAGCAAGCGTCGACGCTCGTGGTGGCCGACAAGCAGGAGGGGGAGTTCGACGACGAGGACCGCCTGCTCGTGGCGACACTCGGCGCGCAGCTCAGCGCCAGTCTCCACAACGCCACGGCCTACCAGCGCGAGCACGCCATCGCCGAGACCTTTCAGCAGGCGCTGCTCATGGAGCCGCCGGCCATCCCGGGCATCGACGTCGGGGTGCGCTACCGGGCGGCGACCGACACGGCCCGTGTGGGCGGCGACTTCTACGATCTGGTGACCTTGGGGCCGGGCCGCCTGATGGTCATCGTGGGCGACGTGTGCGGCAAGAGCTTGAGCGCCGCGGCGCAATCGGCCGTCGTGAGGTACATGCTGCGCGCGTATGCGGCCGAGGGGTCGCCGGGAGAAGCCCTCTCCCGGCTCAACTCGGCGGTCATCGCGCAGACCCCCGACCAGCCCTTCGTGACCCTGGTCGTGGCCTACATCGACGTGGCGCGGCACATGTTCGAGTATGCCGTGGCCGGCCACCCGCGGCCCATCGTCCTGGCCGGCCACGGCCAGTTCCCCGTGCCGGGCGAGGGCAACGTACCGGTGGGCATCTTCCCGGGCGCCGTGTACCCCACGAACCGCGCCATCCTGCCCGACGACGCCTGCGTGGTGCTGTACACCGACGGCATCACGGACGCGCGCGCCGATGAGTCGCTGTTCGGCGAGGCCCGCCTGCACGAGACCGTGCTGCAGAACCTCGGCATGCCCGCCCAGGAATTGGCCGACACCATCCTCGAGACCGTCAAAGACTACGCCGGCGGCGTGCTGGCCGACGACTGCGCGGTGGTGACGATCAGGCTGCCGTGAGACGGCTCTCGGGACGCCGTCGCCTGGTCTCGCGCGAGCGCAGATAGCGGTCGACAGAGGTCACGTCGACGAAGCCGAGCAGACGCGCCTCCCTGATAACCGCGATACGGTCGGCGCGGCTCGTCTGCATGAGTCGCAAAACGTCCAGCGCCGGGGTATCGGGCGCGACCACGGGGATGTCCTGCGCCGGGACCATCGCGTCGCGCACCCGGCGCACGGCCCACTCGGGCCGAGGCTCGACGTCCAGGTCGCGGGCGCAGATCAGCCCGTCGAACACCTGGTCCTCCTCCTCGGGCTCCACGGCAAGGCAGCGGCTGTCGAAATCGCGAAAGCCGTGCTGCGCCGCCGAGCTCAGGGTCACGAACGGCCTGAGCCAGCCTGCCGGCTCCGTCATGATCAGCGACGCGGTCGCGCCGGCGAGGTCGCGGCGCATGACCGACTGGGCGGCGCCGGCGCGTGAACCCTGGATGATGACCCAGCCGATGAGTCCCAGCCACAGGCCGCTAAACGGCGATCCGCCGAGGACCTGCAGTACGCCCAGGGCGATGAACACGTAGCCGACGACCTGACCGACGGTCGCGGCGCCGCGTGTCGCCCGCACGAGGTCGTGCGAGCGCCACCAGAGCAGGGCGCGCAAGATCCGGCCGCCGTCGAGGGGAAAGCCGGGAAGCAGGTTGAAGACGGCCAGCGTGACGTTGGCCAAGCCCAGGTAGAGCAGCACGGCCTGCGCGTGCTGGTGCGCCGGGACGAGGTACGCCGCGGCCCACGAGACCAGGCCGATCACGAGGCTTACGAGAGGGCCGACGCCGGCCATGAGGGCTTCGCGGCCCGGCGAAGTCGCCTCTTTCTCAAGCATCGACACTCCCCCGAGCAGGAAAAGGGTGATGTTCCTGACCGGGATACCCTGCGCCCGTGCGACCAGCGAGTGGCCGAGCTCGTGGGCAAGCACGGACACGAACAGCAGGATGGTCGCGACGGCGGCGACGATCCAGGCCTCGGCGGGGCTCCAGGACCTGTAGGCGCGGGGGAAGAACCCCGTCGCCAGGCTGAACGTGAATAGGCCGAAGATCACGAACCAGCTCGGATGGATGGCTATGTCGATGCCGAACACGCGGCCGATGCGAATGCCGTTCATCATAGTCTCCCGTGACGTCACCTGGATGATTCCCGGCGGGACACGGATGGACACTTGACCGCGGCCGACGCAGGCGCGCAGGGACCTGTGGGGCCGGCCGGCGAGCGCCGCGGTGGACGCAGTCAGCCGGCGCGCACGACGGTGGCCATGGCGTCGGCTACGGCGAGCACGCGAGCCCGGCGGCCGAGCCGCGCCTCGGCCGCGGCGACGGCCGCGTCGACGGAGTCGAACGCGGCCACTCCGAGCGGCTCCAGAAAGCCGGGGTCCCCGGCGCCGACCACAGCCAGGCGGAAGCGCTCCAGCACACGTGCCATCACGAAGGCGCGCTGTCCGCCGGGGCCGAGCGGCTCGCGCAGCCCTCGCGCGACGAGCTCGGCCGGCGAGGCTGCCGCTGCAAGTACGTCCGCGAAGTTGCGCTCGCCGGGTCCGTCGCCGGCGCCGCCCGGCAGGTCGGCGCACAGCACGAGCAGACCGCCGTGGGCCAGGGCTGGGCTGGCGGCGAGGCCGATGTAGGTGGCCGCGCGGCTGGCCTGGTAGAAGTTGTGGCTCTTGGGCGTGTGCACGCCGGCGACGATGACGTCGAAGGGCCCATCAACGGCGCGCAACCACGCGCGCCTGTGCGCCTGCGCCAGCGAGGCCTGCGCGGCCGTCGGGTCGCCGCCGGCCACGGCCGCCGCCTCGCCGCGCTCGTTCATCACCACGTTGACGGCCCACGCGAGGGGCGTGCGCACGGCGATCTCGCGGAGTGTGTCGTGAAAGGGGTTGCCCGTGAGTCTCCCGACGATGACGCCCGGCGCGCTCACGAACGCCGGGCGGTGCGTCCAGGCGATCGTCTCGTGGCCGGCGCAACCGATGGCGACGCCCTTCACCCCGCCGGAGAAACCGGCGTAGAGGTGCGGCTCGACCACTCCGACAGTGACGGCAAGGTCGGCCTCGGCCACGCAACGCGCGATGTGCACCGGCGCGCCGTCCGAGGTGAAGCCGAGGTCCGCGTACGGCGTCTCCAGGCCCTGCGCATCCTCGGTCCCGACGCGCCCGGCCACCGGCGCGCCCGCGAGGCCCTCCCGCTCGCTCGCCGAGGTGGTGCGATGCAGTCCGCACCCGACGACTACCGTGATGCCGTCGTCGGGAACGCCGGCCTCGTGCAGCTCCTCGAGGAGGTGCTCTAGAATGGCTGGGCTGGGGCAGGGGCGCGACGCGTCGGGGATGGTCACGGCCACCGTAGCGCCGCCGCGCGCCAGCCGGCGCAGGCGCGGCGCCGAGACGGGGTCGGCCAGAGCACTGGCGACCGCATGGTCGAGGTCTGCGGCTCGCGCCAGGCGAGCCGGCGGTTCGAAGGCGTCGGCGCGGGGGACCGGCAGCCGGGCCGGGCCGCAGAAGACCCAGGGGCCGCCGCTCACGCCGGCGGCTCTCTGTTCTCCGGCGCGCTATCGGGCATCACGGCCCCCGCGCGCCACCACAGGCCGAGCATGATGAGGATGCCGGCGAGCGGCACGAGGGCGGCGAAGAAGCCGACCACCAGCCAGTTGAGCAGGTCTCCGGCGGTCTTGCGCGCCGCGAAGTACCCGAGCAGCATGCAGATCACCAGCTGCGGGCCGAGCGCATAGAAGTACCAGCCGGTCTTGTAGGCGATCCAGGCCAGGCTTGCGACGGTCATCGTCCGTACACGCCCAGCAGGCGCCGGACCGTCGCGCGCAGATCGGCGACCGCCTCGGGCGGTGACAGCGGGCGCGCCTGATCGGCGAAGCGGAGCAGGTGATGCGAGAGCCAGCGCTCGTCCACGTAGGGCTGCTCGGCGAGGCACGAGCCGTCCGCGAGCGGTCGCACCGGCTGGCGTTCGGCGATCCAGCGGTGCACCGCTGGGCTGTACCAGATGGTGGCGGTCCTGGGCGCGTAGCTCCCCGAGGCAGGGATGCCCTCTCGCCGGTAGAGCTCCAGCCCCACGTCGGGTCGCGGCTCGAAGCGCTCGTCGAGGAGCCGCGCCGTCTTCGTGGTGGCCACGCGGAACACGCGTGTGCCGCCGGCGGTCCGGCACCAGCAGACGTAGTACCACTCGCCGCGGCTGTGGACGAGCAGGTAGGGCTCGACGGTGCGCCGGCTGATCCGCTCGGTGCCCTCGGTCCAGTATTCGATCTGCAGCAGGCGCCGCTCGACAATGGCGGTGTTCACTGCATCGAGCACCTCGTCCGCCGGCAGGAGCAGATCGCCGCTCACGAGCGTCGGCGTCGTGCCTTCGCGCGCGCCGCGCAGCTTGGCGGCGGCGCTGGCCAGGGCGGCGCCCGAAGCCGTGGGCAGCTGGCCGCCGACAAGCTCGATGGCGAGGAGCAGCGTGTCGGCCTGCAGCGGAGACAGGCGCGCCGGGCGGGCGAAGGCGGGCCCGGCGAGGTCGCAGTACACGCGCAGCTTCGTACGGCCCTCGTACTCGGCGTAGAGCAGGGCGCCGTCGGCGCCGAAGTTGACGAGGTTGAGCAGGCGGACGTCGGCGCGCAGCTCTTCGGCGGAGACGCCGAGGGCGGCGCGGATGGCGGCGACGTCGAGCAGCGCCTCGTCGTCGCCGCAGCTCTGCAGAAGGTAGGTGGTGAGTGTCGCGAGTCGCGTGAAACGGTCGACCTCCACGCGCCAGTCGTCGACCGAGCGGCGCCGGCGGCGCCCGCCGGCGGCAGCGCTGCTGCCGGCAAGCGGCAACGCCGACGAGGCCGGCAGCGGCTCGTCCAAGAGCGCGTCGAGCCGGCGGAGTCGCACGGCGAGCTGCTCGCGCAGCTCGGGAGGCCCGAGCAGCTCCGCCGCGTCGGCCAGGCCGAGCAGCCAGCTCAGCAACGGACGTGCGTCGGCGTAGGGGGTCTCGTAGACGATGCCGCCGTCATCCTGCACGACGACCGCCCCGCAGTGGGACCAGTGCGCCTCGACCCACCAGGCCATGCCCGGCGTCACGCGGATGCGCGCCGTGCCCGTCGGCTTCGCGAGCTGCCAGGCGGGCCGGTTGCGGTAGGCGCCGATGTCGAAGCTCTCCGGCGCCTCGAAGTCGTGCGGCGCGCGCGTGGCGTGGGTGACCCGCGAGCGGATACGCGACAGGCGAAAGGTGCGCTCCGCCTGGCGCAGGTGGCACCGGCCGATGAGATACCACTCGCCGGCGACGAGCTGCAGGCCGTAAGGGTCAACGGTGCGCTCGAGCTCCTGGTCGCGGGTGATGGCGTAGTACGCGAAGTTGACGGTCTTGCGCTCGGCGATCGCGGCTTGCAGTTTGGGCAGCACGGTCGCCGGGGCGGCCGTTTCGGGGACGACCGTCAGAGGCGGGACCTCGGCGTCGGTGATGAGCTCCGGACGGCCCTGGGCCAGGCTGAGCAGCGCGAGACGCAGCGGCTGCGAGTACGCGAAGCGGTCCTCGAGAACGGCGAGACATGCGGCCAGCGCCGTCAGCTCGTCCGGCGACAGCTGCACCGGCGGCAGGTAGTAGGCGCTGGCGGGGAGGCTGTACGTCTCGCCCGCGCCGCCCTGCGTGTCGGCGTCGGAGGCGATCTGTATGCCGAGCCCGGCCAGCTCGGTGCGGTCCTCGTAGAAGCGGCGCTTGAAGGCCTCCTCCGTCATCGTCGGATACCCTTCGACGCTGCGGCGGATCTGAGCGACGCTCACCGGCTGCCCGCGGCGGCTGAGCAGCAGCGCGACCAGGGAGAGACGGCGCACCAGCTTGTCGGCGTCCTTGCTGAAGCCTTCCTCGCGGACCTTCTTGCTGCTCATCGGCGGCGCTCCGGGCTGAAGTGGTGAGGCGCGGGCGGCGGCTGCGCCACCCGCGCCCCATGCTACCGCACCGGGCCCCACGCGGGGGAGGGCTTGGGGCGCGGAGCGGCTGCGCCGCCGCGCCCGGCCTCGTCACGCGGCTCGCGATCTACTGCGCGGCGGCCTCTTTCGCGGCTGCGGCGATGATGGCGTCGAACTCGGCGCCGAGGTCGGCCGGGAACGGCACGGCGGGGGCGGCGAGGATCTCGGCCACCTTCTCCTGCGCCTTCTCGGTCGTGCTCTTGGCGCCGGCGTTCTTCCAGCCGTCGTAGTTGCCGGTCTCGCCGAGCTTTGCCTGCCACAGCTCGCGGACGTGCTTGCGGGTGTGGCTGTCGAAGAGGTAGTTGCCGTTGAACCCCATCTTCTTGATGAGGTCGACGGCCAGCGTCTCCTCGCTCACCTCGATGCCGGTAAGGATGCGCTTGACCATGCCGATGATCTCGTCGTCGACGACCAT
>Ga0209386_1000956_pt1 | contig 12814 bp, 13 predicted proteins | sample NGEPertwo_FD_184510 | JGI IMG/M metagenome (GOLD analysis project Ga0209386, IMG submission 184510) | Arctic peat soil microbial communities from the Barrow Environmental Observatory site, Barrow, Alaska, USA - NGEE Permafrost154B-two... | ecosystem: Environmental > Terrestrial > Soil > Wetlands... | reverse complement strand
AGAACCTAAATATCAAAACTTCCCATACAAGACGATTTTCGGGAGAAAAGATCCAGGGTCAGGCTTCACAAACTCACAAAATGTAAAATAAAAATAGAAAAATAAAATGTGAAGTCGTGAAGCCTGAACTTCCCATCTGAAAAATCAAGATAATTTTAAACTTTTTTATGCAGCTTTCCTTAACTCTTTTCTAACAATATACTCTCTATCTTCAGTTAACATCCTATAGATAACTTTAATTAATTGCCGGGCCAGGCAGCGTAAGGCATGATTATGGTTTTTCCCCTCTGTTCGCTTCTTTAAATAATAAGCCTTGCACTGGTAAATAGAACGGATACTGCATCCAGCCATAGTAATTAAAGTTTGTTTGCATATTTTATTGGCCTTATACACCTACACCGCTTTGGCTTTAATTACCTTACCTGAATTATTGTCTACACAGGCTATTCCACAATAGATAGCCAACTGTTTTTCTGAAGGGAAACGATTGATATCTCCGATCTCTCCGATAAACCTACTGGCCAGTTTAGTAGCAACTCCGGGAATAGTCTTTAAATGATTAACCTCTTTACTCTTTTCTCCTATTTCATCCAGGCTTTTATCTATATCCTTAATTTCTTTTCGTAATTCTAAGATACGTTGGGCATAAGATAAGATGATCGTCTTGTAGATATCGGTTAGACCAGGTATATATTCTATATTATTTAACCTTTTAAGTAGAAAAGGAACTCCTTTTTTTCCTATTCCCTTTATCTTTAGTAGAGAACAAAGGGTAATCCTTTTGTATTTAGAAAAATCAGGATATTTGGTTAAAATAGCTATTATCTTTTTATTCTTTAGTTTACCCAATTCTAATATCTGGGGACATACTTCCAGTAATTTCTTTCTTAATCTATTAGTAAGCCTCACCCCCTCATCAATCAGAGTCTGCTGGTGGCGGGAGAGGAGTTTAAGACTTTCGGTTAGAGGAGAGGGTTTCTCTATTTTAATAAATACCTTCTCTTTTTCACTATTTATATAATCTTTTAATTTTAACATCTTAGAGAGCATTAGAAAATCTCTTTCATCATCTCTCCACTCGCCGGCAAAGGCCTCTCTAAATCTTTTTAATTTGAAGTTGTCTACATTGTAGAGGGTGAATCCTTGGTCAAGTAGTATCCGGTCAAGTGGGGCACTATAGCCGTTCTTTCCCTCTAAGGCAAAGGATATCTTTCCTCCTTCTTGTTTTTCTATCTTTCTAAATAGCTTTATACTTTCAGTAAATTCATTAAGTTTATGAGCTACCTTCTGGTTGTAAAGAAAATTATCTTCCTCATCTAAGATTATTATGTGGTGAAATTCACTCCCTACATCAATTCCTCCGGATAGTCTTTTCATCTTTCTTTCCTCCTTATAGATTTATGACCTTGCCCCTATCCGATATCCTGTCTATAATAGCCATTTTTTATAGGCATCTTCCCATTAGACTAAGGTAGAGGCAGAGGAACATCCGGCAGTTCAGGCTGAGTCACAAAGACATTGTCTTTTGACAGCCCCCAGAAGCCACAAATGTTCCTCTGGCCATATATTCTATTTTTGCATAAAGAAAGTTATTTGACTATCCTCATCTTTCAGATTATTCTATAGATATAATATATTTTTTTAATTATAGACCCCATTTTTCCTTTACTCGAGAGGGTAGCGCAACACCGCGGCCTTACAGGCCTGGAGCAAGACGGTAGGCCGAGTCTGTGTGGAGCAATTGTGCGGGCGGCTGAATTCTCCGCACACTCTTTATGTCTCAGGCAAATACTTCTTTTAAGTACTGCACACAGGAGTAATCAACAAGGTAAAAATTAGAGGCGTCAACAACGAGAAGGCGCATATGATCACCTCTTGATTTAGTCGACTTAGTATATTACTCAAAGTGGCGGATACGTCCTCTATACTTGTTACGGTATTTCTGATTGTACTGCTCTCCCTGTGCAATATTTCCAGAAAGCATAACAGGAGGTTCGACACCATTCTGTGCCACAATCTCAATGGCTCTCACCACAATAGAATTGACTATAAATATCATAGGATATGTCGATCCAGCGCCAACTTTCACGGGTACACCAGGAACATTAAGTAATGCATCTCCTACAGGAACATGTGCATCCACTACCAAATCAACGAGATCATGCAGATTCTTATTGGATACATGCCGGTTTGGAATGTTCAGTTCCGCATGCTCCGCAAATTCAACCGAAGTCACTCCAATGGTCTTGATTCCAAGTTTTTTCGCTTCAAGAGCCGTATCAATCGTCATTGGATTGATGCCATTCACATTGCAAATAATGAGCAGGTCTCCACCCTTGACACCGTACCAATCGAATATTCGTGATGCAAAACCGGTAATTCGTTCAGTCTTAGGAGAACCGTCAAAATCTGTCAGGCCAGGAGGAAATATCCCCTGCGCATTGCATAACCCGCCGGCTCTTAGAAAGAGTTCCATCGCAGGCATTATTGAATGCGCTCCTGTGCCAAAAATATAGAAAAGTTTGTCGTCAAAAACCGTCTGAGCGACCTGTTTCGAAGCCTTCTCAATGCTTTCATGTTCTTCGGTTATAATAGTCTGAATTATTTTGTTAATACGATCATAATATTCTTGAACAATATCCATTTGTGACCTCCTTATTGTATTTATAAAGTGGAGTTTAAGTGAGACTATCGCACTTGCGATAGTCTCACTCGTGATCCCTTACAACCCTTGATTGATGCGTTTCATTTGTGTTTCCGCATCTGCAAGCGCCTTTTCGACACTCTTAATACCACTCAATGCAGCATTCATCTCAACCCAGAGCGCACGGTCCAGTTCTCCCTGTTTTTGAGCCCGCTCAAGCTGGACGACATTGACTGCTTCAAAAATTCTGCTTTGAAGCTCAGTCCATTGTTCCTTGGACATGTTCACGGCGTCAAGTGCAGCCTGCGGAGGATTCTTCACGATATCCTCATCGTACACACTCGGAATCAATGAAACATTACCGAATTCCCAGACCACTTCTTTCACCTGTCCCTCGAAACTCGTGTAGTAGTGAATGAAGTCCTTCGCATAAGATTTGTTTAATGACGCCTTGTTGAGAACGAGCGGTGTGGTAATCATCATGGATGAAGGTTTTCCTCCGGGAAGGACAGGGATCAGACTCCAGCTCCAATTCCCTTTAATTTTACAATCTTCCGCATTCAGAAGTTTTCCCATCCAGGTCCATGAAAACACCATCGCCGCACTACCCGATTGGAGAGCCTGGAGACATTCATTAGAACCATAGGTGTTCACACCAGGAGGAGAAATCTTTTGTTTATTTCTAAGATCAACTATTGCCTGCAGAGCTTTCCGCCCTTCAGGAGAGTTCACGGTAATGTTGTTGTCGTTATAGACTTTCCCGCCAAGCTGGTGGATGAGTGTATAGACAACATCTCCGAAGTGGGTCTCGGAAACACCCGCGTGTACCACACCCCACTGGTCTATAATACCGTCTCCGTTAAGATCCCTCGTTGCCCATGTACCGAACTTGATCATCTCGTCCCAGGTTCTTGGTGGTTCACTCATTCCGAACTCTTTGAGAAGATCTGTCCGGTAGTACATCACCATGACCATATTCCCGCCATGAGCGCCATAGTAATGACCATTAAACTTCAGTTGATTATCGGCACCGGCAGTATATTTCGGTGCGATATCGCTCATGACATCATCAAGCGGTTCGAGCCATCCTGCGGCAGCCCAGTCCTGTATCCATCGCTCGTTAGCCGCCATGATATCGACGCTCGGGTCCCCCGAAGAAAGTATGGCAAGCTCTTTATCAAACAAATACGTCTCAGCCTGTTCAATCACCTCAATAGGAATCCCGTTTTCCTCGCCCCAGGTTTTTCGCATCATATCGATACCCGGATCTCCTGAAAGAGAGCCAGCATTTATGAGAACCATTTTTTCCGGCTTCTGTTCAGATTGTCCTGCTGCATACACATTGAACCCGGTTATAACAAGTAGAACCAAAAAAATAACTGTAAACCTTTTCATACGATACCTCCTTAGTTTTTAACATTCTCTTCGGACTTTCTCTTTTGTTCGAATTCCTAAAATTCCTTTTCACACCATACGCTACCTCCTTAGTTTTTAACATTCTCTTCGGACTTTCTCTTTTGTTCGAATTTTTAAAATTCCATGTCCCGATCACTTATATTTTCGATTTTGACATGATCTTGAGATAGAACCAGGCGATGATCAGGGTTATGACCAACATGATTACCGAGAGTCCTGAATTATAACCGTAATCAAGATATGTCATCTTCTCCTTAAGTAATACCGCAAGCATTTTCGTAGTCATTCCTGGACCACCTCCCGTCATTGAATAGGGAAGTGGAAAATGTCTGAATGAGAACATCGTTTGTATCAGCATCACGATTAAAATCTGCTGGCGAATCAACGGGAGAGTTATTGAGAAGAAACGTCTGAAAAATCCAGCTCCGTCAATTTCCGCGGATTCATATATAGCTGAGGATATCGACTTGATTCCAGCAAGGAGGATCAAGGTTGCGAAAGGTGCCGATACCCAGAGATGGGCTATCACTAGAGAGGCCATTGCGAATGTTGGGTCACCAAGAAAATTGATTGGCTGCCTGATCAGACCTGTAGAGATAAGAAGAAAATTTACAATACCGAATTCGGTGTTGAGCATCCATCTAAAGGTGACACCTACAGCAACCATGGAAACCATGTATGGCATGATGACAAAAAGTCTTATGCCTCCCTCTCCCTTTTTCAATGAATTGATAACTACTGCGAAAACAATGGCAAGTAGGACTTGTCCTACCACACTTCCAAGTGTGAAAATAACGGTAGCTTTGAGCGAAGTATAGAAGTTTGGGTCTGTAAGAATCGTAAGGTAATTGTTCAAACCATTGAATCCGGTTCTTTGCCCGTAATTAAATTTGTTGAAGCTAAGAAATATAACATAGAGGATTGGGAAAACAACGACCACGAACAAAATGATAATGCTTGGTGCTAGAAAAAGGTATCCGTTAATTATATTTCTTCTGCTTCTGCTCTGTATTAGAGACATAATATTCCTTGAAATTTAAAATAATTTATTATATAATATAAACACTACTAAAATTATATACAACAGAATGGGTGCTGTCAAGAGCTTTTTTCCCTAACGCTGTAAAGGGAAATTCCAGACGGGAAGGATTAACTATGGATAATCTAAAGGAGTACCTCGGTAAAATAATTAAACTACTCACCCGGATTGTTGATGAGCAACAGGGAAACATCGATCAGGCGGCAGATGAAATTGTGAAACGGATCGGGCAAGACCGGCTCGTGTACGTGATTGGAACAGGTGCGCATTCAATGATGGTTGCTATGGAACTCTTTAAGCGGGCAGGAGGAATCACACAGTTCGCACCGATTTTTCCTCCGGGTCTGGGTGATTTTGAAGGGCATCCGAAGACAGAACGTCTGACTGGGTACGCCCCTCTTGTTCTGGATTACTACCGGGTCCGGGAGGGTGACATACTGATCATTGCAAATGTGAACGGTATCAACGCACTTACGATTGATATGGCTCTTGAGTGCAGAAAGCGCGGCATATTTACTATAGGAATCACCTCACGAGACTTTGCAAATGGGGTCGAGAAAAATATACCGTCGCGCCACCCCTCGAATAAAAATTTGCATGACCTTGTGGATATTGTTATCGATGCGTATGTGCCGCCTGGGGACGCGCTTCTAGAGATCGAAGGGGTTGATGTCCCCGTCGGACCAGGTTCCACCTATCCCATGGTTTTCATTGCAAATGCTCTAATGATAAGAGTGATCGAAAAACAGCTGTCGTTGGGGATGAAACCTGAGGTACGTAAAAGTGGAAACCTCAAAGGGGGCATCGAACGGAGCCAAAAGTTGTTTGATAAAAGATATTATCACCGGATAAAGCACTACTGAAGCTTCAAAAGGAGGAACGGAACAATATGAAAATGTTGACGCCGAAAGGTTTGATTAACTACCAGAGATTGATTCATAGACTCCCCCTGTTGTTCGTCATTGTATTGATCATAGTCTGGTCTATCGGACCGATCTATTGGATTGTGATCACGGGACTTAAAAATACGAAAGAGGTATATATGTATCCACCGACCTTCTTTCCTAGAGACCCGACCTTGAAAAACTTCGTGGCAATCTTCACGGAACGACCTTTCGCTTTCTATTTGAGAAATTCAGCGATAGTCTCATCGATTACCGTGACTATCTCCACTTTCTTCGCGATTCTTGCAGGGTATGCATTTGCCAAGATGAATATCAAAGGCAAATCTATCTGGCTTCTTGTTATTCTACTCACCAGAGCCGTTCCTCCTGCGTCTCTTTTGGTTCCATTTTACATTATGGGGAAATCGTTCAATCTCATTAACACCCTTGTTATCCTTATGCTTGGATATATATATTTGACATTGCCTCTGAATATCTGGATCATCATCGGTTTTTTCGAACAGTTTCCCGATGAACTAATAGATGCCGCAGAAATTGATGGATGTACGCGTACATCGGCTCTTTTTCATATAGTGATGCCATCGCTCCTTCCGGCTCTCACGGCAGTAGGAATCATCACCTTCATGCTCTCATGGAATGAATTACTATATGGCGTGGTTCTTACCAATACAAAAGCTGCGAAGACACTTTCGCCTGGACTCACCGACTTCTTTGGGGACTTTCATATCTTTTGGAACCAGCTGGCAGCTGCATCAATCATCGCGATCCTGCCCGCTGTGATTTTCACGGTTTTCTTTTCACGTTATCTTGTTTCAGGTCTTATCAGAGGGGCCATTAAAGGATAAAAGGAGGCAATATGGTTAATCATACATACTGTAGAATTCCAGCTCGGACTGGTTACTTCTCGGCTACCATTGATTGTGACAGACTCATCAATCTCTCCCCTGTATCTGCTCCGTCGGAACCAGTAGAAGAACTATGGCTGACACCAGGGCTTTTTGATATTCAGGTGAATGGTATGCTCGGGTACGACCTCTCAGGAGAAGATCTTTCGGTAAGTCAGGTCGTTGAAATCGAACGTGAACTTGAAAGACGAGGAGTGACAAGATGGTGTCCAACGGTAACTACACAGGATCCGGTTATTGTCGAACGGAATTTAAATATATTACGCTCAGCGATTAAGGAAAACACTGTTCAAAATGTACATTGCATTCATCTCGAAGGGCATTACATTTCAGCCGAAGATGGGTATCGCGGGGTTCACATGAAACGTTGGGTCCGTGATCCAGATCCCGAAGAATTCGATCGATGGCAGGCAGCGGCCGGAGGGCATATAGGTCTCTTCTCTCTCGCTCCCGAACGTAAAGGTGCTCTTGAATTTATTCATAAACTGAAACTGGAGGGAGTGAAGACCGCTCTAGTACATCATAACGCAGGATACGAAAGAATTCGTTCTGCGATAGCAAACGGGGCCGATCTCGCGACGCACCTTGTGAATGGCTGTGCCAGTATGATCCACCGTCAGCACAACGTCATCTGGGCCCAGCTCTCTCTAGACGATCTATGGGCTAGCTTTATAGCGGACGGTTATCACATCCCGCATTATACATTACGAGCGGTCATTAGAGCGAAAGGTAAAGAAAGATCGATTCTTGTTTCTGATCTCGCCCATCTTTCTGGACTCCCCGAAGGCGAATATATTAAAAATGGTTTAACGGTCGTCCTCAAAGACGGTGGCCTCTGGGTAAAAAGTGAAGGAACAAATTTATTGAGCGGTGCTATAAAAACCCTCAACGAAGGATGTGAATATCTTGCGGTTCATGCGGGCTTCACAATTGAAGAGGCACTGGTTTTGGCTTCATTGAATCCAGCCAGATACATGGGAGTGGAACATAAGACTCAACTCTATCCTGGGTATAAGGGACCGTTAGTCCTGTTTTCTTGGAAAGATCAAAAACTAATAATCAAGAAAGTGCACAATTGTCATGGATAAGACAGCCCGAGTCAACTTAAGTAAACTCATCGCAGAGAAATTAAAAAATGATATCACTAGGGGGGAGTTCAAGCCTGGAGACCGGCTTCCGACACACGAAGAAATTTGCGAGAAATGGGGAGTAAGCCGGGTACACTTCGCGAGGCACTGAAAAAACTTGAAACCGAGGGAATTGTCGGAATCTATCAAAGACGGGAAACCTTTGTCCGCAAGGCCCATGAGGAAATCTTTGACAATGCTTTAGATATTTCCAATTCCATGCAAAAAATGAAGTGTTGCTTCTTATGCTAGAGAAAATCCAAACGCTCGGCCAGGATCAACAGAGGGAAATGTTCGGGTATGGAAAAGAGATTGATTCAATCTTAAACAGTCTGAATGATCACTGGAAAATTTCTACAATGCTAAAGAATCATAATGATAAAGGAGTTGCTATGAAGATGAAGGAACATATAGTCAAAATGGAAAAACATGTCAAAATGACATCTTTCCATATCGACACGGAAAGTCTTCCAAAAAAAATTAAGGAGTGGGGGTCTCTCGTGGATTTAGTGAATAAGCAAACAGCGGACACTACCGCGGAATTCTCTCTTTCTCTCATCTCCTACGAAAAAGAGCACTACTCAGGATTTCACAATGATACCGAGTATATTTACATCATTGAAGGGAAGGGGAAAGCAAAGATCGCAGGAGATGAGATTTCTTTCACAAAAGGCTCACTGTTGACAATTCCTGCTGGAACGGAGCACGCGATTTGCGTAGTTGAACAAAGCCCAGTACGTGCGCTTCTAGTACACGTGCGATAAATCAAATTAAGGAGTAAATAAATGGAATCATGGTTCAAATCTAATGTGCTTACTGATAAAACTGCTCTAGTAATTGGAGGCTCTTCAGAGAGTGGTCCTGTTGTATGTAAAATTCTAAATGGGCATGGTGCGAAAGTTGCGTTCACATATTATAAAAATGAAACACATGCACGTGAAATCGAGAAGGAACTCAGCGAAAACCAAAAGTCAAAGGCATACTCCTTCGATCTGCTGGACATGACACAGGTGTTTGGACTTCTTCCCGAAATTGAGCGTGATTTCGGACGAATCGATATCTTGATAAACCTAGGAGGCCCGCCTCCCATTTATACAGACTTCCATGTCTTGAATGAAAATGAGTTCGACAGAATGATGGATTCGCATTTCAAAGGATGCTTTTTTTTATCGCTTGAAGCGGCAAAACGTATGGAATCCAGTGGGGGTGGTGTCATCATCAATATTTCAGCAACGAGCAGCATGAAATACAGTCACAGTGCATACGGTCTTGCGAAAGCTTGTGTAAAGGAGATGACCAGATTCCTAGCTTATACATTTGCACCCACAGTCCGGATACTTACAATTATTCCTGGGCTAATTGATAACAAAGAAGTTGATCTAGATCTGAGAAACGCTCGAGCTGAGGCTTCTCCTCTCAAAAGAAATGTTACCGCGGAAGAAATCGCGCAACTCGTGATCGCAGCCACCTCTCCAGCTTTTATAAGTATAACAGGAGAGAGTATTATCGCTGACGCTGGTTTTTATCTATTACACCCATGATTCCCCTATCTTTATCTTTGATATGGCGACCGCATACTATTAATTAAGGTACTGTCAAAAATAATATGAAAGAATATGAAATAACAGGAGGAAGTTATGAAGACTTACATTCTTAATTCGAAGCAGGAACTTGGAGCAGTAGCGGCAGAGAGCGGTGCCGATGCAATCCGTCGCGAGATTCTGGAAAAAGGGCGTGCAAATATTATCCTCGCAACCGGTGCGAGTCAGTTTGAGATGTTCGAACACCTAACAGCTATGAAGGATATCGATTGGTCAAAAGTAATAGCCTATCACCTTGATGAATACATTGGCATTCCGAAAACACATCCTGCAAGCTTCCGCAAATATCTCAAGGAACGGTTCGTTGACAAGGTGCCGTCACTTGCCGGTTTCTTCTTTATTGAAGGTGATGCCCAAGATATTGAGGCGGAGCGTCTTAGACTTGGTGAACTGATTTCACGTTGCACTATTGATGTCGCCTTTGTCGGAATTGGAGAGAACGGACATCTCGCCTTTAATGACCCACCAGCTGATTTCGAAACAGAAGATCCTTATCTTATAGTCGAGTTGGATTCTGACTGTAGGAAACAACAGCTAGGTGAAGGCTGGTTCAAAACACTTAAAGAGGTGCCAAAGAGAGCAATTTCAATGAGCATCAAACAAATAATGAAGAGCAGTGTGCTCATCGTCTCAGTCCCTGACAGAAGGAAGGCAAAAGCAGTCAAATGCGCTTTAGAAGATGAGATTACAAACGAGTGTCCGTCATCGATTTTACAAAGCCACCCAGATTGCAGGTTGTTTCTCGATTTCAACTCCGCCGCACTCCTCACAAAGAAATGAAAAGTTTTAAGAACTGATGAGAGCATCTGTGAGAATTCTTTATCTACCTTTTCAGTAAAAATATTATAAAAAAACCAGAAAATACAGGGCTGTTGCAATAAGTTGTAGCAGCCCCAATACTATCCATCAATATAAATTGAAATAAACTGAGGGACGAATTGAAAGAATATATTCGTACTCCCTATATTAATTATTTGTGCTATTTGTCTGTAATTTATCTATTTATTTATGTCCCTTGTATATTAATAGTCACATATTATTGATCCAGAAAAGATGTTAATATGATGCTGGATGAGTTTGTAGTTGGTTAGGCCGTTCTGTCCCTGGAGCAACCACCATTTTGATGATTAGCTCGTTATTATAGATGGGCCGCCCTTCTACAATCTTGGACAGTATCAGAAGCGGAATATTAAATATTTCAGTTTGTATTACCACAAGGCAAAGTTATAGAGGGGCGACCAGGCAAACTCTCCTAAAAATTATCAGGAGGTTTCATCATGTATTATATCGGAATTGACGTCTCAAAGAAAGACCTATCGGTATTTGATGGTAAAGATTTGAAATTTATAAACCAAGAAGGATTAACATCTTTTAAAAAATACCTGAAAAAGAAAGTTAATTTTTCAGATTTGGTTATCATCTTTGAACCAACCGGAATATACTCACAATACTTAAAGGAATTCTGTGCTGAACATAGTATAAAGGCCTATATCGTAAACCCTAAGAGGAGTCATAACTTTGCCCGGAGCTTAGGTATACGCCCAAAGACCGATAAGATTGATGCTCGAACTCTCTATCAATTCCATAAGCTCATTGATTTAAAGGATATCAAGATCCCTAAAATAGACCAACAGGCTAAGACCCTATCCAGTTATCTGACCAGCTATGAGTTTGCCTTAAAGCAGAGAATCTCTTTATCCCATCACTTAGAGAGCCTAAGGGATAAAAGACTGATTGACCTGATCAAAAAAGAACAAAAAAGGGCTAAAAAATTAGAAGATAAAATCTTTCATGATATCAAAGAATACCTGAGTAAAAACCTAAACTTAAAAGAAGATTATCAAAGGCTTTCTACTATCCCCGGTATAGGAGAGAAGGCGGCTATCGCTCTACTGACTCTATTTAAAACTTATCAAGGTACCAAACCGGGCACAAGTCACTGCTTTGGTCGGACTTGATCCGGTCAAAAGAGAATCCGGAACCTCGGTAAAATATAAAGTCAAGATCAGTAAAAATGGTAAGGGAATATACCGTAAGATTCTCTATTTGCCTACCCTTTGTGCCACGGTACATAATCAGAAAATAAGAGTATTTTATCAAAGATTATTAGATAATCATAAACCTAAGAAATTAGCCGTTATTGCTTCTATGAGAAAGATACTTTTAATCGCTCATGCCATGTATCAAAATAAGACAGAATATATTACTGCCTAGATTCTTTAAAATATTTACAATAAAATACAGTGTCTAAAGGAGAGTTTGTGGGTTGACTTTTAACACAGTATCTATTATATTCCATCGGCTTCATCGTTTTCCCCTCCAAGCCCAGGTGCAAATTTTGTTCTAAAAATTGGAATATGCTGGTTCCAAAACCCTCCCATAAATTCAAAACAAAAGTTATAAAAGTTTTTTGGGTCTCTAAATTTTTTTGGTGATAAATTTTTTAAATCATTTTTAGTTACATAGAATATAGGTTGATGTGCAGCCTTATTTCTTAATTTTCTAAACCAGTCGAATACCTTATATTGATTGTCCTCTATTATTCCAAGTTCATTCAATAATAATATTTTTATAGAGTGGGGATAAGACCTTTCATCAGAAATCACCTTCTTGCTGTTTTTGAGATAATGATCAGCAAGTGCATTTACTAATAATTCAATAAAACCATGAGTAACTAGTACAAGCGATCGAGTATTATCTTTAACTACGGATAGTTCCATAAAAATTTGAGTTACTATCGCATCTTCTATGCGTTTTTTAAATAAATCTAGACCATCATTTTTTTTATCTTCTTTTCCTTCTTGTTCGATAGACATTGCCTGGACTCCTAACAATGTATGTGTCAGGGGCGGTTCTTTGTCACACTCCAAAAATATATATTTACCTTATTGAATCGCCACCAGCGGTTAAAAGAATTAGCCTTTTTCGATTTTTCTACATCTTAATATTAATACGACAAAAGATTTAAAAAATCCTTCTTTTTTTAAAATAAAATTATTTTCCTCTAATTCTTTGTCAATCTCCGTATGATGCGGTAAATATTCTCTTGCCCTCTACTGGAATAATTCCACTACCCTAGTGGAAATTCTCCACACCCCCCAGTGGAATTTTTCCACACTAACAACAACAAGTAAGAACAGTAACAATATAATAACAACAACAACATTAGGGTGGAAT
>Ga0209386_1000955_pt1 | contig 12818 bp, 12 predicted proteins | sample NGEPertwo_FD_184510 | JGI IMG/M metagenome (GOLD analysis project Ga0209386, IMG submission 184510) | Arctic peat soil microbial communities from the Barrow Environmental Observatory site, Barrow, Alaska, USA - NGEE Permafrost154B-two... | ecosystem: Environmental > Terrestrial > Soil > Wetlands... | reverse complement strand
GGCTTTCCTTTTTTATCCCAACTATCTTACCAATAATAATTCCCTTGGGGAAAATGCTTCCTAATCCGGAAGTAATCACTACATCATTTATTTTTACATCAGCATCATTGGAAAGATATTCTATATAGCAATAATTGCTTTCGCTTCCCTTCACTACCCCTATATCTCTTGATCTCTGAGTCATGCCTCCCACAGCACTTCTTTGATCTAATATTAATAATATTTTTGCTGTTCGGGAATCGACACTAACTACCCTGCCAACCAATCCACGGTGAGTTGCCACCGCCATATTTTTCTCTACTCCATCAATTATTCCTTTATCAATAATTATACTATTAAACCAGTTTCCTGGTTCCCGGCTGATTACCAAAGAGGGGATCATTTCATAAGAAAAAGATTCTTTAAGCTCTAACAGCTTTTTCAACCTATCATAGGCTATCAGTTTTTCTTTCAATGTAGAATTTTCCTGATAGGCAATTTCAATTTTTTCTTTTAGCTCTTTATTCTCTTCTTTCACTCTCTTAAATTCGGCTATGGCTTTTAAGTAGTTTTTTGTATTGGTAGCAACCAAAGTTATCCCGCGATTAATTGGGGAAAAAAGTCTTAATCCGGTACTCTCTAACCAATTAAAGTACATTTTGCCATGGTAGTCTATAGTCATTATAAAAATAGTTATAATAATTAATATAATAAAAATTACTAAAGTATTATTTTTAGAAAAAAATTTTTTCAAATTCTCAATTCCCTATTCAGATTCTTTTTGCTGTTTTAGTTAGCACTCTTTGGTAAAAATTAAAATCCTCCAAGACCTTTCCTATCCCCTTAATTACACAGTATACCGGTTTTGGAGATACAAAAACTGGAATACCTATCTCTTCTTGTAAAAGTTCTGGCAAACCTGCTAAAAGTGCACCTCCACCAGTCATAATCACTCCCTTATCCACAATATCCGAGATCAATTCGGGAGGTGTTTTTTCTAAAGCCACCCTTACTATATTAGCAATTATTCTTAGAGGTTCAGAAAGGGCCTCCCTTAATTCATCTTTAGAAATTTTAATTATTTTGGGAAGACCCGCAACTTTGTCTCTCCCCCTAATTTCATAATCACCATTTTCTCCATCTGTCTTATTTGTGGATAAAGCAAGCTTAATTTCTTCAGCCGTTAATTCACCAATATATAAATTATGTACTTGTTTAACGTATTTACTAATGGTTTCATTGATATAATCCCCGGCAACTTGACTTAATTCGCTTACCACTATCCCTCCTAAAGACATTATAGCTACCTCGGAAGTTCCTCCTCCTATATCTATTACCAAATTTCCCATGGGTTCAAAGATAGAAAGCCCTACGCCAATAGCTGCTGCTATAGGCTCATCTATTAAAAACACCCGTCCTGCTCCACATTTATAAGCAACTTCCGACACTGCTCTTTTTTCTACCTCTGTAACTCCGGAAGGAACACAAATTACAATCGACGGCCTGTTGAATCGATTAGGATTATGAACTTTTTTAATAAAATATTTTAACATTTCGGCAGTAACTTCAAAATCAGCTATTACACCTTCTTTTAAGGGTCTGACGGTAAATATTCCTCGAGGAGTTCTCCCCAGCATCTTTTTCGCTTCCTGCCCAACTGCTAATAGCCTATTCCCTCCATCTTTAAAAGCAACAACTGACGGTTCATATAAGACAATTCCCTTCCCTTTGATGTGTACAAGGGTGGTAGAAGTACCTAAATCAATTCCTATGTTTTTGGAAAATGATCCAAAAAGAAAATCTAACCACATTTTCTACTTCTCCTTTTTCATAAACATGTTTTAAAATCTTGAAATACGTTTAACTTTATTAGTTCACAAACAAAAATTATATGTTATAATTCTTATTAGTATATTCTGCGGTCTATTCGGTCCAATACCATTTTTTTCATTTCATAATAAGTATTTTAAGGAATTATAAAAATGATTAAATTAATTTTTAGCTTAGTTATTTTAATTATAACTTATTTTTTAATATTTACCAACCGTAGAATTAGAACAACCTCTGCTTTTTTTGGGGCAATTTTAACCATCGTTTTAGGATTAATAACCTTTAATAAAGCTATTGCTTATATAGACTTTAATAAATTGGGAATCATCGTTGGAATGATGATCTTTACTATAATAGCAAAAGAGAGTGGCATATTCCAATATTTAGCTCTAAAAGTTACTAAATATAGCAAGGGAAATCCTTTAATCCTTTTAATTTCTCTATCTTTATTAGCCGGCCTTCTTTCCTCTATATTAGATGAAATTACCACCTTACTTTTTTTAGCAAATATTACTTTAGCTATCACTCATATCTTAGAAATATCTCCCTTACCTTTTCTAATTTCTGAAATTATATTTGCCAATATTGGTGGATTAGCCACCTACGTCGGCACCCCGGCTAATATAATGATAGGTTCTGCTGCAAAACTTAATTTCTACGATTTTATTTATCACACAACTCCTATCTCTATAATACTTATTTTATTTAATGTTTTTTATTTTGTATTTCTTTTTAAAAATACTTTCAAAAAAAGTGATATACAAAATGATATTATCCTTCACCTTGATAAAATTGATGAAAGAAAGGCCATCACTAATCTTCCTTTATTTAAAAATTCCTTATTAATCCTGGGTATCACCATAATAGCATCATTTTTCTCACATCTGATTAATTTAGACCTGGCTATTGTCTATTTAACGGGAGCAATGATATTGCTCTTTGTTAGCCACGATAAACCTGACGAAATTTATGCTCAAATTGACTGGAAGATAATTTTCTTTCTAATCGGATTAAATGTCTTAGCCGGTACTTTAGAAGAAAATGGTCTTATTGAAATTGTATCTTCCAAATTTCTAAATTTTGCTAAAGGGGACATAAATCTTTTAAGTTTCACTATATTAGGGGTATCGACTTTCACATCTTCCTTTTTTGATAATATTCCCATTATAGCCATAGCAATTCCCATAATTGAAAATATTTCTCATCATCTTGGATCTTCTATAACTGTATTATGGTGGGCACTTGCCTTAGGAGCAAATATCGGAGCTAATGGTACTCTAATAGGTGCAGCTTCCAACTTAATAGTTGCCGACATTGCCGAAAAAAATAATCAACCTATCCCCTTCTGGTATTTTGTTAAAATATCTTTCCCCCTGGTTGTGCTTAACCTTATTATCGCTTCCATTTATTTCTATTTGAGGTATCTTAACTAATTGACCAATTAACCGATTCACCAATTCTCCAATTAAGATAGAGATTAAGATTGAAATTAATTGACCAATTTGCCGATTAACCAATTGAACAATTAAATTCGAACTACCTTTTCACCACAAAATTTACATTTTCCATCTTTATCCAGACCCAAATTAATAATATTATAACCTGTTCGCTTGATTAAAGTTTTTTTGCAATTTCCACAATAAGTGGTGTTGGCTTCCTCATCCCAAATATTCCCTACATATACATATTTTAATTTTTTTTGGGCAATATCCCGAGCTTTATATAAGGTGGAAATGGGAGTTGCCTCAATGTCCATCTTATAACAGGGGAAATAGCGAGAAAAATGCAAAGGTATGTCTTCGCTTAGAGAAGAAATCCAATCCACCATTTCTCTAATTTCCTCTTCGCTATCATTTAAACCGGGGATAATCAGATTGGTCAACTCTATATGGCAATATTCTTTGGAAAGCTCAATAGTATTAAGCACTGGAGAGAGACTTCCTTTGGAATATTTTTGATAAAAGGCGTCTCGGAAAGATTTAAGGTCAATATTCATGGCATCAATAAAAGGCAGGAGTTTAATAAGAGGTTCTCGGTTGATAAATCCGTTAGTAACTAAGATATTTTTTAAGTTATTTTTTTTAGCTAACTTAGCTGTATCCAAAACATATTCGTACCAGATTAAAGGTTCAGAATAAGTATAACATATTGCCGGAGAATTATTCTTAAGGGCTAATTCTATCGCTTTTTCGGGAGATAATTCTTCCACTTGGACATCTTTTATGTTTGCTTGAGAAATAGTCCAATTCTGGCAAAAGGAACAGGCAAAATTACAGCCTATTGTACCCAGCGATAAAACCATTGTCCCGGGATAGAAATGATAAAGTGGTTTTTTTTCAATAGGGTCCATTCCGTAGGAAGAAACTTTGGAATAGATTAAAGAATAAAGCTGGTTATCTATATTTTTCCGGGCTCGGCAAAAACCAACTTGTCCTTTTTTTATCAGGCATTCTTGAGGGCAAAGTAAACATTTTATAATCCCTTTCTCTTTATCGAATAATTCATAAAATAGGGCTTCCTTCATTTTAAAAATCACCTCTCCTCAATTAATTTTAACTGAATAACTAATATCCTATCCGCTATACGCTAACTAAATACTATTTACTAACGACTATTTTAAAAATATCTTTTTACTTCAAAGCGATATAGTTTTACTTTTTCATCGGGATAAATTCCTGCTTTACGCTTGGCAATGTCAATTTGATACTCCACTGTATCTACACCTTCTAAATCGGGTAATAATAAACCCTTTTTATAACCACTACTAACGATTACCCCATATTTCTTGGGGTCAAGCTGAGAAATATCCTTAACTTCTTCCGGAGCAGACAGAACATCTACTGAAATTGACAAGTCTTCTAATTCAGAAACATTTACAGGAGAAAAACGAGGGTCATCAACGGCAGCACTAATAGCATTTTTTATAATTTCTTGGGCTATATTTTCCTGAGTAGGCATAAAAGTTCCTATACACCCCCTCAAATCACCAAATTTTTTAAGAGAAACAAATACACCTGCCTTTTGATTAATCATTTCTTCGGGGAGGTTCGGCGGAGGACTAATTATCTTCCTCTGTTTTATATAATTTTCAATCGTTTCTCGCGCTAATTTAACATAAGCACTTTCCTTGTTCTCTTTCATAATTTATTACCACCTTTAATAAAAAATTTACCAATATATCAATTCACCAATTCTCCAATTTACCAATTAAGATAGAGATTAAGATTAATTCACCAATTAAATTAGTTAGCCAGTTAAAATACAGGTTACAAGTTGCGAGTTACTGGGTAACTGGGTAACTGATGTAATTGGTGAATCGGTGAATTTATTAACATATCCTGGGTAACTGCTCTCCGGTTAACATATCGACTACTCTTTTTCCACCAATAATAGTATTAAGGTAAACTTTTCCCTCCGATTTTCTTACTACTCTGCCGATAATTTTTGATTCTTTTCCATATTTACTCTGTCTCATCTTTTTAAATACTTCCGGTACAATTTCGGAAGGAACAAATGCCACTAATTTTCCTTCATTAGCGAGATATAAAGGGTCATAACCTAATATTTCGCAAGCTGCCCTTACCTCTTCCTGAATAGGGATATCGCTTTCGTTTATTTCTATATCTACCTTTGAAGATAAGGCTATTTCGTTTAAGGTGGTGGACAAGCCCCCTCGCGTAGGATCTCTTAGGACATGGATATCTTTGCAAACTTCTAACATATCTGACACCAAAGACGAAAGAGGAGCGGTATCACTTTTTATATCTGTTTCGAATTTTAAGCCTTCTCTCTCCGATAAAACCGCAATCCCATGACTGCCAATGGGACCATTTATCATCACCACATCCCCGACTTTAGCATTACTTCCGGAAATGTTTACTTCTTTTTTCACTATTCCTATACCCGAGGTATTGATAAATATTTTATCTGCAGCCCCTCTGTTCACTACTTTAGTATCCCCGGTCACAATATCTACCTTAGCGATAGCCGAAGCCGCCCTCATACTTAAAATAATTTTTTCTAATAAGCTCAAAGAGAATCCTTCTTCAATAATAAAGGAGCAACTTAGATATAGAGGAGTTGCCCCACACATAGCCAAATCATTAACTGTGCCATAAACTGCCAATTCTCCAATGTTCCCTCCTTTAAAAAATAAAGGATCTACCGTATAAGAATCAGTGGTATATGCCAATTTTAACCCTTCGATATCTAATATTGCACCATCATCAAGTCTTTTCAAATAAGGATTATTAAAATTAGGTAAAACTAATTTTTTTATTAGATTGAAAGATAATTTCCCTCCGCTTCCATGACTTAGCAATATCTTATCTTCTTTCATTATTTTTCCCTTTCATATTTATAATACGCGGCGCAAGTGCCTTCGGTTGAAACCATACATGCTCCTTGAGGATTTTCGGGAGTGCAAACCACTCTGAAAAGAGGACATTCAGGCGGGGTTATCACTCCTCTTAATACTTCTCCGCAACGGCACCCTCTTGGTTCTTTTGTTTCTTCTATTTCTACTTCGAATTTTCTAGCATTAAATTGCCCATATTTATCTTTTATTTCTAAACCGCTAAGAGAGATATTGCCTATCCCCCTCCAATCGGAATCAACTACCTCAAATACCTCATTAATTTTATTCAGGGCAATCTTGTTCCCTTCAGGTTTAACTGCTCGTTCATATTGTATTTCTACCTCTGCCCTGCCATCTTCAATCTGTTTAACCAGCATATAGATGGTCTGCAGGATATCCAAAGGCTCAAATCCGCAGATAACACAGGGTATTTTATATTGAGTAGTAATAAAGTTGTAAGGTTGACTCCCGATAATTGCACTTACATGCCCGGGGCAGATAAAACCATCAATGTTTACTTCTTTACCTTCTAATAAGGCTTTCATTGCGGGGGGCATAATCTTTGCTACGCTCAAAACGGAAAAATTGCTAATCTTTTCTTTTTGAGCTTTTAAGACAGCACTGGCTATGGTAGGAGAAGTTGTCTCGAATCCCACCCCCATAAATACAACTTCTTTAGAAGAATTATCCTGAGCGATCTTTAAAGCATCTAAAGTAGAATAAACAATCCTGATATCTGCTCCATCGGTCTTTTCTTTTTCTAAAGAAGAGGTAGAGCCCGGAACCCTAATCATATCTCCAAAAGTAGTTATAATAAAACCCTCTTCCCTGGATAGGGCAATTATTTCATCGATATAGGAAATAGGGGTAACACATACCGGGCAACCTGGTCCGGAGATAAGATTAATATTTGAGGGTAATATTTTCCTGATTCCATTTCTAAATATAGCTACAGTATGAGTTCCGCAAACCTCCATTAAATTAATCTTCTTTTTGGAAATACTTTTAATTTGCCGGAGAATTTTCTGGGCTATTTCTTTATTTCTATACTCATCAACATATTTCAATCTAACTTCCCCTCCCAGGCTCTAAATATTTCCAAAGCTTTTTCTTGGTCAATAACTTCAATGGCAAAACCAGCATGTAAGAGCACGTAATCGCCCACTACAACTCGAGGGATTAGATCTAAACTCGCATTCTTAACAATTCCTCCGATTTCTATTTCCGCTGTATGGTCATCAAATATTTTTTTAACTTTCCCTGGTATTGCCAAACACATTCTTTTTTCCTCCTATAAATGTGAGCTATAAATTAATTGACCGATTGGCCAATTACCCAATTATCCGATTCTCCAATTTACCAATTAAATTAGTCGTTAGTGAATAGTCGTTAGTGAAAATACTTTGTAAAAACTTTTTATTAATTTAAACAATAGTTATGTGGTTTTTGTTTTTATTTAGCATTCACTAAATACTATTCACTAAATACTGATTCTTCACTTCCTGCTACTACTGCCTGTCCAAGGGATATGCCCCCATCATTAGGGGGAACTTTTCTCTGGATATATACTTTAAACCCTTTATCTTCTAATAAGAATACAACTTTTTCGGTTAAATATTTATTTTGAAATACCCCTCCACTTAAAGCAATTTCATTAATTCCGGTATTTTTTCTTATTTTACCACATAAATCTACCGTAAACTCAGCTACAGTATTGTGAAATTTGGCAGCCATTACCTTTTTATCTAATCCTTTTTTAAGGTCTGCAATTATATCTATAAAAATTTCTTGAGGGTCAATAATAAATTTCTCTTCTTCTTTGTATATATTAAATTTATATCTTTCTGTTATCTCAGATACGCAAAACGATTCTAATTCCATTGCTGCCTGACCTTCATAACTTATCTCATCTCTTATCCCAATTAATGAAGATCCTGCATCAAAAAGACGTCCGCAACTGGAAGTAAGAGGAGAGTTTATATTTTTGTCGATCATCTTTTCGATAATAGATAATTTATCATAATCCATTCTGCGGTTAAAATCTATATCGAGTGTTTTTGCCTTTGGGCCATAGATAGAATATAAATAACTATAAGCCATCCTCCAGGGTTCTATAATAGCCTTATCTCCCCCGGGTAAGGGATAATATTTTAAATGACCTACTCGAGAATATTTTTTAAGATCACACAGAAAAAATTCTCCTCCCCATATATTACCATCATCTCCATAACCGGTTCCATCATAAGCCACCCCAATCACTTTTTCCTTAACATTGTTTTCAGCCATACAACTTACTATATGGGCATGATGATGCTGAACTTTTACCACTTTTAATCCCTCTTTAACTTTTATTTCCTCTGCGTATTGGGTAGAGAGGTAATCAGGATGAAGGTCGCAGGCAATAATTTCAGGCTTTACTCTAAACATTTTTTTGAAACTTTTTATAGACTCTTTAAAAAATTCCAAAGTTTCTACACTCTTTAAATCCCCCAAATATTGACTGAGAAAAATGTAATTCTCTTTAGAAAAACTAATGGTATTTTTTAATTCCCCACCTAAAGCCAATACTTCCTTTAGCTTGAAATCAAGAATTATAGGATGAGGCACAAATCCTCTTGATCTTCGAAAAAACACATTATCGCTATTTATAATCTTTAATACAGAATCATCACAGCGGTTAAATATATCTCTGTCGTAGAGAAGAAAAAAATCAACTATTCGATCTAACTTCTCTAAGGCTTCAAGATTATCACCAATTATTGGCTGATCAGTAATATTGCCACTGGTCATTATTAAAGCAGTAAAATTGTCTTTTAATAATAGATAGTGAAGGGGGGTATAAGGTAACATTACCCCCAAATAATTATTGCGCGGGGCTACCAATGGAGAAATTAAGCTATCTTCCTTTTTCTGTAAAAGGACAATTGGCCTAGCCCGATTCACCAACCATTCTTTTTCTTTCTCCCCGAGTTTGCAATATTGCATAATTTTTTCTAAATTAAAAGACATTATAGCAAAGGGTTTAGCCTTTCTATTTTTTAACCACCGTAATCTTGCAACAGCTTTATTATTGGTGGCATCACAAGCTAAATGAAAACCTCCCAACCCCTTAATCGCACCTATTTTCCCCTCTTTTAAGAGTTTAACCGCCCCTTCTATAGGGTCATCAATACCTTCTATTTTTCTTTTATTTTGGTAAAGAGATACCTGTGGACCACAATCGGCACAGGCATTAGGTTGAGCGTGATATCTTCTATTTTCTATGTTGTCATACTCGCCCTGACACTGTGAGCACATTTTAAAAATACTCATAGTAGTCTTCTCGCGATCATAGGGAATGTCTTTTATAATGGTAAAACGGGGACCACAGTTAGTACAATTAATAAAAGGATAACGGAAACGTCGATTATGAGGGTCGAATAATTCTTGCAGACAGTCTTCGCATATACTTATATCCGGTGAGACTAAAACAAAACTATTCCCTTCTTTAACTATACTTTTCTTAATGGAGAATTCTTTATAGCCTATTAAGGGAAGTTGATTTACTTCTATCTTTTCAATCCTGGCCAAAGGAGGGAGTTTCTTTTTTATATCACTAACAAAACTATTTATCTCTTCTGTCTTTCCCTCAACTTCTATTTCCACACCCTGATTTGAATTAACTACCCAACCTGATAGATTGTAATTTTGTACTAATTTATGAATAAAGGGTCGGAAGCCGACCCCCTGGACAATGCCTTTGATAATGATGTTTTTTCTAATCTTCATCTCTTTTTTTTCTTACCTGTTCTCTTAGCCAATCGAACCAGTTATCTAAACCTTCTCCGGTCTGACAAGAAATTTCAAATATCTTTAAATTGGGGTTAATGTTTAATGCATCTTTTTTTACTTTATCCATATTAAAATTTGTATAAGCTAATAAATCAATTTTATTTATTAAAACCACACTTGCTTTGCGAAACATCACCGGATATTTTATAGGCTTGTCGTCCCCTTCGGGTATACTCACCATCACTATCCTATCATCTTCCCCCAAATCAAATCCTGCCGGGCAAACTAAATTGCCTACATTTTCAATGACAAAAAGGTCAATTTCTTTAAAATTATAGTTACCTAATACACCATCTATCATATTAGCATCAAGATGGCAAGCTCCGTCAGTATTTATTTGAGTTACCGGAATATTATATTTCCCTATCCTATCAGCGTCATTAGTAGTTTGAAGATCTCCCTCTATAACTGCAATCTTTAATTCATTCTTCAGTGAATCTATGGTCCTTTCTAAAAGACTGGTCTTTCCAGACCCGGGAGAACTCATTAGATTAATAGTATAAACTTTGTTTTTATTAAATATGTCTCTGTTTTTTTGGGCTATATTATCATTAACTTTTAAAATATTGGTAAATACTTTTACTCGAGTCATTTTTCTCCTCCGTATAAATATAATATAATGTTGTTCTTCAATTTACAAAATTGCCAATTCATCTTGCAAAACTAAATTAGTCGTTAGTATCTAGTGAATATAGAACAAAGGCAAAATAAACTGCGCAACTATTAAATCAGATAGCTAAAAAGTTTTTCAAAGGATTTTAGCTAACGACTATTCACTATTTCTAAAATACTTTTCTGCTAAAAGCACTGCTGCAAAATCATCATAATAACCAGGGGGCACTCTTAAGGATAAAGGAATAAGTTTAGAAATACCTTGAGGCGGATGTGCTTCAAAGTATTTTTTTCTCGCTTCTAAAGTGCTGAATTCCTCCTCGATTAAAATTATCTTTAATTGAGGAAATTGGTTTTTCAATTTCTCTTCTATACTTTTGTAATTAGTGCCGTTTCCTAAAATAATTTTATCTACCTTGTAGATATTTAAACTATTTTCGATAGCCTTCGTTATTTCCTCTGTGGAAATAACTTCTCTTTGTAAAACACTTAAACTATAATCCACCACTGCATAGCCACACTTTTTGGTTCCCGGATCAATAGCAATAATTATCTCTTCTTCTGGCATAATCTGTTTAACCATTCCTTGTATCAATTAACTAAACTTCTATCCGTTGGGGATGAGTATAAATATTCATCCTTTCCCCTCGAACAAATCCTACCAGAGTTATACCCACTTTTTCGGCTAGCTTTATAGCAAGGTCTGTCGGAGCTGCCCTGGAAATAACTATTGAAAGCTTCCCGATAATAATCTTTTTTAAAATTCCTGAAGTTATACGGCAAGAGGTTAATATTATTTTATCTTCAGTGGTAATGTTATTTACAAGGGCTTCCCCTAATATTTTATCGATAGTATTATAACGGCTGATATCTTCGGTAAACAATATTATAGAACCCTGCTTATCAGCCAAAGCACAACTATGCACCCCTCCGGTCAATTTAAAAAAATTAGCTCTTTCCTGCATTTCAGAAATAAGAGAATAAACCAAATTGCTGCTAATTTTTAAATAAGTATCGGTAGATAGGGGGATCTCTTTCTGTTCTTCTAATTGCTGGTAACTTCCTATCCATAAATTACTATTAATGATATCTTCTGACGATAAAGAAACGCCTTTAATTTTTATATCCATTAAGCTTTGTTTTTCATTTATATCTAAAGATATAATATCCTCTTTCTTTTGTAAAATACCTGAAGTATAAAGAAAACCCAATCCTAAATATTTATATTTTTCGGGACTGCAATTTAAGGTTACTAACTTTTTTTTATTTAGCAAGATAGTAAAAATAGTTTCTCTTGCTACTAAATCTGAAATTTCCTCTCTCTTGTTTCCTTCAATTCGAGTTAAATTTACCTCTGTTCCTTTTTCCTCAACAAACAATTATTCTGTCTCCTTCTTTTTTATCAACTCTTCTGCTTTCCTAAAATCATGTTTAAAGTTCACGTTAAAAAATGAATAAAACTTGGGATCATATTTTTTTATCTCTTCATCCTCAATAAATTTAACCTTTAAATGGGGGAAAATCGCTCTAACAGAAAAAATATGCTCCGCTAAATTTCTTTCAATTGTCTCCAAGCATCTTTTACTATAAATGGCACATAATGGTTCTATATAGCCATCACTATAATGGGGAATAACTATATCATTAGAATTAATAATTTTTGTCATATACTTAAGTAATTTTACCTCTAAAAAAGGCATATCGCAACCCACTACTAAATTATATTGGGATGAAGATGCCTTTAAGCCAGAATATATCCCCACCAAAGGACCCTTCTGAGAGAAGAAGTCTGGTACTACCTGTTTATAAGAGAGGTATTTTTCCGGAGGACCAACTATAATGATATTATCCCCTACTACACACTTGAGCTTTGATATAACTATATCGATAAGATACTTCCCATTTAATCTGAGCATTGACTTATTTTTATCGGGACCCATTCTACTACTCTTCCCCCCTGCTAATATAATTGCAGTTAAGGAAGGTAATTTTTTATCTTTTATTTTCATAGTGTTATATAATACCATTTTGTTACTAAAAAATATAGCACTAGCAAAAGAAAGTATCGGGTATATAGTATCGAGTATCGCAAAAAATACAGTAACAAGTAATAAGTAATAAGATTAAATTTCTGAAATTATAAAAACAGGGTACTTATCACATGTTACACATTACTTCACTTATTGATTAGTTAGCTGGTTATTTAGTT
>Ga0209386_1000954_pt1 | contig 12818 bp, 15 predicted proteins | sample NGEPertwo_FD_184510 | JGI IMG/M metagenome (GOLD analysis project Ga0209386, IMG submission 184510) | Arctic peat soil microbial communities from the Barrow Environmental Observatory site, Barrow, Alaska, USA - NGEE Permafrost154B-two... | ecosystem: Environmental > Terrestrial > Soil > Wetlands... | reverse complement strand
AAGAATTAATTAATTATTATGGTTTGACCCCTCAAGCAATTGTAGAAAAAGCAGAGGAATTATTAAATTAAGTAAGATGATGTAATTATTAAAAAATATAGAATCAATAAAAGGAGAAATGAAATGGGAAAAATTGGATTTATAGGTATAGGAATAATGGGAAAACCTATGTGTAAAAATCTTATTGATTCTGGATATAAATTAGTTGTAAATGATGTCAATGAAGAAGCATTAAATGATTTTGTAAAATATGGGGCAAAAAAACAATTCACCCAAAAATGTAGCAGAAAATAGTGATATTATTATAACTATGCTACCTAATTCTCCTCATGTAAAAAATGTGGTACTTGGAGAAAAAGGGGTCATTGAAGGAGTAAAGGAAGGACAGATTTTAATCGACATGAGTTCTATTGCTCCTCTTGTATCCCAAGAGGTAGCAAAGGAGTTAGAAAAAAAGGGTGTGAAAATGCTTGATGCCCCGGTAAGCGGAGGCCAGGAAAAAGCTCAATCCGGCACTCTAGCTATTATGGTTGGAGGAAAAGATACGGTTTTCCGTCAATGCAAAGCTATTTTAGAAATAATGGGTAAACCTGTTTTAGTTGGTGATATTGGTGCAGGAGAGACCACAAAGTTGGTTAATCAAGTAAGAGTGGCAATTAATATCGCTGCAGTAGCAGAAGGCTTAATCTTAGGGAAAAAGGCAGGAGTAGACCCAGAAAGAATCTTTGAAGCTATAAAAGGAGGTTTGGCTGGTAGTCAGTGTTTGATTGATAAAGCCCCTCGCATGTTTGCTGGAAATTATGAACCTGGTTTTAGAATGAAATTGCATGTCAAAGATTTGACCAATGTTTTACAGACCAGCCAGGCTTTAGTATACGGCCATGCCCTTAACCGCCCAGGTCATGGGGATGATGCAATCTTTGATAGCCGAAGGTCACACGGAACTCGATCATGGTGGTTTGGCCTTGTTCTATGAGAAAATTAATGGGTTTTCATTGAAAGAAGGTTCATAAATTATACAGAGGAACAAAGAATTTTTTAAACAATTACCGAAATGTTGGTCTTTGGTAATAAAAGTACAGAAGCAATAAAGACGAACTACAAGGAAACCAAGCATGATATAGACATTGGCTCTTTGAAAATGAAATCTTTCTCTCGCGAATGAAGCGTTTTTCCAGATCATGATGCTAGTGTACAACATATTCCTGCTGTTCAAAATGGAAAAAGTTTCAGGCAAGTGGGTATAGGCAGTGGATACTGACCTTCAGATTAAAATATGTGTTGGTGGCGGGTAAGATTATAAGGACTGTAAGGTAGACTATATTGAAGCTTCTGGAAGGGTATTCTTATAAAGAAGTATTTCAGTAAAAAACTGTAACGAGGTTAGAAATTGTGGATAAAGAAAGCTTTAAATAGACTATCTGTGGATAGTTTAATAGTTTTACCGTTTTTAACGGAGAAAAAATAAAAATTTCCTTGAAAGGCGGTGAAGAAAATGGCAGAATTTGAATATAGCTTCGCAGATTCATCTTGAAATTTATGAGGATTTAGATGAATTTAGAAAAAAATCTACGTAAATATTTTAGACACAGATTTTGAGAATTAAGGAGGAAAAAAGAAGGAGGTGGTATAGTAGTAAAATTTACTTTGTATGTTATTGTATGTCAATTTTTAAAAATAAATTAATTTTGGAGGTTCGAAAGAAAATGAAAAATTTGATCATTTTACTATTTGTAGTGACGATAACTTTAGGGATGTTCACGGTATCTTTAGCGGCCATTGAACCAGAATATGTGTGGACGTGGAATACAGGAGCCGTCCCAACAGCTGCCCACGCTCAGGGGGGGGAAGTATTTGCCAAGGAATTGGAAAGATTAACTGATGGCAAAGTAATAGTTAAGACATATTATGCTGGTTCATTATTTCCTGCGGAAGCACAAGTAACTGCGGTAAGTCGAGGTGTATTGGATTTCTGCGGAGATATTGATCCTAACGTGTTGATTGCCGACCAGGTTCCCTCTTTAGGTATGCTCGCTTCTGCTTATCTATGGAAAGACTCTCAACATATGACCAGTGTATTAAATGGTGAAATAGGGAAAGAAATTAGTGATATTGTGGCGGAAAAAACCAATATCAGATTACTTTCCGCTGCGTATATGGGTACCCGTCAGTTGGGTGTGAGAGATATTGGACGTGTGATCAAAACACCTGCTGACATGAAAGGTGTTAAACTTAGAATGCCCAATAGCCAATCCTGGTTATTTATGGGAGAAGCCCTGGGAGGTAATCCAACTCCGCTTAGCAATAGTGAAAATTACATGGCTTTAAAAACAGGAACAATAGATGCTCAGGATAATCCACTTCCTAATGTTATTGCAAGAAAATTCTATGAAGTTACCAAATATATTATCATGACCGGACATTATATTAGTCCCAATATGTTGGGCATAAATGAAAAGTTATGGCAGTCGTTAACTCCGGAATTGCAGGATAATATCATGGCTGCAGCAGATAAGGCCCGAGAATTTGTTGATAACCTTATTAAGGAACAGGAAGCAGAAGCCGTCGCATTCTTAAAAGGAAAAGGCATGGAGTTTATAGAAGTTGATAGAGATCTCTGGAGAGAACATGTTAAAAATTATTACCTGGCAAATAAAATATCTTCTCAATGGGATATGGATTTGTATAATAGAATCGAGTCAGCTGCCAAATAATTCTATTGTTATTGTTATGCAAAATTAGAACAACCTCCTTTAAAAGGGAGGTTGTTCTCTAAAAAGGAGGTCCCCAGTGAAACGACTAGGACAACTCTTGATGAACATCGTTGAATTATATTTACCTCTATTCGCATTTGTAATTATGTTTTTCACTTTTATATTAGATATATTTTATCGTTATGTTCTAAATGATCCCTTGACTTGGACCTATGAAGTAAAACTTGCCGGTTATATATGGACCACCATGTTAGGCGCTTGTTATATCAGACGCGTACATGGTCATGTTAGCGTTGATATTTTATATGAAGATCGATCCCCTTTAGTAAAACGAATATTTAGATTGATTGCAAATAGCATCGTTTTGGCAGCTGGTATTATTGACTTAGGGCCTACTTATCAATACTTATTATTTATGCAAATTGAGAAATCTTCTATTCTCAGGATTCCTTTCAATTTTATATTTTTGCCGGTTTTAATATTTATAATCCTCATCTCTTGGTATAGTTTGTATGATATAATCATCGATCTATCTTTTTTTGGAAAGACTGAAAGGAGTAATAAACCATGAGCTTTGCCTTTAGTATCTTTTTGCTAATTTTTGTATTGACTTTTATTCTAAAAATCCCTATTCCATTAGGATTTTTTGCATCTGCTACTTTCTATGCCTTTTTTAAGGGAATTGATCTAAGTATTATTGCTGAGAGAATGGTTATGGGTCTTTTTACCCACTATATTTTAATTGCAGTGCCTCTATTTATTTTTACTGCCAAAGTAATGAATACTAGCAAAATAACAGAAAAGATTTTTGAGTTTGCTAGTTCTCTGGTAGGGAAAGCATACGGAGGAATGGCTCATGTGAATGTCATAGCTTCACTTATTTTTTCGGGAATGACCGGTTCAGCCGTAGCGGATGCTTCCGGTCTTGGCATGATGGAACTTGAGGCGATGCGTAAACAGCACTATCCCGATAATTTTAGCTGTGCTATTACTATTGCTTCGGCTACTGTTGGTCCTATTATTCCTCCCAGCATTCCCATGATATTTTATTCTATGCTTTCCGGAGCATCTATCGGTAAGTTATTTTTAGGTGGCATAATTCCAGGGTTTTTGATTGGCATAGTTTTAATGGTTTATATTGGCTTTATTGCCAAACGAAGGAATTTTGCTCGAGGGGTACCCTATCGTTTTCATGAGTTTGTCCGCGCTACTATTATAGCCTTTCCTGCTTTGCTTACCCCTGTTATTTTATTGAGCGGTATATATACCGGTGTGATGACACCTACTGAAGCGGGTGCTGTTGCAGGGTTATATGCCTTAGTGGTGGCCATTTTAGTTTATCGTTCCATGGGATGGCAAGAAGTAAAAATTGTATTTATTGATACAGTAAAGGCGACCGGAACTATTTCCATTCTTGTTGCCTGTGCCTTTGGCATTGCCTTTGTCGTAACACGTGAGGGAATTCCTGAGATAATTGCTAATTATTTAATCACCGTTACTACCAATAAATATGTTTTTCTTTTTATTATTAATATAACCTTTATTATTCTTGGAATGTTTATCGATGTGAATACAATTACTCTAGTCTTTGTCCCCATTGTTTTACCTCTGATTGGAACATTGGGAATTGATGTAGTACATTTTGGTGTGGTGATTGTTCTGAATATGATGATCGGACTATCAACACCTCCTTACGGTACATTGCTTTTTGTTATTTCAGGTATTTCAGGAACACCCGTTAAACCTATCATAAAAGAGCTGTTTCCAATGTTATTGTTGATGTATCTTGTTTTGTTTTTAATTACTTATTTTCCGCAGATTGTGCTGTACATTCCTAGTTTTTTTAAATATTAAAAAATGGGGAAGTCTAATTTTAAAACAGGTGATCCATTCATTTTAAAATAAAATTAAACATAATAAGGGCATCATAGTTCTGAGGAATACGAAAAAATGACCGTTGACGAAGCATATGAGATAGGAGCAAAAGGCCTTGCTTTTCTGAGTGGTACAGACCCCGGAGGAGAGGAAAAAAAACATGTAAATTATTAATTTCTTCCATTAAAGAAATACGCGATTATGCTAAATTCAAGGGAGACTTATTAAGGATTATCTTGTCCATGTCAACATAGGCAATTGTATCTTAAGGGATAAGAAACATTCAGGCTATGGATAATCAGCATTCCCAATCTGGCATTATAGGTGGGGAAAATGATGTAAAAGAATTAACGGAATTTTTAAAAGTGCTATTGGATATCGGTTTATTAAATTATCAGAATCCACCCATCGTAAGTTTTGAGGTAAAGCCACTGGTTGGTGAGACCTAAAATTAAAAATTTTCACAGAGAATTAGATTAAGCGTAAAAAAGGAAGGAATGAATAGATATGAAAAAGGATTTAAGTAATAGGACGATAGGTATTATACATACGGTAGTATTTACTTCACAGATAGTACAAAAATACATAGGTGAAATTATCCCTGAAGTCAATGTTTTGCACTTGGGTGATGACACGATGCAAAGAGATAATCTTATCGCAGGTGTTGGAGTTATCCCAAAGGCAAACTACTTCAAATTTGTTACCTATGCAAGGTTTTTTGAAGAAGCGAAAGTAGACCTTATTATGCTTGCATGTTCCACCTTCAACAGAGCTGTTGAATATGCACGACCTATGATTAATACTCCGATACTGCAGATAGATAGGCCCATGATGGATCTCGCAGTACAGGAGGGTAAGCGAATTGGGCTGCTTGCTACCCTTCCGATGACTGTTCCATCATCTGAACGACTTCTTCACCAAGCAGCAGAAGATGCAAAAAAAGAAATTGAGATAAAGATTGTATTAAGCAGCGAAGCATTTAAAGCGCTGAGAGCAGGTGATTCGGAAAAGCATAATGAGATACTTCTGAATGAGATAGATAAACTTTCAAAGGAAGTTGATGTTATCGTAATGGCACAGGTATCGATGTCTGTGCTGGAACCTCATTTGACCAATACACGTGTACCTGTTTACAACAGCGGGCGGGCTGGCTTCACAAAAGCAAGAGAAATTCTAGAATCCTTATAATGTTGTATACTAACCTGTAAAAAACCAATCTTCAAAGTTTTGAATGTTTTGGTTTTCATACCTGTAATTGGAATATAACACCTTATATCGAAGAGATTAAGCCCTTGCCAAAACTAGGTTATCTGGATATGGGGTTCACATCTGATCTTCCCAGAGTAAAACGGGAATTTCCTGATGTAAGAAGAGCAGTTATGTATTCACAAGTTCGATTGCAAGAGGCAAGCTTAGATGAAATTGAACGAGACATGAAAAGGATATACGATGAGTTATCTCCTTGTGATATTGTTATATCTGTCACTCAAGCTACAACTTGTGATAAAAGAGTGAATGAATTATTGCAAATATGTAAGAATTTGGAATCAAGAAAAGGATAAAATAATATATTACTTTGAGAAAATAAAAAATACTGAAAAGAATTCAAAATTCTCTTATGTAGATTTATACAAGAGAGATAATTTTGGTGTTTAAAATAAAGGAGTAAAATAGTGATAAATATTTCAGGAGGAAAAAAATTAGTAGGCGTTATTCCAGCTCTTATTTTGACTTTAGAAGAAAGTGGGAAAATTAATTTTAAATCATTAGAGAAACAAGTTAATTATCTTTCGTGCGCAGGTGTTGATGGTGTTTTTATCAATGGAACAACTGGTGAGGGTGCTTGGTTGAGCATAAAAGAAAAGGTAGAGGTATTTAAATTAGTCAAAGAAGTGTGCTCTGTAAAACAATTTCTTTGTGCAGCTTGTATTCAACCTTCTACAGAAATGGTAATGAGTGAAGTAAAAATATTTGAAAAATATAGACCTGATTATATTGTTGCCGTTACTCCTTACTATTATGGTGTTTCACAGGAAACAATTATAAAACATTTTAAAGAAATTGCTCATTGCAGTTCAATACCATTAATTTTATATAATATTCCTCAATGTACACATAATACAATAGAATTAAGCACAGTATTAGAGCTTGCTAAAGTAGAAAATATTGCTGGCCTAAAAGATAGTTCTGGAGATTTTATTTCTTTTACTAAGGGAATATTTACTCCTGTGCCAAAATATTTTTCATGGATTCAAGGTAGAGACTTTTTAGACGCACCTTCTCTTGCTTGCGGAGCTGATGGAATTGTTACTGGGATGGGAAATGTATTTATAGAACCTTATGTTCAGATGAGCGGGGAAGCTAAAAAAGGCAACTATCAAAAAGTTAATGAGATTCAGAAAGAGATTAATAAATTACTTGAAATAATACAAATTACCGGAGGGAAGACAATTTCATCGATTAAAGCAGCTACGGAATTGTTGGGAAGAGGAACAAAGTGGATGAAAATGCTTTCTTTAACTTTAGATGATAAAGATATAGGAAAAATAAAAAATATAATTATAAAACTTGGTTTACTTAACTAGAGATAGAAGTTGGAAGATCATTAATTAATAATGTTATTTTTACAAAGCATAAAATATGTGTACAATAATACAAAATAGTAGAAATGTTTTTTTAGGAGGTATAGAGGAGTGATAAAAGTAGGCATTCTTTCTTTTTCAGATGGCAGAACGAGAGTTCACGAAAATATTAAAAATTATATATATGAATGTCAAAAAAAAATCCAATTTTCGCTCGAGGAAACGGGTGAGGTTGAAGTTTATTGTGGGTCAAAAATTATTTGTAATTCAAAATTGGCCAAGACTCAAGCAGTGGAAATGTCATCAAAGGGAATTGATGCAGTTGTTCTAAATATTCCAGTTTTTGCATTTCCAAATTACTCAGTTATTGCAGCATATTTACTGCAAACTGTGCCATGTATTGCAATTTCACCCGTAAATGGCAAAATGCCTGGACTTGGAGGATTGCTGGCTGCTGTCAATGCGATAAGACAAGTAGGGTTTAACTGCGAAAAAATATGGGGTAATATTGAAAATAATGATGTATTAGAAGAAGTTATGAAATTCTTAAGAGCTGCTCATGCAGTCACATCTCTAAAAGGACAGGTATACGGGCTCTTTGGCGGAAGAAGCATAGGTATAGTATCAGCAACGGTAAATCCCGATTTATGGATGGCTATTTTTGGTGTAGATGTAGAACACATTGACCAGCTAGAAATAATACGTAGAGCTGAATTTATTGAAGAGCAAAAAGTAGAAACTGCATATAAATGGTTAAATAAAAATATGGGTTTTATACAATATGATAATGGTAAATTAACAGAGAATTCTTTAAAAATGCAGATAAGATGTTATTATGCAACAAAAGAATTGATTGAAGATAGAAAACTCGATTTTGTTGGTGTAAAATGTCATCATGAACTTAGTGAGTATTATGTTACTCAGTGTCTTTCAGCGGCTTTTTTTAATGATCCTTATGACTGGGATGGCATAAAGGCACCTATTATATATTCATGCGAAGCTGATTCAGATGGAGCCCTTACAATGCAGATAATGAAACTAGTAGCCAACAAACCTGTGATATTTGCAGATTTTAGACATTTTGATAAAAAAGAAGGAGTGTTTGTATTCTGTAATTGTGGTGCTATGGCAACTTGGTATTCCGAGAGAAGTGCAGACCCTAAAGAAAATGTTAAATCAGTTAATTTAGTTCCTGTTATATCCAAATATGGGGGAAATGGCTGTCATGTTCAATATATTGCTAAAGAAGGAGAAATGACCTTTGGAAGATTAACCAGGACACTTGATAAATATAAAATGACAGTATTTAAAGGAAATTTTAAAAAATTCCCACCGAAAAAATTAGAAGAAACCTGTCCTGCATGGCCCCATGGGTACGTAGAGGTATCAATAGATTCTAATTATTTGATAGATCGATATGAAAATAATCATGTGCATGGAGTATATGGTGATTATATTGATGAATTAAAAATATTTTGTAAATTAAAAAATGTAGAATTTGAGGTAATAAAATGAAAATTGCAGTTGTAATTGCTTCAGAAAATGCACTTCCTTCAGCATTTGTAGTATTCCGTGGGATAGAGAACAGTATAAGAAAAGCATCACAAATGGGGTATGATGGAATAGAGTTAGCTCTTTTAGACAAAAGACAGGTAGATGTTAATAAGACAATAGAACTAATTGATAAATATAATTTAAAAATTCCAGTTGTATCTACCGGGCAAGTTTTCGCAGATTTAAAATTATGGTTTACTTCTCCTGATGCTGAAGTAAGAAGAAAATCAGTTGAAGTTTTCAAGGGTATGGTGGATATTGCAGCTCAATTTGGAGCTATGGTAAATATTGGGCGAGTTCGTGGATTTATTGCAGAAGGGGAGACAGCTGAAATTACAGAAAAAAGGTTTAAAGAAGTTATAATTCAGATATTAAATTATGCAAGTAAATTGAATGTTAAATTAATATTAGAGCCGGTAAATAGATATGAAATAAATTTTATTAACAATCTGGACGAGGGAGTAGATTTAATTAAAAAGCTTGGAATAAAAGGGTTAGGCCTTATGCCGGATGTGTTTCATATGAATATTGAAGATCAATCAATAGAAGGTAATCTTAAAAAATATATAGATTATATAGATTATATACATTTTGCTGATAGCAACAGGTTAGCCCCAGGGTGGGGTCATCTTGATTTTGGTTCAATTGTCAAGGCACTCAATGACGTGAACTATAACGGATGGGTATCCGTTGAAATACTTCCCAAGCCAGATCCTGATTCAGCTGCAAAGAAATCTATTGAGCATTTAAGGAAATTTATTCCTAAAGGATAAAAGTAAAATAAAAACTAAGCCACTTATATCTCATATAATGCCAATTTCACGAATGAGTAAAAATAAATATTGGTACCCCAACCAAGTAAAAATAAATTTAATGAAATGGGAGAAGAGTTAATGAGTTTAAGCATTAAAAAAAAAGAATATTTAGAGAAAACGTGCAAACAGTGTAGGATAGATATAATAGAAACATTGCATAATATACAAACAGGGCATCCGGGTGGATCGTTGTCAGCAGTAGAAATTATTATTACTCTCTATTTTGAAAAAATGAATATAAGACCTGATCAGCCAAAATGGCCGAATAGGGACCGATTTATATTGGGGAAAGGCCATGCAGCACCAGCTTTATATTGGGTATTAGCTGAAAAAGGGTATTTCCCGAAAGAAGATTTTAAATCATTAAGACAATTAGGCTGTCATTTACAGGGTCACCCTTGTGCCAATATGACAAAAGGTGTGGAATTATCCACGGGCCCATTAGGGTTAGGATTATCAGCAGGCATAGGAATGGCATTAGTAGCTAAATTAGATAATATAGATAACTATACCTATGTATTGATAGGTGATGGAGAAACACAAGAAGGTATCATATGGGAAGCTGCCATGTCAGCTTCAAAATTCAAGGTAGACAATTTAATTGCTATCCTTGATAATAATGGAGTTCAGTTAGATGGTACATTAGCTGAAATTATGCCAATGGGTGATATTGCAGCAAAATGGAGAGCTTTTGGGTGGTATGTAATTAGTACAGATGGACATAGCGTAGAATCTATTTCTGATGCCATAGATGAAGCAAAGACAATAAAAGGCACGCCAACTATTATCATTGCAAAAACTGTAAAGGGGAAGGGAGTTTCATTTATGGAAGGAAAGAATATATGGCATGGAAAACCAATTGATGATGAACATTATGAAATTGCCATGAAAGAACTGAGAGGTATTTGCAGATGAGTAAAAAAATAGCTATTAGAGATGCATATGGTGAAGCCTTAAAAGAACTAGGAGCAAAAAACAAAAATGTAGTAGTATTAGATGCGGATGTATCAAGTTCAAGTAAAAGTTCATTATTTGGAGCACAATACCCAGATAGATTTTTCAATGTTGGAATAGCAGAAGCAAATATGGTTGCCATGGCGGCAGGCATGTCTACATCGGGTAAAATACCCTTTGTAAATACTTTTGCAGCATTTATAGTATTAAGAGGTGCGGACCCAGTAAGAAGTTTAATAGCTTATGAAAAATTAAATGTAAAGCTTGCGGGAGCATATGCCGGTTTATCAGATTCATATGATGGTGCTTCACATCATTCAATCATGGATATTGCATTTATGAGAGCTTTACCCAATATGACTGTAGTATCAGTTGCGGATGCTGTAGAAACAAAAAAAGCAGTACAAATCATAGCTGAATATAATGGGCCTGTTTATTTAAGACTAAGCAGAGCAGAAGTACCTACTATATTTGATGACAGCTATAAGTTTGAACTTGGCAAAGGCGTACAATTAACAGAGGGTAATGATGTTACTATTATAGCTACAGGGTATATGGTACAAAAATCACTTGAAGCAGCTGAACAGTTAAAGGAAAAAGGAATAAATGCTCAAGTGGTAAACATACATACAATTAAACCTATCGATAAAGAATTAATTATCAAATGTGCAAAAAAAACAGGGGCAGTTATTACAATAGAAGAACACAGCATCTATGGTGGGTTAGGTTCAGTAGTAGCTGAAGTATTAATCAAAGAATGTCCAGTACCGATGGAAATTATAGGAGTACAAGATACGTTTGCAGAAACTGGTGCATACGAATTACTTCTCAATAAATACGGGCTATGCACTGAGAATATTATAAATACCGTGCAAAAGATTATAAAGAGAAAATTATGAAATGATTTATCATTTCAGAGGATTTAAGAATATTTGTAAAGCAAATAATATAGCTAGAAGCTACGGTGTAGCCTAAGGTTTATAACGAGAGATATTGATATCGAGAGAAAATAAAATGATCGATAATTACTTATAAAACGAATAAAGGAGAACGCTATGCAAGACTCAATATATAAATTTATGAAAGTAGGATTAATCCACTTTATGGCTTACCCCCAGGTGATGAAAGGTGAAGGACCGATTCTCGAGACCTTACAGAAAATAGCAGAAGATGATTTCTTTACTGCGGTAGAAGTTTCCTGGATTAAGGATGCAAAAGTAAGAGAAAAAGCAAAAAAGCTTTTGGAAGTGAGCCATTTAACCGTTGCTTATGGCGCTCAACCCCGCTTGTTGGTTAAAAAATTAAATCTTAATTCCTTTAATGAAGCAGAAAGGCAAGAGGCGGTTGATGAGGTTAAAGCAGGAGTTGACGAAGCATATGAGATAGGAGCAAAAGGCCTTGCTTTTCTAAGTGGTACAGACCCAGGAGGCCAGGAACGGGAGCAAGCCATAAAATTATTAATCTCTTCTATTAAGGTAATATGCGATTATGCTAAATCCAAGGGAGACCTGGGAATCACCCTGGAGGTTTTTGACCAGAAAATTGATAAAAAGTGCTTAATTGGACCAGCGAAAGATGCCAGGAGGGTGGCAGAGGAAGTGAGAAAAGAATTTGATAACTTTGGATTGATGGTTGATTTATCCCATCTTCCCCTTTTGGGTGAGACGCCTGCGCAAGCCATTATGCCGGTTAAAGATTATCTGGTCCATGCCCACATGGGTAATTGTATTTTAAAAGACAAAGAACATCCCGGCTATGGTGACCAGCATCCCAGGTTCGGCATTGAAGGCGGGGAAAATGATGTCAAGGAACTCACCGAATACTTAAAAGTTTTATTGGATATCGGATTCTTGAATCCAGAAAATCCGCCCATAGTTAGCTTTGAGGTAAAACCCTTGGCTGATGAATCCTCAGAGGTGGTTATTGCTAATGCCAAACGTGTGCTAAGAGAAGCCTGGATAAGAGTTTAAGAAAAAATATACATATAGGAGTAGATTTAATGCCAATTATAGATTCCAAAACCGGAAAAGTAAAAAAAGATTACTCAGTTGAAGAATTAGTTGAAAAAGCAAAAGAGATGAGAGCTTACAGTATGGTGGCCATTACTGCTGCCGGTTCCGGTCATACCGGAGGTACTTTATCCATTATGGATGTAACTGTTGCTCTATACTTAAAAGAGATCAACCATGACCCGGCTAATCCTGACTGGGAAGACAGAGATAGAGTTTTTTGGTCAGTAGGGCATAAAGCACCGGCTATCTATGTTGCCCTGGGAGAGGCAGGTTATTTTCCTATTGATGAAGTGGTGAAATTAAGAAAGTTAT
>Ga0209386_1000953_pt1 | contig 12837 bp, 7 predicted proteins | sample NGEPertwo_FD_184510 | JGI IMG/M metagenome (GOLD analysis project Ga0209386, IMG submission 184510) | Arctic peat soil microbial communities from the Barrow Environmental Observatory site, Barrow, Alaska, USA - NGEE Permafrost154B-two... | ecosystem: Environmental > Terrestrial > Soil > Wetlands... | reverse complement strand
ATGTTGAAGAATGGAGCAACACCGGAGAATACAATCAGGATAAAGTTATTAATGAGATAAGGTGCTTCATCCTCGAAGTAGAAATCAGGAGAAAAGAAAAAGTAATGATTTATACCAATGAAAGTAGTTATCAAAAATATATCCAGGGAAATTTCGAATCGAATAAAATCTGGATTTGTTCATTCAGTCCCCATCCAAAAAATCTGAAAAACTGGACTTTTTGGCAACATTCACATAATGGAAAACTTGAGGGTGCTGAAGGTTGGATTGACATAAATACCTTCAATGGCACAAGACAAGAGTGGAATCAATTTTTAGAATTATAGATTGTAAAATAAATCCGGGGAGATCATCACTTATGTGGGTAACTCTCAAGTTTATAATGATAAAATCGATCAAAACGGAGAAAAGAAAAACGAAAAAATGGCATAATCGGACATTTTTTCAAAATGGTCCACAATTAACAACTTAGATGGAATGATATTTACCTGGTTGACAACTTTTCCTGTAAAAATGCCGGAATATTTATAATTTCACATAAAACAATTCATGTCTTGATTGTAAAAGAATATAGGAGCAGCGTTAATCATTATTGAATTTCTCATTATTCTGATGGGGACAAATACTAACTCATCGCCATCTTTAAGACAAGGAATGGAATTGAAAATCGGAGAGTTTATGATACCTCAAATATGGCGATGTTAACAGTTGCAGGATGTTGAATAATTCTCAAACTATTACTGATTTAAGGATTCCACCATCCAATAGACTTGAAAAATTAAGCGGAAATCTTGATGGATTTTATAGCATTAGGATTAATAATCAGTGGCGGATAATTTTTCAATGGATTGAGGGACAATCAGAACAAGTCAGAATTGTTGATTTTCATTAAAAAAACTGATTATGGAAACTTTAGCAAATGTGCATCCGGGAGAGATTCTTTTAGAAGAGTTTCTAAAGCCAATGAATATAACCGCCTATAAATTATCGAAGGACATCGGAATTCCTCAAACAAGGACCTCTGCAATTTTAAAAGGGGTACGAGGTATCACTGCGGATATTGCACTTAGATTAAGTTTGTATTTTGGGAATTCTCCAAAATTCTGGTTAGGACTACAAGATGATTTTGATTTGGAAGAGGCATTAAAGAATAAACAAAGTGAATTAAACAAAATTAAGAGAATATGAAATTTCTCGGTCTAATAGCAAGCTGTTTAGCATTGTGAATTTCAGTGCCTTGTTGTCAGGAAGGATAAGTGAAAAGAAACCTGATTACTGTTTACATGGTATCCAGAATTAAGTTGGAAGAAAGGCATTACGGGGTTTTAAATGGAATATTTGATGAAGTTTATGTAAAGGGAATTGAATGAGGGATTTAGCTTATTTCTGTTTCACCTCAAGCAGAAATGTGATAATTGACTATTATGAAATATAATAACAGCAGAATATAAAGATAAAAAACAATAATAATCCCAGAGACTGTTGAAAAACAGCAGATAACTTAATCTCTCCTCAGGTTGGGATTTCATTCCACCTGTATCAACGTAGATAAAATGAGCAACAGAAGTACGTTAAAAGATCCTATTTCCATTCAATTTTTACTGATTCAATATTGATTGTTTGTATTTTAAAATATTGAAATCCCCCTTCACTGCTTTCTTTTAGAGAATTAAGGACAACACCTTTCCACGAAACATTCCTGTATTCCGATGGAATCCGGATAATAAAGATTCCCTTATTCCCAGGTACAATTTTTAGTGTCTTCTTTTCAATATCAAGTTGTACATCGTCTATCCAACCGGTCGATGACACAATTCCGATACCTGTGTTCCGATTGGACAATATAAATGCTTCCCGGGTATCATCCGGCCGGTTGAACTGGAAAGGCAAATGAATCATATCGGGATCCATTGAATAGGCATGGTTCAAAACACCAAGACAATTTTTAGTTTTTAGGTTTACGCTAACAGGAGCATTACAAGCTGACGCGCTGAAGGCAATAACCTGCCCTGCACCTTTTTCCCGATTAACATGAGTGTAAACTTCTGGAGAAGACCCAATGAGTCCGGAAATCTCAATTGGCAGATTTACGATGTATGGCAGCACTTTTTTGCTTTTCACCACCAATGAGCCAACCCTAAGCCGTTGTTCCGGTTTCATCATTTTCAGGTTTCCCCAAAATCCATGACCTCCAACCAGTGTCGAGTTTACATTGTAATGCTGTGCAAAAAACGGGTATTCATTTTGTGGATAAACTGCCTGGGTAAACAACTCGGATGGGATAATCCCGGCATACTGACTGATAACAGTGCGCATCGATTTGGTTCGATAAGTACTGTAATCGTTGTATCCGGAAGCGCCATTGTTCATCCAGAAAAACTTTCCTTCCTGAAGCGGCATCAGACCGATGATACAACGTTCTTTTTCGGTGAGATCGATTTCCACCACCACATCCGGATTATATTCCCTTAATTCTTTCATCGCACGGGTCACATAAAATGGCAACAGAAAGGCATAACGGTCTCTGATTTCCTGTTTTGAAAACGTTGAACTGCCGTGATTCAAATCGGGCAATGTACTGTCGAACGTATTAATAGCGTCCCATTTGAAAAAGCGAATTCCCTGATCGACAAGTGCTTTACAATCATTTACAAATAAATTATAGAAGCCACTCACAAAATCGAATGCAGGGAAGCCCCATTGTGCTTTTATTGGTGCACCGGTTTCATCACGAATCACCCATTCCGGATGCTGGATAAATCGCTCGGACAAAGAATCAATACCCATCGGCGATAACCATGCACCGGGAATGATATTGTTTTTTTTCATTTCTGCAATTAACGGTGCAAAACCATTTGGTAGACGGGTTTTATGCGGCTGCCAGTCACCCATGGTCTGTTCCCAGCCATCGTCAAGCACAAACAGATCAACCTTTAGTTCGGCTGCATTACGGATTTCTTCGAGGATACGGTTTTCTGTAAAAATTTCGCGCAATCCGGTTTTGTTATTCACATCGCGCTGCATTCCCCAGGTATTATAATAGTAATGACTTTTACGGGATTCCGTATTTTCGGTTATTTGCGACCAAAGGTATTGATGAATCGCAGGTTTTATATCTGTGTCGTTTCTTAAAAACGATGAGCTCGACCAAACTGTTTCATAAGGATGTCCGGCATCTATCTTTTCTCCGTCGAGGTATCCGCCCCTCAATTGATTTAGCGAGATCACAAGCGATTCTGTTGTTTTTATGCTTTCTAAACCTAAGAACCAAAAATCATTGTCTGAGGCAACTAAGCCCGATTTGCCTTCTACACCTTGCTGCTGATCGTTCGCAATACCTGGCGATTGACTTTTGGCTTTGGCCTGCGCATGTTCAGTTCCGAAATTTTTATCCTGAGAGGCGTGTTCGTAAGTGCTCATCCATACAAAATCAGCATTGTGGTAAATTCCGAATGGACCTTTGATCAAAGCCGTATCACCGACTAGTAATCTGAACATTTTTATTTTAGGATGAAACATGTGACAATTAGCCAGGTTAATATCACGTGCATTGTCAAATTTACGGTCATCATAAGTCAGGTTTGGATCGTACGATTTGAGTATTTCATCGGCAAAGGAGGCAATTCTGATTTCTTCGGATTCCGTTGAAGTTTCATATGATTTTAAGGCATATCGTGGGAAAATAAAATGAAGTCTGCCTTCCTTCTTATTCATTGCAAAAGTCTGGTTAGTAGCCTTCAGCATTAATTTTTCGCGAATAAGCGTTGAACCCGGAAAATACTGCCGGTATATTTCAAGCTGAAGTCCTTTGACTAATTTGATGGCTTCGATTAAAATTTTGACTTCTTCTCCGCCATTATTTAGCTTACGAATTTGGTGTGACCGATATTGCCAGATCGGATCGCTTGATTTCAACAACGTTTTATTGATTACAAACTCAAACCATGGAGCTATAGAATTTTTATTAATCAACTCCTCATTCAGTTCTTTTGAGAATACAGATGTAGGAACGACCTGGTTGTTATCAAATGACAAGATTTGAATCATTTGCTCATTTTCAATCCTTAGAAAATTATTCTTCAATGACACCTGGGAATGGACTGAAGTTGAAATCAGAATCAGTAATAATGATATAAAGATTGTTCTATTATTCATTTTAAAAGGATGTTACATTTAACTGACTAAAGCAGGTTTTTTGAATAAAGGAGATCAATAAGTTACGGTCTGGATAGGAAAAGGATCCAAAATTATTTTTGGATGATGACAATTTGATTCAGGAATATTCACCACTTGTTTCTTTTTAATAAAACAAACGCTACCAGAATCACCCGGCAGCGTTTGTGAATGAAATCTGTTAGAGATTAATAACCCGTATTCTGAGTTATTTTATCCTTATTGATATCCACCTGGCTTTGAGGAACAGGGAATAACATATTATCTTCTGTCAATACTTTCTTAATTCCTATTTGAGTCGCTTTAGCATTCAAAACTGGAATAGCCCTTCCTGTGCGTACAAGGTCAAACCAACGTTGTCCTTCAAATGCAAATTCGACACGGCGTTCCTGCTCGATAGCCAAACGGAAAGATGCCTGATCCGCTACTGTTGCACTGGTTTTATCAGCCAGCAATGCTCTTTTTCGCACTTTATTTAAATACACAAACGAATCGCCATCGGCTACATAACCAGCCTCGTTCAAACATTCTGCATACATAAGTATAACATCAGAATAGCGGATGATTGGAAAATTGTTGTTGTTATCACCTGACACTATGGGTGTATCCCAGTATTTTTTGCAATAGTAGTAATCTACTCTTTGCCCAGATGTATTGATATAAAATGTTGCCATCGATACATCTTTACGCGCATCTCCACTTTCAAAAGCCTGTTCAAGATCAGCTGACGGTCGGTTATTTCCGCCACCGCCAAATTGGATAACAGCATTTCCGGAATTCTCAGGTGCAAAGGAGTTTGGTAATCCGTTTCCTTCGCCTAAAGAACCTGCTTTATACTGAACATCAAGAACGGACTCTTTATGATTTTTGTTACTGACTTTGAATACATCGGCATATAAGGGTAACAACTCATAAATTTGAGAATCGATCACCTTTTTAAGCTGCACGGCTGCTTCCGCATATTTGTGTTCTGTTAAAAGAACTTTTCCGAGTAATGACTGAGCAGCACCTTTTGTTGCCCGGCCCATATCAATTGCTGCATATTCGTTTCTGGTCTTCAGCCCGTCCATCGCTTCGGTTAAATCTTTTTCAATCTGCGTATAAACTTCAGCTTTAGGGTTACGACCATATTCGTATCCCTGATCAGGATTGGATATCTCTTTCAATACCAAAGGTACATCTCCATAGATACGAACCAGGTTGAAATAGAATATCGCGCGTAAAAATTTTGCTTCTGATGTATATTGTTTTTTCAGATCAGCATTGAAATCTACAGCATCAATCCTGTCCAAAATGGCATTGCATCGGGCTATACCTTTATAACAATCATTCCATGCTGCTGAGATAAACGGATTGGTTGTAATCAGATAAAACTTATCAAATTGATCCTGATCAGTTACTGAACCCGAAATAGCAGGATAAGTGTCATCGGATGCAACATCTCCGAAAACATAGATATTCCCAAAGACACCGCCAAATTGTAACGATCCATATGCGCCGCTAATGGCATTTTTGAAATCGCTTGAGGTTTTGTAGAAATTGGTCGTTGCAATATCCGATACAGGTGAAAGATCGGTAAAATCTTTGTTGCAGGCACCAAAGAGGATTGCACAAATAAGTGATGTATATAAAACTTTTGTATTCATATCTTTATGATTTTTTTTAGTTAAAAACCCAGATTCAAACCGATAATAAATGTATTTGCTAACGGATAAGAACCGTAATCGACACCACCTGTCAACGCACCTTCGTAGCCGCTTACTTCAGGATTATATCCCAGGTATTTCGACCAGGTAACCGGGTTTTGAGCAGATAAATAAATTCTTGCACTTTGGATTTTCACTTTATCCAGAAGCATTTGCGGAATCTTATATCCGAGCGTGATATTCTGGATCCGTAGAAAAGAACCATCTTCTACCCATCGGGAAGATACCGCATTGTTTTGCCCTGTAGTACGTGAATTTGCGCGAGGTACGATTCCGTTTCCAGGTTGTTCTGCAGAATGCCAGCGATCGAGAACGGTAGTAAGGTTATTTTGACTTCCTTCGAGATTCTCGAAGAAACGACGGCCCAGATTTAGAATCTTCCCTCCCTGCACGCCATTAAACACTACATTCAATTCAAATCCATTATAAGAAAATGTATTGGTAAATCCGTAAATGAATTTAGGTTGGTTATTTCCAATAATTGTGCGGTCATTCGCATCGATTTTTCCATCAGGTATACCTGCGGCACCAGAAACATCTTCGTATTTTACATCGCCTGGTTTACTATCGACAAAATGAGGATAGGAATCGAGATCTGACTGACTATTGAAGATGCCAATTTGTTTGTATCCATAGAAATTTCCGATGGGCTCACCAATCACTGTAATGTTGGTCTCTCCAACGCCTGAACCACTTCTGATAGGATCGCCTGTAGGCCCTAATGCGATTACTTTGTTGCGATTAAAAGAGATATTAACATTTGTGTTCCATGTAAACTGACCTGTAAGATTACGTGTGCTCAATGAAAATTCCCAACCTTTGTTTTCCATTTCGCCAATATTTTTCACAGTGGAACTAAATCCAGTAAGGGTAGGTACATTAACATTCAACAACAAATCGGTCGTTAAACGATGATAGTAGTCGGCAATGAAGTAGATCCTGTTATTAAAGAACCCAAGGTCAATTCCCAAATCTGTTTGACGGCTCTTTTCCCAACCTAACAATGAATTACCAAGCGTTGAAGCCCCTAAACCATTGGAAAGCTGATTGCCCAGTACATAGTTGTCGGGTTTTAGCAGACCAACGTATGGATAGTTATTGTTGAATGCATTATTCCCTGCCAAACCATAACTCGCCCTTATTTTCGTTTCAGAAATAAACTGATAATTCTGCATAAACGATTCCTTGGTAGCACGCCATGCGATTGATGCAGCAGGGAAAGTACCCCAGCGATTATCGGGACCAAACAAAGAGGAGCCATCGCGACGAACTGAAGCATTGATCAAATATTTACCCATGTAGTCGTAGTTTACGCGACCAAAATAGGAAACAACTGAATTCTCTGTTTTAAATGATGACCCAGAATTTACGGTACCATAATTCAATGTTTGAACGACATCATTGGGAAAACTGATCGCACCGGCACTACTGTTTTCATAATAGTACTTCGTAGCTTCCATACCCAATAAAGCATCGAAATTATGAATCTCATTGATTGAATGACTAAAAGAAAGTGTTTGGTTGAAAAGATAAGAGATATCCATCCACGAACTGGCTCCACCGATTGCCTGGTTTGGAGGAAGAAGCTGATTTAATGGCATCCGAGATGTGCGGTAAGTATTCCTTCTGCTATCATTAAATGACATATTTCCTGACATCCGGTATTTTAATGATGGAAGGAATTGGTATTCCGCATAGGCATTTCCAAGAAGGCTTAGCATTTTTGACTGGTCGTTGTTTTCGCGAATATTAGCGAGCGCATTTGTGACTCCCGGTAAACTGTAAGGGGCAGCCAACTCCTGTTGCGAAGACCATTGTGATCCGTCAGCGCTGTAGATCGGTGCCATAGGTATTGCAGATAATGCTGCATTAATAACACCATTGCTGGCCCAATGTCCGTCAGTGCTCACATTCTCCTGGGCGCGGAAGGAAGGATTGATATCTAATCCAATTCTAAATTTTGAAGTTACATTCACATCGATGTTGGTGCGAAACGTGTAACGATCAAGCGTCGATTTTTCGACAATACCATCTTGTTTCATGTAACCACCAGATATAAGAAAGCGGATCTTTTCATTTCCCCCGGATGCAGTAAGCTGATAATTACGTATTGGTGCACTCCTGAATATTTCTGATTGAAAATCGTTGTATGGTAAGGCTGCAACTTTTGCCGCATCGTCAAAATTGAACCAATCAAACAAATCACCTTGCGGATAACGCATCCGTTCAGATGGCTGTGGCCGAATACTGTTCGGATCAGTTGCTTTTGCCCCTGCAACACGCTCGACATATGCATTGTTGGTTGCTTCTTTTGAAAATTCAGCAAATTGCTGTGAATTTAGAACACCCACCTTTTTAGTTACTTGCTGAAAACCTGAGTAAACATCAAAATTGAGCGAAGTCTTACCCGATTTACCACGCTTCGTAGTTACCATGATAACGCCGTTAGACCCACGTGAACCATAAATGGCGGTTGATGAAGCATCTTTAAGCACATCAATATTCTCAATTTCGCTAGCTGTTAATGTTGCGAACACAGAAGATGAAACGATATTTCCGTCAACAACAATCAAAGGGCTTGTCCCCGCGCTGATCGACCCAAAACCACGTACTTTGATAGAAGGGGTACTGCCCGGATTACCAGATGTCTGCTGCACAATCACGCCAGGAAGTTTACCCTGCAAAGCTGTAGCAGCATTGGATGTTGGCATATCTTTAATATCCTTGGCAGCTATGGAGGTAATGGCTGCGGTAACACTTGAGCGTTTGATGGTCCCATATCCAATTGCCACGACCTCTTCCAGACCGATAGTTTCATCAGCTAATACAACATTTATAGTTGTTTGATTTCCAACAAGAATCTCCTGCATTTTCATCCCCACAAATGAAAATTGCAAAGTAGCGTTTTGTGGTATGGTTGTGAGTGAATAGATACCATTATTGTCCGTTATTACTCCCGTAGTTGTTCCTTTTACCACAACGGAAACTCCCGGCAGGGAAGCCCCTGTTTGATCGGTGACTTTACCTGATACTTTTTTCCCTTGCTGCTGAACACTACTGCGTGGCATAAGCATAATATTGGTGCCTTCCATCGCGTAAACGACATTCGTTTGATCAAATACTTCGGATAATACTTCAGCAACAGCTAATTGTTCAGTATCAACCGAAACCCTTCGGGTAAGATCAATTTCATTTTTGCTATAGACAAACAGATAGTCTGATTGTTTTTCTATTGCATCGATCACATTAGCAACGGTTGCATTTTTGAGTGTGATCGAGACTTTTGCAACCTGAGATTTGGCTGGAGCAGCTAGCACGCCCGAGGCAAGTACAAAAAGCAGAAAACTTATAATTTTCATCTTGCGGATTAGTTCTTTAGTTGAGTCAAAAAATTTCTCTGACAAATAATATTTCATACATTTGTTGTTTGTTGGTTAATACTTAATATTTTTAAAGGAGATTGACGGGTTTTGACCGCTGGCCGGAGAATGTTGACGCATTTTCCGGCTTTTTTTTCATGAATAAGACTTATTACATAGGCAAATAATGAATTAGTTAGACATTCGTTTGTTTTTATTCGATAGTAATTAGATTTAGCTTTTCATCAATCTTAAATCTGAATTTATTGCTGAGTTGAAGTACTTTCAAAATATGCTCAACGCCATCTTTCATCCTGAATTTCCCGGTATATCGATTGTTCAAAATCTGATCATTTTTCAAATTGATTTTCAGGTCAAAATAAAGCTCCAGCTTTTCAGCCATCTCAGGAAATGATTCGTTGTCGAAACTAATCAGACCCTCTTTCCACAGGAAATGATTAAAATTACTGATTGGAGCCTTGACTAAAAGGTTGTTTTTGAGAAATATTCGTTCGTTTGGATGAATCAGTAATCCTTTATCTGTTCCCGGACTAAGCAATTCAACTGATCCTTCAAGCAGTGAAGTCTCAAAAATAGGATTGCCGGTATATGCCATCACATTAAATTGGGTGCCCCAGACTTTAACATCGTACTTTTCTGTCTTTACAATAAAAGGTTGGTTTTTATTACTCGCCACATCAAAATATCCTTCTCCATCAAGTGTTACATTCCGGCTATTGGCCGAAAAATGGTTGGGGAAGACGAAGGTGGTTTTTGCATTGAGCCATACTTTCGTTCCGTCAGTAAGTGTGAGCTCGGCTCGTTGTCCTGCCGGAACATGAATGGTTTGCATCGCAACCGGCGCAACAACAGGCAAAGATGGCTGAAAGTAGCGGATGCCCAAAAAGGCAACTGCAAATATGGCGGCAACCTTCAATACTTCAACTATTAGGTTTTTAACCTTGAATGGGTTTTTTATTTTTGATGTGTATGTTATATGAGCATCCGTAATATCCTCATGCCAGAGTGTGATATCGTACAATTTGCGAAAGGCGAGAAACTCGCGCATATGTTCAGTGTCTGCGTCCAGCCATTCGGCCATTCTGCTCTTTTCTTCGGCAGTGGCATCGCCCACAATGTAACGAATAAGTGATTCCTGGTCCATAAGTTTACTGGTTTTGGAAGTGAGAACATGTTTGGTTTCTGCTTCCTTTTATTAAGACGATTTAAAAGGTTGGATCACTAGTTGGGAAAGAAGGTTTTTTAAAAATGGGAGGAATCGAAGTCCGGAGTTTTTTCTTTTGTCCTCCGACTTCTGTTTTCACTGAACCAGAAAATAAAATAATACAGGTAGGTAATCTTTCAGTGAGACTCTCAATGCTTTTATGGTTAGCGCAATATGGTAGTCAACACCTTTTACGGAAATATTGAAAACCTCTGCAATTTCCTTATTGGTTTTATTTAGGTAACGACTCATCTCAAAGATCTTCCGGCTTTTGTCCGGAAGATTTGCAAGTGTTGACTGAATGATTTGTTGAATCTCGGTGGAAAAGATTTCGTTAGGATCGCAGGCCTGTAACACCGATATACGAATCTCATGTTCACGTTTCAAAAATTCGTTAAGCGATTTGAATGCTTTTCGCTCTACTGCTTCATGCTTCAGATGGTCAAGAGCGCTATTTTTTAAAATGGTAAAAAGATAACTATTAAAATGCTCAACAGGTTGAACCTTCATTCGCTCCCATAGTTTAATCAGCGATTCTGAAACGATGTCTTCGGCTACTAGCTCATCGTGTACATACGACTTCACAAAAAGAAAAGACTTTCTATAATAGGCAGTATATACGGCATTAAAGCTATTTGCAGAATCATGGAGCATTTTCACAGTTTATGCCACAAACTTAGGAAATATTCTGTGTAATAATTGGAATGGTGCTAATGTTGCTCCTTTCATTTAGATTTTCAGTTCCTATTCAATATATAGGCGGGCCTGGTAAATGTGGACAATAAATCAGGCTTGGTTTTTCAGAAGGAGCTTTTGTACATGCTCTGATATATAGTTGTCATACAGGTATAAATAACCAGACCGTGATCCGGACAATATACCCCATTCAAGTGTATGGCAAAGCTACCATTGTATAAACTCTGTCTTTTCGATCAGGATTGGCGGAATGTATTCTGGTCAGCGTGTCCCAATGATTCGGAAATGAAACCAAATTTTACATTGCTTATTTTACCCTCAATTTTTCTTTCAACCTACTCATATCCTCACCTACTTTTTTCTCAATCACCTTGGCATAAATTTGTGTTGTTGAGATCTTGGTGTGTCCAAGCATTTTGCTTACAGATTCAATGGGAACACCGTTTGTAAGAGTAACAGTGGTTGCAAAGGTATGCCTGGCCAAATGAAATGTCATGTTCTTGGTAATTCCACAAAGATCTGCAATCTCTTTGAGATAACTGTTTAACCTTTGATTGGAGATGTTTGGGAAAAGACGATTTTGAATAAGTGCTTTCGGATCGTTTTTGTATTTATTGATAATTTCCATTGCTACAGGTAAAATAGGAATTTTCACTGCATTATCAGTTTTCTCCCTGCTGGTAAATAACCAATATTCTTTATCGACGCCAATTTGGATGTGGTCCGGTGAAAGATGCATCACATCAATATATGACAATCCGGTATAGCAACTAAAAATGAAAAGGTCCTTAACATATTGAAGTCGGGAGATGGAGAAGGATTTTTCTTCGATAACTTTAAGCTCTTCCTCGTTAAGATATCCCCTTTCTACGTGATGGAACTTTTGTTTGAACGCAACGAAAGGATCTTTTTCAAGCCATTCATAACGGATTGCCATTTTTATCATCTTTTTCAAACGCTCAATATGTTTCATCACGGTATTGTTTTCCATTGGGCGTTGATGATCAGTAGGGGAGTGTTTTCGTAAAAAAAGTTCAAAATCTGCAAGGAATCTGTAATTAAGATGTACAAGATAAATATCTGAAATATGGTATTTTTCATTTAGAAACATTTCAATGTACTTCTGTGTCGTGAAATAATTTTTTAATGACCCCACCTTAGTGTCTCTTTACTATTCGTATTATGATATTCTATCAGCTTGCAAAGTGTCATATCAGGTACCTCCAATCCAAAGAATTTATTCTTGATGGCTTCAGCGGTTGGTATCTGCTTGCTCAATACAAGCTCCTGATAGTACAGAACCATCTTCGACCTTAACTGTTCTAAATAGGAATTCAACTGTTTGTTTTCTGCCAGGTTGGATTTAGCCATTCCCTTTCCCAAATCCCAGTTGTCAGTTGAAATCTTCCGCTTTGCAGATATTTCGCATCGTTTGGAATCTACAGTTATGCGGATATAAATAGGCGCTAACCCATTATATTTCTTGTTCGTCTTAATAACAAAATGAATACCGAAAGTAGGCTTGTTCATATCAAATTCAGTTTAAAATTAATAGGGTATGCAATCATCACCCGTGATTTTGAATTATAATTTCTTCATATGATATTGGGCTTTCACTTACTGCCTGCTCAATTAATCGTAGGAATAAGAGGCCTCTGCTTTTTGATGTTCTTCTGTT
>Ga0209386_1000951_pt1 | contig 12846 bp, 12 predicted proteins | sample NGEPertwo_FD_184510 | JGI IMG/M metagenome (GOLD analysis project Ga0209386, IMG submission 184510) | Arctic peat soil microbial communities from the Barrow Environmental Observatory site, Barrow, Alaska, USA - NGEE Permafrost154B-two... | ecosystem: Environmental > Terrestrial > Soil > Wetlands... | reverse complement strand
CAATGGGGGCGATGTCAATTTTGCCCTCGGCCATCATCTGAATTGCCTGGCTATGAATCTCTCTAGTAAACATAAAGCTTCCATAAATAGAAATGCCGCGACTGACTACCTGTACGAAGTCTACAGGTATGTCCTGTTTCGAAAGACCTAGAAGAACGATGCTGCCGGCGTTGCGAACCATGTTTATGCCATCCGGCAAAGCCGCGTTACCAGTAGAAATAATAATTTTATCTGCCCCAATTCCATTGGTTGCTTCTCGAATCTGTTCAAATCGCTCTTCAAACTTCACCCCCATATCTGCCCCGCAGGCTATCGCCGTATCCAAACGTTTTTGCACCATGTCAACTGCAATAATTTTGCCGGCGCCCAGAGCGCGTAACGCCTGCACAATCAGCAATCCAATCGGGCCTACCCCTATTACTACATCTGTCTCGCCCGGCGTGAAACCGCCTTTTTGTGCTGCTGAGAATGCAACTGATAGCGGCTCCAGCAGGGCGCCTTGTACAAAGCTAATGCTTGCTGGAAGCTCATATGCTGCAAATTCTGGTAAAACTATGTATTCGGCAAAAGCGCCGTTACAGCGCCCCAGCATAATCGTTGTTCCCACGCCTCGGCGGTTATTACAGGAATTAATCAAACCTCGCTCACAGTAGAAACAGTTTCGACAATAAATCATAGGGTTAACCGTTACACGCTGTCCCACCTTGAGACGCGTAACGTCCTCGCCGATCTGATGAATTACCCCCGAAAACTCATGTCCCAATATCAAAGGTGGTTCAAAACGGTCAGAAGCATTCTTATACGCGCCAATGTCTGAGCCACATATGGAAACGGCCTCTACTCTTATGCATATCTCCCCTTTTCTTGCCAAAGGCATGGGGCGCTTTTCTCCCACAAGTTTGCCAGGTCCATAGTAAACAATTGTATTAATATCCTTCATAAACATATCTCCTATTTATCTTAATTATCTTAATATTGGGCAATATCATCACACTATTCTCACGGTAGGGACACTCTTTTACCTGGCGATGTATCAGATATCTGATGCCATAAATCCCTTTTTCTGCCTATACGCACGACAGAATCAGTTAGGAAACGCTGTTAATGCTAACATTCATGACATCATACCAACCCTTCAGAGACACTTTTTCTAAGAGACACTTTTTCTATGAGAACATTCTATACAATCCCCCCTAAGATTTACATGTCTATTATTCCAAATACCTTTTCCCGTCAATTTTTATTTTTTAAAAAATTCAACAGGACAAACGCAATAAACGGTCATCCTATCAAACGAAAAAACAGAAAATAACGCATCTTTATTGTTTAGCATAAACTTAACTTTGGAAAGCTGTGAGGTCGTAAAGGATAAAATATTTAAATATCAATACTAAGGGCAATATTAACACCACCGGCAGCCTGAGCATCCCCTTTAAAGACTCTTTCATCGGTCTGCTCCCCTTACTTGCATTATAGAGCCCCAATGTATTGAGCGTCATATTCTGTACTATAAGCACAATGGCCTGTACCGTGATTGCATATGTGAGATAAGCAGCTTCTCCGTTCACCAAAAACAGTTCACTGCTGGATACCAGTGCTATCAGCGGCAATCTGACATTCCCATTATTGTAAAACAGCTGCGGATTTATAAACTCATTTACCATGCTGGGACTAAAGCCGCGTATTCTTGCCACTGCCTTCGAAATAACTGCGCTGAAAACGAGCAAAAACACCACAAACATCAACTCTTTCAACAATTACAAATCCAAATTTGTCGTATAGATAGTTACCGACAGGAAAGAAAGCGTACACACATACAGGCTAATCTTACCCATAGTGATAACTTCTAAATTAAAATACCGTCAAAGAATATATCCGATGATTATAACAAAAACAATGAGTGCAATTCTATTCGTTAAAGCAAAAATAAATATCCCCATAATTACTTTATGCCCATTCAATTCTTTATCAGTGGGACGAGCCCGCTTGCATCAGGCAGCGGGCTCGCCTTTTTATTAATCACTTGATTTGGTATAAATGCCTTACTTTTCTAGGTTATCTATATGGAAATCAACAATCTCGTCACCTATATTGCACAAATACTGTCATATACGCTTTGAGATTTCTCATTCTAACTTATTCAAATACCTCTTTAAAAAGGGCAACTGATTGATTCCAACCATCCTCTTCCTCGCCACCAGAGGGAATCACTTGATTTTCGAAAGTGACAACCCCTGCATACTTATCCTGACGCAAGGCCAACGCCAGATCATCAATGAATTGGCCCATTTCACCGTGACCCAATGGACAATAGACAATACTAGCCATTGGCTTGTTTACACGAATATCCTTGATGTGAACATCCGCAATATGCTCACGAATGACTTCATAGGTTCGCATGGGATGTTCTTGACTATATAGACAGTTTGCGGGGTCCCACAAAATTTTTAAGCGTGGACTGCCCAGATCGTCAATCAACTTTTTGGCAAGGCTTGCACTATGGATAAATGCACCGGTTCCCGTCTCCATCATCAGGTCGATTTTTTCGTCTTCAGCTATGAGGCAAGCGGGTTCCATCAGCTTTAAAAGCTTGATCCATGCTTTGTTACCACCGGAAAGATATTTTTCAGCTCCACCTGCTCCGAATACGACATTTTGTTTAGCAAATGTCATAGTACGGGTAATGTTTGTGTCAAAAAATCTGGCAAGCTGAATAGACTTGCGCAGTAAGTTTATTTGCTCGTTATAGGTTGTATCACCAATTTCCGTGTCCATCAGTGGCATACCGTTAAACACATGCTTCATGATACAAGCAACCTTGATGCCATACTTATCGAGTAATCGTTTTATCTCCTTGTTTTCTTCTTCGGTATGATGGCAAATTTCCTTTTCCCAGATGAATTGGAGTTCCGCATACCCAATGCCATCACGTTGCATGACCTGCATTGCCCGCTCAAAATCCTGTGAAATACCGTTCGTAATTGCTCCAAGTTTCATGTTTCTCCCCTTTCAATCCGGCTATTAACAAATGTGTAATACTACGAGAACAGTTTTATGAAGGTATCAACCTGCGCGCGGTAACCATCCATGTAGGTGCCGCCATCCGGACGATAGATACTCTCCAATGAAATGGAGCCGGTATAACCGTCTTTTTTAAGAGAGGCTGCAATCTTTTCAAAATAAGGAGCCATATCACCCTGTCCCAACGGGCAGGCATGCACAGTAGCATGCGGAATATTTACCTTGATATCCTTGATGTGTACATGCCCGATCAGATCTTTTATTTCATTGTAGGCAATAGGCCAGGGAATATCAGCGCAGCACAGTGTGTTTGCAGGATCCCATAATACCTTGAGGTGATTGGTACCCAGATCCTCAATTAATCGTCTGGCGAGAAATCCAGATGAAATCATGGCGTTTGTGCCTGTCTCCATAACAAGGGTAATGTCGTTCAATTCGGCCATTTCCACAAGCTTTTCGAACAGACACAAGAACTTATTCCATGCCTGATTGTTCCCCGCCATCCAACGGTCAGCACCATTGTATCCCCAGATGTTGATTTCCTTGCCAAAGGTCATGGTCCGAACCATTTTGGCACCAAAATATTTTGCCAGTTTAATACAATTTTTTAAATTATTAAAATGCTTTTGGTATATATCGCTGTCTACCTCAGTTGTCATCACTGGCAGAGCCATAAAATTGTGTTTGGAGATTACTGAAACCTCCATTCCATATTGATCAAGAAGTTGCTTCGCGCGTTCATTTTGTTCATCGGTCAGATTGCCAATCTCGGTTCCCCACAAAAACTGCAATTCCGCCTGTGTAAGGCCGTCTTGTTGCATAATCGACAGTGCTTGACCAAAATCTTCGCTGACGCCGTCAGTCATTGTTCCCAGTTTCATTATGAATACTATCCCTCCCTCCCGTATATACAATTTAAATTATGTCAAAATCAGCTACGCCGCTTAATCGAATCTGCCAATGCATGCGCTCCAAACTTTATGCTGCTGATGACCTGTATTCGAAGGCCCTCTTCAATTTTAGGAGTAACCGGACCCATTGAAGCCTGTGTCAAAACAACAATATCAAACTGCCCCACATTCGGCTTGATTTTATCGATAATGATTTGCGCAGCCTTATCTGGTGCTTGCCCAATAAGGTTTGGCAGTATAAGTTTTGTAATGGAAGAGCCGGAGCCGGTTTCGGCTTTACACTTATCAAGCAATCTGCTGTTTGGCGCCATGATGGCATCGCTCGTCGCCACAAAAGCAATACGTTTGTTATCTTTGAGTGCATATTGCATCATTGCTTCATCAATGCGCACGAAAGGAACATTAAACATTTTGAAAAGAGGCTTGGCCGCCTCTGCTACATCGCCAAGTGTAGAGCATACGCTCAGCACTGCATCAGCATCTGAAGTCATCGCCTCAAAAAAGCACTTAGCATGGAGTTTTGCGGCTTTAGGCGTCACATATCCGGCATCCAGAACTTCCTTGATGATCTCAGGATTTGCATAAGTAATAAAGACAACTTCCTCGTTGCCCATTGCAGACTGTACGCCGCTTTCAACAAGTGACATAAGCCCGGTGTTAAAGCCGGTATAAACAAGCGCAATCTTCACCATTATTGTTACCTCCTCTTGATTTATTCGAGTTGACATGGAAAATTTATTCTTTACCGTTTCCAAAGGTCGGCATTACCTTCATAGTGTTTTCCTTCCCCCAGTTCCGAAGGACTTGGGATTTCAAAATCTTCCATCAGTTGGCGGTTTAATTCTTCGTCGCTCGTCTCTAAGATTTCTTTTTTCAGTCGTCCCACAGAATTGTCTTCAAAAAATATCGCCGGTTCATTTGTAGAATATCATTTCTCGGCTTCTAACATTTTAAAATATTATCCATTTTTTGCCATATTTTAATTTTTATAATGATGCTTTGAATACCGTATACGGAATATATTTGTATAATAACTCAATTATATGAAAATGTCAATTATATACCTGGAAAATTTAAAAACATTTTATTATTTTTGTTAATTTGCTATATATTTAAATAATAGCAAAGGTTTTGTAATAATATTTTATTGACTATAAATATTTAATATGTTATTATTCCTTTGTAAAGAATACCGTATACGATTATTAAAACTAAAATAAGGCATATATAACAAAAAAAAGGAGGTCATTATTATGCGATTAGCGGAAAAAGTTGCAATTATCACCGGGGGCAGTGGTGACATCGGGAGTGCCTGTGCACTAAAATTTTTAGAGAATGGAGCAAAAGTTGTTTTAATTGGAACAAATCCTCAAAAACTGAATAATGCGCTGGATAGCCTTTCTGAATACGGAGAGAAAGTTAAAGGAATTACTGCAAACGTTAAATCATATAAGGATATGGAAAAAGCAGTCGAGTTTACATTGCAAACGTTTGGTAGAATTGATATTCTAGTAGCTAATGCAGGAATCGTACGTCATGCACCAATTGATGAAATGACTTTGGAAGATTGGAACGAAGTTGTTAATGTCAATTTTAACGGAGTATTTAATAGTTGCAAAGCGGTTGTGCCACAAATGAAAAAACAGAAATATGGGCGCATTGTCAATATGTCCTCCATTGCAGGACGCACCGGCCGTGCTGGCTGCGGTGTCAATTATTCCGCCACCAAAGCTGGTGTGGTAGGCATAACTCAACAGCTGGCTTATGAATTAGGTCCATGGAATATTACAGTCAACGCAGTAGCACCAGGTCCCGTTATGGGCGAAATGCTACGAAAATCTTCCGAGGAGGACATCCGCTCACGCACCGCTCCTTGCCGCATACCCCGCCTCGGCACTCTAGAAGAAGTTGCTTACGCAATCCTCTACCTTGCAAGTGATGAAGCGGGCTGGACCACTGGAGAGGTTCTAGACATTAATGGCGGCTTGTTTTACTAAATCCATGTTTTTTATACTTGCTAACAGTTCCTTATATAGCTTATTCGCGTACTCAATTCGTTCTTCGCTTAAAGATGTTCGCTGGCGGAATGTTTTTGTCTGGATTCGATTGTCAGCATAAATACTTATCAACCGCGAGTTATTTGAAAGTTTAATCAGACTATCGTGAAAATCCTCATCATATTTAATGAACAATTTGCTTCCTTGTGCAATATCTACATTAAAGTTCTCTTCCATTTGTTGCAGAGACTCGCGGTAATACTGATAGTTTCCGGGTAATACTTCGGTAATCAGCTTGGTTACCATCATTTTATCCAACATAAACCTGATCTCAAAGACTTCGACAATATCTTGTTGCGTAGTTCAAAACCACAATAGTCCTTCTTTTTATTTCTCAAGTTCTCTGCTCATAATTTTTTGCTTTAACTCCAAATAAGCTTTCCTAAATAAGCTTTATAATTCAATTTTTCAGTGGTCCATTTATTTTCGGTACGCATTATGTAGGGCGACAATTTCAATTCTGTTTAAAATTGTTGCCCTACATAATGATTTACTAGCTATATATTAGTATATCTGTTATAATTTCTTCTGAGTTGTTTTTTATTGTCGTAATAAAGTAGGAAGGGTAAGTGAAAAATATGACGAGGGAAACTTTAGGCGACCGCGCATACTATGCATTAAAGGATAAAATCGTTACACTTGAAAGTGGCACATATTTAAGTGCTCGCCGGTTTGCGAATGATATCGGAATGAGCTACACACCTGTGCGCGAGGCTTTTTTACGTTTGCGTAGAGAAGGTTCAATCAGACAGGTTCCAAATGTGGGGTTTTTTGTGGAAACGATGGATTTATCTGATCTTGTACAGTTTTTCCAGGTACGTGAGTGTATCGAACCTTTTGTGCTACAAAAGGTTATTTCGCGGATTCCCCCCCTACAAATACAGATGATGAGGGACTGTGTGGAAAAACAAAACCAAGCCCTTGCATCCGGCGACATCATGCAGTATATGCTCATGGATATAACGCTTCACGAAGTGCTCCTTAACCTATATGGGAACCAACATCTGATAACGCTATACCATTCCATTCGTGAAAAATACATGGTGTGTTCTAAAAAAGTTGCTGTTGATTATTATCCCGATGCCATGTCCGAGCATACGTCGCTGATAGACTCCATCGAAAAAAGAGATATTAAGCGTGCACTCAAGCTCTTGACAAATCATATAGAAAATGCCAAGCAACGTATGCGAGAGGGCTACATTAATGTGACAGAATGATTTCAAGAAACCGGTGGGGCGTCTCGAAAAAAGAGGCGGCCCACTTTTTTTATGGGAAAATGCACCATTTTATGTTGTCTTAAACCAAAGATGAAATAGTTGCCTAATCATATAAAGCTACATTACATTAAATAAATTGACAGTATAGCGAAGCTGATATATCATCAATATATTACCTACACAATTACATATATCTGTAATGAATCAAAGAAAGGAGCTTTTTTATATGAAAATGCGTTTATCTAGTTTTGGTTTTGTGAAGGACATTGATGCAATCGCAAATGCTGGCTTTGACTGTATCGAAATGCACTACCGCGAAATCGTTCCCATGACCGAATCAGAGTTTCGTACAGCAAAAAGAAAACTCAACGATAGCCTTCTCACAGCGGAGGTCTTCAATAACCCCCTGCCTCTTGACCGCCAGATTATCACACCAGATTTTTCCCTCAACGATTATCGTGAGCATATAAAAATAGGCGCTGAACGCGCGGCAGAGATGGGAGCACGTTTCTGCAACTTTGGAAACGGCAAAACCCGGAGTCTACCCTTAAACGCCTCCGCAGATGAAATGGCCGCAGCGCGAGAAAAGATACTGGAATCCATCCTTCTTTGTTGTGAAACCAACGCCGCATATAACATTACGGTACTCATAGAACCTCTATCATCGGTGGTCTCAAACTTTATTATGAATATACCGGAAGCTATTGCACTGTCTAAGGAACTTGGTGTATATAATTTAAAGCCCTTCATCGACCTGCGTTGGTTTGTAGACGAAAAGCGCCCTTACGATGAAATAATAAAATATGCAGATCAGATTCAACATATACATATAGATAATCCAGTAATGCCTTTCCCTACAAGACCTATTCCTCGACTATCAGATGATTTCGATTATTCAACATTTATGAATGCACTTAAAAAGATTTGCTATAAAGGTATTATTTCCTGTGAAGCAAACACCTTTGTTGACTTTGAGAAGGATCTTAAAGATTTAATGGCATTTTTCAACTCCTTTGACATTACTGCATATCGTTCGTGATTATATCAACCACCATACAACACATAATAAATGGTCTCCTGCTGTTTAATGACACTTTGTCAAATGTTGTGGTAGAGCTCAAGTAAAATAAAAAACATTAAAACACTTTCTAGCCGGCGAGATTAAAATAATCGCCGGCTTATCTTTCGCCTTGTGGTTCATCCTAGTACATAAAAAGCAGTACAGGAAATATCCTCCACCAGAGAGTCGGAAGCAAGAGCCATTATGATTTCTGCCTATGCTGCCATTAAATGCAAAATACGATTTTGGAAACGGCCAAAGTTTCGAACCCTGTAACAGTTGCGTTTCTATATTTTGATCCGGTTGTTGATACCTTCAGTAAATCTGTTGGTATATCCCAGGCTAAAAGCTCTGATTATGTAAGATTGCCATCGGTTTATCATTTCAAAGCAGCTGTTAAACTCTTCTGGTTTTGCTACTCCGACGCATAGATTCCAACTCCTAAGGTTCTTTTTCGCTTCATCAATATTGCAACTATCCATGATAGGTATATAAAGCATAGGCAGCTTTCCTTTCAAATGTAGGGTCAACTTCATTTTACTTGAGATTGAACTTATGCTCTATCTTTTTTGCTCTAAAAATTAAAATGTCATGGCATTTGTTTTCTTGATTTGCCTCATTCATGCGCTCAGTTCCTTCGTCATTCCCTCCACTGTCCGTTTTCCCTTTGTGGCTGAAGCCCCATGAAGAAGGTGTGGGACTTTCTCACTCACTCGCGGGGGATCAGATCCACGGGGCTTTGACACCTTACCTGATTTCCAATCAGGCTTCTTAGCCACTCGGTTAATCCTCCAAATTTAGTGCCTGACTGTTCATAGGCACAATAAATTATTCAACATATTATCACTGTTTTTGCAATTTATTTCTTAAAAGCATCCAAACAACTTTGAACAAAAAAGTAAGTTTCATGTCTTTGAAAAATAAGGAGCTTCACTTTCTGAACTATGTGCCGCTTCTCACATATTTACAATCGCTTTGCACTGATTATTATTGGTTTGATGAATATACCAAAAATACAGATTCCAGAAAATATTTTAAATGCTGTATGCATAGTTTCAATGAGTAATAACGGTGATGCTCCAGATAAGGACTGATTTCCCATGTACATCCCCACTATTATTGTGATTATCGCCATACTTGTGGTTTGTCCGAGTGATCTCATCGTGGTTAAAACCGAAGAAGCAACTCCGTAGTCCTCTTTCTCCACACATGCCATTAATGCATTTGTATTCGGTGAGGAAAAAATTGCAAATCCAATCCCTGATATTACCAAGGCTAGCATGGTAACCCAAAGAGGTGTTGACTCCGAAATAAATGCAAAAAACAAGAGCCCCAGCGCACAAATCCCCATCCCTATCGACGCCAGTTTATAAGGAGCGACTCTATCTGAAAGTTTACCCATATAAGGAGATCCTATTGCCATTATTATAGGTTGAATAATTAAAATCATTCCTGCGATTTGTGAGGAATACCCCATTACAACCTGTAGGTAGATAGACATCAGGTAGCCAATTGCAAAAGTGGCCCCGTAATTCAAAAAGGCTGTTACATTTGACGCAGTGTAGTTAGAATTTGCAAAAAGTCCGATGTTAATGACAGGGTTTGAAGTTCTTTTTTCATGCAATATAAAGAACACCAGAAAAACTATTCCTAAGGTAATTAAGGGCAATGGGTATCCACCCGTTGATAATGTTGATAAACCATACATAATGAATATTACGCTTAGAATATATAAAACATTTCCAGATATATCAAAATTACCTTCAACTCTAACACTTGAAGTCGGCAATCGTTTAATTGCTATATACAAAACAATTACGGATAAAAGAAAAGTGAACAAAAAAATAGAGCGCCATCCCAGATAGTGATTCAGTATCCCGCCAACGACCGGCCCAGATGAAAGTCCAATATACGTGGCTGCAACAAAATAGCCAAGCACTTTACCTCTTTGATTCCTAGGAAAAGCACTTATAAGTGTTGCTGTATTTGTGCCGAAAATCATTGCACCGCCAATGCCTTGCAATGCCCTTAGGGCAATGAGAATCATAATATTCCAGGCAAAAGCCGAGAAAAGTGAAGATATTGCAAATACAAATATCCCAATCGTCAAAACCCTTTTTCTGTTTGTCAGGTCGGCAAATCTTCCAAATGGGACAGACAAAGCAGCAACTGCCAGCATATAAGCAGTAACTACCCATCCTATGAAACGTGCACTAACATAAAATTCATGCCCTATATTCGGAATTGATAAATTTAATGCACTAGCTGTAAAAGCCGTGACAAAAGCAGTGATAAGTCCCACATAAATTGTTGCCATTTGATCTTTTGAATATTTTCCAGTCAATTTGCTATTCACTTTATTCTAACCACTTCTTTCATCTGATCAATATTGAGCACTTCCGTGTGTCTGATCACCTTGTTCTCCAGACCTTTTAATCCTGCCGGTATTCTGACTTTTGTCTTTTCATTCAGTTTTCTCACATTGGCAAATCCATCCTCTTCAACTTCGAGGCCGATGGCTGCCGCTACACTGTCTGCAAATTTATAAGCACTTGCAGTGGAAGCAATAACAGCTGGAGTCAAATCGCCTGTCTCTTTTTTATAATCTTCATATACCTTATAGGCAACAGATGTATGCGTGTCCATCAGGTAGCCATTGTTATAATACATTTCACCTATTGTCCGGTTCGTTTCCTCAGTGCCTGCGAAGCCGCCGTAAAAGACCTTTAGGCCTTCTTTAATCATCGAACTGACCCGATACACCTTTTCCTTGTCCAGTCTCTCCATCAGCCCCCTAATCTCTTCACCGTTGTTGCCGCTTAAATGGTAAAGTAGCCTTTCAAGGTTTGATGAAATGAGGATATCCATGGATGGCGAATTTGTCAAATAAAATTCCCTGTTTATATTGTATTCTCCACTGTTCAAAAAATCTGTCAGAACCTTGTTTTCATTTGATGCGCAGATAAACTTATTGATGCCGATTCCCATTTTTCTTGCGTAAAAGGCAGCAAGTATATTACCGAAATTCCCTGTTGGCACGACAACGTTCATCTTTTCGCCAGGTTTAATGATGCCCTTTTCAATGAGTTTAATATATGAATATACATAATAAGCAACTTGTGGCACAAGTCTTCCTATATTTATTGAATTTACGGAAGATAGCTTCACACCTTTTTCAGCAAGCTCTTTTGCAAGATTTTCATCGTTGAATATTTTCTTGACACTAGTCTGGGCATCATCAAAATTACCATTGATTGCATAAACCTTTGCATTAGCACCTTCTTGAGTAACCATCTGTCGTTCCTGGACCTGACTTACTCCCTGGTTTGGGTAAAACACAATGATTTCTGTTCCCGCAACATCTGCAAAACCTTCAAGTGCTGCTTTGCCGGTATCCCCAGAGGTCGCTGTCAGAATATGAATTTTCTTCTCTTCCTTTTCTTTCTTCATTGCTGTCGTCAGTAAATATGGAAGAATTGACAAGGTCATATCCTTAAATGCTGCTGTTTTCCCATGATAAAGCTCAAGGAACTATGCACCTCCTGCCTCAACAATCGGTGCGATTTCCTCAGCTTCAAATTTTTCGTCGTAAGCTCCATCAATACAGGCTTTCATTTCTTCTTCTGTATAATCTGTAAAGAAACTGGAGATGACTGCGAAAGCAATCTCCTGATAAGATTTCCCCACCATTTCTTCTGGTTTAAACCCTAATTCTGGTATTCTATCTGGAACATACAGGCCTTTATCCTCAGCAATACCTTGTATAACTGCCTGTGCTGCCGTTTTTTTGTTAACACTGCCTCTTGTGCTGTAATAATTAATCATCTGATAGTTCTCCTTTTTTTCATATGAATCAATTGTAACAAACAATAAGGTTAATTTCAATCACATATCTTGTGAGTTCTATTTTCCATTAATAAGGGCCGACCTCAATTCCTTGTATTTAATAGGCTTTAATTATATTGTTTTGCTTTATCAGCATTTTCTCGCGAAGAAATTTGATAATAATAAAAAGATATAAAAAAAAACGCCAAGATAATTGTAATGAGTTCCGTTTTGAAGTACAAAATGCAAAATCACGTACACAAACACATATAAATTCAAAAAAACCATAGCTCTTTCTATTATTAGAGAACTGTGATTTTTGATTTAGTCTATGTAAAAAAATATTATTGGTTTTTATTTATATATCATTTAGTTAAATAACTTTAAAATATGCTTAGGAAGCATCATTTAATCTACGTTTTTTGTAAAAATAAATAACAATGCCAATAGGTGGGAAAAAGAATAATGCAATCACAGCCCAAAATAATGAACTTGCTAACTAATTATTGTTTTTCCTTGCAGCTATAAAAATCCAAACGCTTATTATCCCCAAAGTACTTAAAATATATATATTTATTATAGTAGCAATGTGACACAGCCTAAAGTTTCTGGCCGGATATTTTTATCATTCACCAATGCAACCGCCCTCTTCTGAAGATACTTTTCCGCCAGGCGTAAATGCTGACCCTTGTATAATCAATATCTTCTAATACTAATTTTATTCTTTCTCCCAGTACAAAACAACGATGTAATGC
>Ga0209386_1000948_pt1 | contig 12861 bp, 13 predicted proteins | sample NGEPertwo_FD_184510 | JGI IMG/M metagenome (GOLD analysis project Ga0209386, IMG submission 184510) | Arctic peat soil microbial communities from the Barrow Environmental Observatory site, Barrow, Alaska, USA - NGEE Permafrost154B-two... | ecosystem: Environmental > Terrestrial > Soil > Wetlands... | reverse complement strand
CTCCTGCGCCTGGCCGCCGAGCCGCGCACGCAGCTCGTGGTCGCCGAGCAGGCGATTGAGCGCTGTCGCGAGTGCGAGTGCGTCGCCGGGCGGCACCGTGAACCCGGTGACGCCGTCGGGATTCGCGTACGGGACGCCGGTGGGAAGGTGGGTGGACACCACCGGCGTCCCCGCGGCGTGCGCCTCGATCTGCACCAGGCCAAAGGCCTCGCTGCGAGCAACGCTGGGCAGGCAGAACACGTCGGCCGCGTGATACCAGGCGGACAGCTCGTCGTCGCCCTGCGGGGCGAGAAAGATCACGCGCGGTACGATGCCGCTCGCGTAGGCGAACTCGCGCAGCTCGGCCTCGAGCGGCCCGCGGCCGACCAGCACAAGGTCGGCGTCCACGCCTGCCATGGCCTGCACGAGTACGTCGACACCTTTGTAGTAGACGAGCCGGCCGACGAAGAGCACGATCTGGCGCCCGGCGTGGGCGGCGCGCAGCTCCGCGGCGCGCCGCAGAACGGCGGGCGTGGCCGTAAGACGCTGGGCCGGCAGGCCGAAGGGCACCACGCGGCACTTCTCGGCGCGCGGCGCGAGGAGGGGCGAGTGCCTGACCATGTTGGGCGACGACGTCACGATGAGGTCGACTCTATCGAGAAACCGCTCCAGGAAGGGCCGGTAGGCGGTCAGCAACCGCCGCTGGCGCACGATATCGCTGTGGTAGAGAACCACGCTGGGCACGTCGAGGCTCGCCTGCAGAAACGAGAGCTCGCCCCAAGGGTACGGAGAATGCAGATTGATGACGTCGGGTGGCTGCGGGCCGTCGGGCCCTACACGGCGCATCTCGTCGCGCAGCGCGCCGGGCATGCCCGCGGCCACCGGCGCCGACGACAGCGCCAGCTGCCTCGGGAGGCGCACCACGTCGACGCCGCCGATGGTCTCCTCCACGCACGCGCGGCTCTCGTTACTCACCAGAGCACGCACGCACGCGCCGGCGTGCTCCACGAGGCCCTCCGACAGGGTGCGCACGACCGTCTCCACACCGCCCAGGTGCGGCGGCGAGTAGTACTTGTTCACCATCGTGACGCGCAGTGGGCGGTCGGGCGTCTTCATCCGGCGCTATTCTCTCACGCGCGAGCGCAAAGCGACGCGGCCAGCGAGCAGGCATGATGCATTGCCGTCAGTTGACCACGGCGAGGCCGCTCATGGCCCAGGTCAAGCTCTCGAGCAAGTATCAGATCGTCATCCCAGAAGGCGTGCGTGAGCAGCTCGACCTCACGCCAGGCCAGCTCTTCCAGGTCTGGGCGCTCGATGGGCATGTGGTCGCGGTGCCGGTCCGCCCGCTGGAAGAGGCGTTCGGGATGTTTCCCGGTCTCGACACGAGCGACCCTCGCGACCACGAGGATCGGCTGTGATCCTGGTCGATTCGTGCGGCTGGCTCGAATTGCTCGCGTCCGCACCGCTGGGCGACGTGTACCGCCCGGCCCTGGCCAAGGCAGACGAGCTCGTCGTGCCGCTCGAGGCCGCGCGTCTTGGCCCGGCCACCGGACTGCCGTGTGCCGACAGCATCATCTACGCGACCGCGCTTCATTGCGGCTCCCGCCCCGGGCTGAAACGTGGCGGAGCCGTGCCATCGTCACCGCGCCGCGCCCGTCAACGTCACCCTCGTTTACTGCATACCTCCTTGAAGGTACCATGGCAGCATAGCCATACTGACAGGGAGATGAACGTGGCGCTCACCATCAAGAACGCTGAGGTCGAGAGGCTCGCGACGGAGGTCGCGCAGCTCACCGGCGAGTCCAAGACGCAGGCCATCAAGGTCGCGCTCGAGGAGCGGCGCCGGCGCCTGACGAGCGGCGTCGACCCTCAGGCGCGCGCAGCCGAGGCCTTGGAGTGGCTGGAGCGCGAGGTGTGGTCGCATGTGCCGCCGGAGCTCCGCGGCCGGCCCCACGACTCCCACGCCGACGACGAGCTCCTCGGCTACGGACCCGACGGCGTATGATCGTCGATACCTCCGCCATCGTCGCCGTCATCCTCGGCCAGGCCGAGTCGGCAGTGTTCGCGCGCGCCCTGTTGGCCGACGCGCCTTCGGCGGTCGGCGCTCCTTCGCTGGCTGAAGCTGCCATCGTCCTGCAGGCCCGGCTCGGTCCACGAGGGCTGGCAGACCTGCACGGGTTCCTCGTGGAGTTCGACGTCCATGCCGTCCCTTTCGGCGACGAGCACTGGCGCCAGGCGGGCATGGCGTTCGCACGCTACGGCAAGGGTCGCCACCCGGCCGGCCTGAACTTTGGCGACTGCCTTACCTACGCCGTCGCCAAGCTCTCCGGTCTGCCGCTCCTGTGCGTAGGCGACGACTTCTCGCAGACCGACCTCACGCTGGCGCCGCTGATCACATAGCTCGGCGCCGGCACTGGCGCGTGCTGAGTGGCAGCAGACGGTCGCCAGGAGGTCATGGTCGTCGACACCGACAATGTCCTCTATCACGCCTGGGAGCTCGCGCCGCTCGCTTGGTGAAGGGCGCCCGGTAGCTCGGTGTGAAGCTGCAGCGCCTCACGGTACACAGCGACGGTGGCGGCCGCGGTGCGCTCCCAGGTGAACTGCGCGGCGCGCTCGCGGCCGGCCTGCGAGAGCTGCTGGTGCAGCGCCGGATCGTCGAGCACTCGGGACAGCGCCGCCGCGAGCGCAGCGGCGTCGCCAGCCGGGAAGAGCAGCGCAGCGTCGCCGACCACTTCGGGCAGCGACGCGGCGTCCGCGCACACCACGGGGGCACCGAGCGCCATGGCCTCCAGCGGCGGCAGGCCAAATCCCTCACAGCGCGAAGGGAAGGCGAACGCCAACGCACCCGAATAGAGTCTCCGCAGCTCGAGGTCCGTCACCGCACCAGTGAAGGTCACGCGGGCGCGCACGTCCGGTGGCGCGCCCGCCAACGCCGTGCCCAGGTACCCGGGGGGCTCCGCGCCGACCAGCAGCAGGCGAAGATCAGGCCACGCCGGCGCCAGGTGCACGAACGCGCGAAGCAGAGTTGGCACGTCCTTGTGCGGCTTCGCGTTGCCCATCGAGAGCACGTACGGCGTCGCAGCCAGGCGGGCCAGTACGCCCGTGAGCGGCCCGATCGGGCCGGAGGAGAAGTCGTCCGCGGCTTCCGCCGTCACCGCGAGCTTACCGTGCGCCGCCGGGAACAGCCGCTCAATGTCCGCCTCCGTGGCGCGCGACGGCACGAGAATCTGGTCGGCAACGCGGACTGCCCGCGCGTTCCAGCGGCGGTAGACGACTCGCTTCGCCGCCGACGGCATGACGTCGGGCACGAGAAGCGGCGTGAGGTCGTGGAGAGTCACGACGAGCGGGCCGCGAACCGGCGCCGGCGTGGGAAAGTGCAGGCCGTGCACGACGTCGGCCCGCAAGCGCACCGCTGCCCGCCCCAGCTCCAAGGCGCCACGGACGCCGAACGGCTGGTGAGTGGCCGGGCAGACGTCGACCTTGTCGCCGCGGGCGACCGGCGGCCTCTCTCCCGCGGCGCAGACCTGCACGAGCTCGAGGTCGCCGCGAGCCGCTAGAGCTCGCACCAAGCCACGCGTATAGCGGCCCACGCCGGCCCACGCCGCCATTCGGCAGTCGAGGAGGACGCGCATCACGCGCGACCCCCGGTGAGCCGACGCAGGGGCAGTACCGCCCGCGCCACAACCTTGAGCCCCCACAACCCCTGCAGGTCGCAGTACCGGTAGAACGAGGCCCGGTAGGCCTCCTCCACGACCGACGATGACGCCGCTGCGGCGCCGCGGTGATGGGCGACCTGCGCCGCAGGCTCCACGAGTACGTCCCAACGGCGTTCGCGCATGCGGTGGCACCACTCGACGTCCTCGTAGTAGAGAAAGAAGCCCTCGTCCATGGGCCCCGCGTCGACGATGGCGTCACGTCGCACGAGCATCGCTGCGCCGGTCACCCAGTCGACCGAAGTGAGCGCGGACGGCGCCTGCAGCGACTGGCTTGTCCTTACGCACGGGTTTCTGACGGCTCCGCGGAGGCGCTGAGAGACCACACCGGCCAGCGTCGGGAAACGGCCGAACGAGCCGGCCTGCACGCTGCCGTCGACGTCAAGAACGAGCGGTCCCACGATCCCGGCACGAGGCTGCGCCCGGGCGGTCGCCACGAGCGCGTCGAGTGCCCCAGGCAGCAGAAGCGCGTCGGGGTTGAGCAGAAGGACAAAGGGTGCGCCGGTCGCCGCGATGCCGCGGTTGTTGCCGGCCGCGAAGCCGTCGTTGGAAGCCGAGATGGTGTGAAACCCAGGCAGCCGGCGCACCGCCGCGTCTACGCTTCCGTCGGCGCTGGCCGCGTCCACCACCCACACACCATTCGCGCCAGCCTGCTCAGCGGCCGAGCCAACCGCCTCGGCCAGGAGGTCGCCGGCGTTGTGGGCAACGATGACGACGTCGACGGTGGCCGGCCCCAGCGTCGTCACACGTCACCTACGCCGCGCAAGAGCCAGCGCACCATCTCGAGCGTCCCGGTAGCCCTGCGACGCCATACGTCGGGTCGTTTGGCCAGTCCCATGCGGACACCCTCCACCTCGGCTCCGAAGCGCGCCGGCGCCCGACGCAGCAGCATCGGCACCAGATGCCATTTCGAAGGCCGCACCGGCAGGGTCTGCCTGATGAAGCGGTACGGCCAGAGGATCGGCGTCAGAAGCAGCACCTCGACGGGCAGGTCCTTGGCCGCAACGATTGCCTCATTGCGCGCCGCCAGTCTCGTCATCTCCCACAGAGGCTCCGTCTCGATCGATGCTCGGAACTTGTGACGGACCCTGGCAGCAGGTACGTATAGACACCGCTTGCCCGCGATCAGGCAGCGCAGATTGAAGTCGGTGTCCTCGCCCATCAGGAAGAAGTCCTCGTCGAAGAGGCCCACGTCGCGAAAGAGTGAACGCCGATACAGCGCGGCCCCGGCGCAGGCCCCCAGCACCCGCTCCATACTGCCGTACCCTGAGACCGATTCTCCGAAGCCGCGGTTCTTACCCGCCAGTCGCCCGAGGGCATAGACATCGCCGGCAGCGTTCATTCGTTCGGGCTCGTAGAACAGGATCATCTTCGATGCTGCGAAGTCGTAGTCACGGTGGTCATCGAGCGCGTCTACAAGCGCGCCCAGCCATCCCGCATCGACCGCGGTGTCGTTGTTGAGCAAGGCCACATACTCGCTACGGGCGTCGAGGATCCCCGCGTTGACCGCTTTGGAGAACCCACCGTTGTCCGAGCGTTGCAGTATGCGCACCTCGGGGCGATGCTCCCGGGCCCACGCGACACTGCCGTCGCTCGAGGCGTTGTCGACCAGGACGACCTCGAAGTCCGAAACGGACTGCGCCGAAAGTGCCTCAAGGCAGTCCGGGAGGTGACGCAGGCCGTTCCAGTTGGGGATGACGACCGTGACTCGCGATGAAGGTGCCGGCATCAGGATCCTATGGTCGCGCGGTTCAGCTCCTGGAGGAGGGAATGATAGCCGGCGTCACCGACACCTCGCCGGCGAACGGACTTCATCGCCCCCGCTCTCAGAATGCTCGTCGTGAACTGGCACCGAGAGAGCGCGGCTCTAACACGATGGAGCGCGCATCACTACAGGCATCACCGCACCTCAGCGGAAGTACCCCACACCTTGACATGCCGCGCTTGAATTCGCGGACCGCTTCAGCGATCCGCACCTACGCGCTGTACTTGGTACCTAGTTTACCGCACCCGTATCTCTGGTTGCCTAACTCGCGGCACGAGCCGTGCGCTTCAGCGCATGGGCTCCGCCGGGCGAGGAGAGCCAGCGCCCCTCTCGATTCGACTCACGGGCAGCGGCACTCGTTGCGGGAACAGGCGAGACCGTCCTGAGACCATGCGCGCCCCTTTTCGCTTGTGGAACACAAAGGGGGAGGATGTCGTCGAGTTCAAGGCGCGGCGGCTTCTGAGCACCGTCGAGGCCCATCGGCCCCGGGGCCACAGCCTCGTCTCCAGGTGCACGACGAACGCCGAGTGGAGCGCACCGCCCGCAGATCGCGGGACGGCCGGCTAAAGCGAGCACTTCCGAACCGACTCGGCTACTATGACTGGCAGACCAGTTCGCCGCATAACGAGTCGCGTCGGCTCGAAACCGCCCGCACGACAGCACCCAGACACGCGGCTTCCACCGGAGGACGATGTGAAGGTCGACGTTGCCATCAACTATTTCGGCAAGCCCTATCAGACGCTGCTGACCATCGAGTCCCTGCTCGAGCACTCGGATAGACACCTCGATCTCATCTACCTGATTAAGGAGCCCCAGCAACCGCGTGCCGACGAAGACATGGCGCTGCTGACACGCGCGTTCGCCGGCCGCCTGGTCGTCTTCACACCGGCACGGTATCTGGGCTGGGGCACCACCTCCCTTCGGAGCGTCCGCAAGGACGCGGAGCTTCGACGCTCCGTACGGTACCAGTACGCCTAGGAGGAAACGGACAAGCGGTACCTCTTCGTCACGCACAACGACGTGCTGTTCACGGCGGATCTTGTCGGTGAGCTGTTGCACGCAATCAAGACGGGACCGCATGCGGGCGCCGGGTCCGTCGGGCAGTGCTGGAACTGCCCCGCCGCCGCCGCCGCCGGTCTATGCGACGGCAACAGATACGCGCAGCTGAAGCTGTCGTATTTCGCGGCGATCCTCCTCACCCTGCGCTTCCGGTCGCCGCGGACCCACCCCTGGCGGATCGACCCGCGCCGACCCTTGCCTCTGCCGGAATGCCGCCTCAATGAGTTCGCCTGCCTGCTCGACGTGGGCATGTACCGACGGGAAACGATGCCTTGGGGCTCCTCGCCTCCGTTCGGCTTCTACGACCGGGGGGTGGACATGGGGTGTGCCTGGTTTCGCGCGATGATCCGCGAGGGCCACACGTTCGCGAACGTGCAGACGGGGGAGTACTGCATCCATGATGCCGGACACCCAGACCTCTTCGACCCCGGCCGCTACGAACGCAAAGAGAATGCGGCGCGCGACCTGCTCGCGGAGCGTTACGGCCTCGAGACCGCCTGAAGCGCCGCAACGACCACTGGTATGCTTGCCCATGACCTCGAAGCTCCGAGCCGCAGCGAGGAGTGCCCCACTCAATGCCGCAGACGCCCCCCGAGCGACTCACCGAGTACACCCAGATCAACGCCAACCGCGGCAGGTTCGGCGTGCTCCAGATGCGGCGGCTCGAGGTTTCCATCCGCGCGTGTATCACAGCGGCTACCTTGATGTTCGCCGCACGAAGTACTGCAAGACTGCCGTCGCTGGCGATTTCCAGGGAGCCGGCTCGAACGTGCCGCGAGGCGGCGATAGGTCAGGCGGTTGGCAGCGGCTGCGCGTGCACCGCCCCAGATGGCGTGAGGCCGGCAGCACGCCTCGAGCCGCTGCGCTGGTCCGCGGCCACATGACGCCGCGATCGCCCTTCGATACTGCCTCCTCACCGCGGCGACCGGCCGACGACGCCCGAGGGAGGATCCGGGAGCTTCACGAGGAGCTCGTCGCTCTCGAGCGCGAGCTGGCGCTGTCGCACGAGCGCTCGTGGCACACTTGGAGCGCTCGTATCGACCGTGCCTTGCGACAGGCGAAGGACTGGGCACGTCGCGATGAGCGTCGCTTGCGTACCGTCCCGGCTCGTTCGCCCGGCCGCCTCCAGGCGACGCTGCGCGCGCTACTGAGGGTCGTGTCCCGGCCCAGGCCGAGCGACACGGGGCCGCGGGGAGCCGCCATGTTCGGGGACAGCGCCGTCGCGCACCGCTTTCTTGATGGCCTCGTCGGCATCGAGGTCGGGGGTTCCGCGCACAACCCCTTCCACATCGCAGGGTGCCTCAACGTCGACTTCACCGACCAGCCCACGGTGTTCACCTCGGAACAGATGCGTCTCTGTGGCGAGGCGACGCGCGTGGACGTCGTCTCCCAGGGTCATGACCTTCCCTTCCCCGACGCCTCACTGGACTACGTGCTGTCGTCCCACGTCCTCGAGCACTTCTACGATCCGATCGGAGCGTTGCGGGAGTGGTTGCGGGTCGTCAGGCCGGGGGGCTACGTGTTCATGATCGTCCCGCACCGCGACCGCACGTTCGACCGTGAGCGCTCACTCACCTGTGTCGAGGAGCTCCAGGCACGACACGCTCTGCGCAGACCCGCCGATGCGTCGGACGAGCCCGCCGGCGAGGGATACTCCCACCACTCCGTGTGGACGACGCATACCTTCCTGGAGTTGTGTGCGGCTCTCGATCTGCGAGTAGTTCGTGTGGACGACGTCGACGACAAGGTCGGCAACGGCTTCACCGTGGTGGTCCAGCGCTGACGACTCCACGACGACCTGTTCGTGCGTGCGCAGCTGTCGTGGCGCGTCGTGTACGTCCCGGTCGCGGCATTCCGAGTACCTGATCGCCGCGCTGGAGGCGCTCCCCAGCCTCGGCCCAGTCGACCGCATGTTCGGCATGCCGCGGATGCGACGGCTCGCGATCTCCATTCTGGTGGCGCTCAGCATCCTGTACGCGGCCCTCGAAGGTTTCGGCATCGCGCTTCTGCTGCCCGTCCTCCAGCACGCAGAGAACGGCCCCGAGGTGGTCCACAGGCCAACCAGGGCTTGAGGAGTCTCTCTCGATACCGTGCAGTAGCTCGGCCTGCCGCTCAACCTGGCGACAGCACGTCGACGGTGTCGACGCGCTCGTGCGCACTGATACCTCGTTCGCCGCTCTTTGCCCCGTCAAGGTATACTCCGTCGCGTCGCGTGCTTGCGGAGGCGCGCTGACCCGCACGATTGTCGTGCCGCACCCGGCGGCGTCAGGAGAACACGATGCCCTCATCCCGACGGCCTGCCCATGAGACTCCGTCCAAGCCCGCGGCAGAACTCCTCACGCGCATTCGTCAACTCGAGACCGAGCTTGCGGAGCGAGAGCGCGAGCTGGCCGACCTGCGCGTCGCGTCCGCGCTCGCCGAGCGCGAGGCGTTTCTGAGCATCGCGGCCGCGCAGTCAGATCTGAGAGACCTGAGGGCAAGCCTTCGCGCTTGGTACGCACGCCGCCTGACCAGGATCATCTACGTCCTCGATGACGCCCGCGCGACTGTGGCGCCTTGGGGAACCCTGCGAGGACAAGCCGCGGGCTACACTCGAAGCGCGGCGTCTATGGCCGTGGGGGCTGTCGCCCATCTCGGGCGGAGAGTGGGCGCCCCGATCTTGTCCCCGCGCCTGCCCGCTTCGACCGCGGCCAGGACCGCGCCGGCAGCAGCAGGCGAGGCAGCCGCCTCGCCTGCGGCGTTTCAGACCGGTGCACCACTCGTATCGGTCGTCATTCCCGTGTACAACGCCGAACGCGCCAACGGCCGCTTCCTGACCCAGGCGCTCGAGAGCGTCGCAGGCCAGACGTACCAGGCTTTCGAGATCATCGTGGTCGACGACGGATCCACCGATGGCAGCGCTGGTGTGGTGGAGCGATTCATCGCCTCGCATTCAAACCTCGCCGTCAGGCTCATCTCCAAAGATAACGGAGGCCAGTCGAGCGCGCGCAACCTTGGCGCGCAAAGCGCCCGTGGCGAGTGGCTCGCCTTCCTTGACCAAGATGACCTCTGGGTACCGGCGCACCTGCAGGTGGTGAGGCCGCACCTCATCGACGGCGTCGGCCTGGTCTACACGGATGCCGACATCATCGACGAGAACGACGCCGTGCGGTTCGATGGCATCCATGCCCGGTACGGGATGGGTGGCCATCACCCCAAGACGGGCCTCGAGGATGTCCTCTACGAAGACATCTGCGTGATGCCGGGAGTCATGACGATACGCAGGAGCCTTTTTGAGCAGCTCGGAGGGTTCGACGAGCGCCTTTCGGGCTGCGAAGACGACGACCTCTTCTTGCGGGCGATGCAGGCAGGCCACATCATCTACGTTCCGGTGGCGACCCTCAAATGGAGGTACTACGCAGACAGCTATGGTCTGTCGCGCAGAATGATCGACAGCCGTCTCGTTTACTGGCAGAAGCTGATCCGCGACTACGCCGACGACGGCCGTGACCGTGTGCGGGCGCGTCGCATCTCGCTGCGCTTTCTCTACGTGTTCCTCGTCGAAGGCGCGACGCGGCTCAACGATGACCGCCCGCTCACGGCCGACTACCTCGCGGCAGCCCTAGAACTGCTGCCCTACGTCGGCCCGTTGGACCGAGCGTCATTCGCACTGGTCGAGTGGGCCTGGAGGAGCCATAGCCGCATGGGCTTCTATGCACGCACGTGGTTCCTGCACGGACTCGAACCTGCCCAACCAAGGCTCCACGAGCTCGTCCCGCCGGCAGAGTTAGCGACGCACTGAAGACCCTCCCGAGGGCAACAGGAGGTCCTGCCAAACGCAGCTGACCATCAAGTCGCTGCTTGAGTACTTCAGATCACACCGACTCACCGAGGCCAAGTCGGTGCGGCCGACACTGAGAACGCGGCTTCAACGCGATAGAGCGCGCATCAGTGCGCGCATCACCCCGCTTCACCTGAAGTACCGCTTCATGCCGCGCCGGAGTTCGCGGACCGACTCGGCGAGCCGCAGGTATCTGCTGTACTTGGTACGGAGCGCAGCGATCTTCGCCCGGAGATTCGCCAAGTCGACACTGACCCTGGCCAGCTCCAGAATAATTGGTCTACCCAAGGATACCGAGGAGGAGACGGCCGAGGGGGCATAAGCAGGCCCTCACCCCTGCGCCGCGAGGCCCTTGGGCATGGAACGCGCTGAGGCTGAGGCGGTCTCTGTGCGGGGATCTGAGACGGTCGTCGCTGTGCTCCTGGAGCTCTCGGCGCAGAAGGCTCTGCTCAGGCGTCAGGTCGCCGAGCTGAGCGAGCGCCTCGCCAAGCAGGACGAGCGCATCGCCGAGCTTGAGCGGCGCCTGAAGCGCAACTCGCGCAACTCCTCGCTGCCCCCCAGCCAGGATCAACCCGCCGCCCCTGAGCGCCGGCAAGCTGCTCCGTCGGGGCACGGGCGGGGCGCCCAGCCGGGCCATCCGGGACGCGGTCGTCATCTGGCGCCGATCGCGTCGCTCGACGAGCTATTCGACCACTGGCCCTCTCGCTGCCGCTGCGGCCACGTCTTCTGCGCGGCGGAGCGCGAGGCGCTCGGGGAGCCCGCGCGCCATCAGGTCGCGGAGCTGCCGCCGACCGCCGCGCGGCCCAGGCGCTGCTCGGCGAGGACTTCCCGGCGTCGCCTGCGCGGACCGCTGGTGGGCCTACGACTACCTCGATGCGGAACGGCGGCAGCTGTGCTGGGCGCACCTGGTGCGCGACTTTACCGCCCACAGCGAGGGGCTCGGCGCCCAGAAGGAGTTCGGCGCGGCCGGCCTTCGGGTCGCGGGGCGGCTGTTCGCGGCCTGGGCTGAGTTCCGGCGAGACGCTGACCGCAACCGCCTGCTTGAGCGTATCGGCCCGCTCAAGGAGGAGCTCCGGGCACTGCTCGAGGAGGCGGCGCGCAAAGCGGCCCGCAACCGCCGCCATCGCCCCGTCGCGAAGAATCTGCTGAAGCGCTGGCCGGCTCTGTGGAGCTTCACCAGCGTGCCCGGCGTCGAGCCTACCAACAACCACGCGGAGCGCGGCCTGCGCGGGGCGGTCATCCTGCGCAAGCTCTCGCACGGCAGCCAGTCCGCCCAGGGGGAGTGCACCATCGACCGGTTACTGTCGGCTTCGGTGACCTGCCGCCTGCAGGGGCGCTCGCTGTTCGCCTACCTCAGCGACATGCTCACTGCCAAAGCGCGCGGCGACCCCATCCCCCTGCTCGCCTGATTCAGCGGGGACCAACTGAACGCTTACCTCGTCTCCTAAGCCAGCAGCTGGCTCTGAAACAGCTTCTGGTACGCGCCCGCTTGGGCGACGAGCTCCGCGTGGGTCCCGCGCTCCACGATGCGGCCATCCTCGATGACCAGGAGCTGGTCCGCCTGGATGACAGTCGCCAGGCGGTGCGCAATTACGATGAGGGTCTTGCGCCCGTGCAGCTTCGCGAGTGCATCCTGGATGTACCGCTCGGACTCGGAATCCAGCGCGCTGGTCGGTTCGTCGAGGACGATGATCGACGTATCCTCGAGGAGCACGCGCGCAAGCGCGATGCGCTGTTGCTCCCCCCCGGAGAACCGCACTCCTCGATCGCCCAGCATGGTCTCGAGGCCCTGCGGGAGGTCGTAAGCGAAGACGGCGTGAGCGCCTTCGAGGGCCTCACGGATCTGCGCATCCGACGGCTCGAAGCCGAGCCCGTAGATCAGGTTCTCACGTAGGGTATCGTTGAACAGCATCGCGTTCTGGGTGAGATAGCCGATGCCCCTGCGCAGGGCGCCCACGTCGAATGCCTTGATGTCGGTACCGTCGTAGGTGATGCTGCCTCCCGTGGCATCCCGCAGGCGCGGCAGCAGCTCCACCAGCGTCGACTTGCCGGTACCGGAGCGTCCTACCACGGCGGTGAACGAACCCGCGGGGATCGTCACCGAGATTCCTTTCAGCACTGAGCAGCCCCCGGACACGAGGGCGCCGTCGGCAGCGTGTACGTCCGGATAGTCGAAGGTGACATCGCTGAGCACGAGCTCGTGCCCGAGTTCTGCGAAGGGCGCCGTCCCCCGCTCGATCGTGTTGGAAGCCGCAGCGTCCAGCGTCAGGTCCTTGACAAGCAGCAACCCGGCCATGTTCAGCGAGATCGCCTGGCGGCCGGCGTTGAACTCCTTCACCTTCGCGTTGAGCCGGTTCAACACAAAAAGCAGCAGCCCCAGCTGGGGCAGGGTCATGCCTAGCACGGCGATGCCGATGTAGAGCGTGACGAACGCCGAGAGCATGAGCAGAGGGTCGGCCGTCACCTCGATGTTCGCGCCCAAGCGGGCCTGCCGCACATCGATTCCGCGGAGCCTTTCCAACAAA
>Ga0209386_1000947_pt1 | contig 12865 bp, 15 predicted proteins | sample NGEPertwo_FD_184510 | JGI IMG/M metagenome (GOLD analysis project Ga0209386, IMG submission 184510) | Arctic peat soil microbial communities from the Barrow Environmental Observatory site, Barrow, Alaska, USA - NGEE Permafrost154B-two... | ecosystem: Environmental > Terrestrial > Soil > Wetlands... | reverse complement strand
CTTCCTATTTTTCATTTCTTCTCTTCACGATATATTTGCCGGAAGCTTTGTTTTTCTTCCTTGTCTTATATCCAAGTGTAGGCTTACCCCATGGAGTTACTGGACTTACTCTGCCGATTCCTGTTTTTCCTTCACCACCACCGTGAGGATGATCGTTAGGATTCATAACAGAACCTCTTACTGTAGGTCTGATTCCCATGTGTCTTTTTCTTCCAGCCTTACCAATCTTAATGTTTTCGTGGTCGCCGTTTCCAACTTCGCCAATAGTGGCTCTGCATTCAATTCGTACCTTTCTAACTTCTCCGGAAGGAAGTCTTACCTGAGCATAATCTCCTTCTTTGGCCATTAGCTGCGCACCGTTGCCGGCGGATCTAACCATTTGAGCTCCCTTACCAGGCTTCAGTTCAATGTTATGAACAATTGTTCCAACTGGTATGTTTGCAAGCGGAAGTGAGTTTCCCACTTTAATATCTGAATCTGCTCCTGATTCAATAAGATCTCCTACAAATAATTTGTTTGGCGAGATAATGTATTTCTTTTCACCATCTGCGTAACAGATTAATGCTATGTTTGCACTTCTGTTTGGATCATATTCAATTGCTGTGACTTTTCCTGGAATACCGTCTTTATTTCTTTTGAAGTCAATTATTCTATATTTAGGTCTGTAACCGCCACCTCTGTGTCTTACTGTAATCTTTCCTCTGACATTTCTGCCGGAGTGTTTTTTAAGTGTTACTGTAAGCGCTTTTTCTGGTGTGTCTTTAGTAATCTCTTCAAATGTTGAAACCGTCATTCCTCTTAATCCAGGAGTGGTCGGATTATATTTTTTAATTCCCATATCTTTTGTCCCTCCTTATAGACCCTGGAAGAATTCGATTTCCTTACTTTTCTCTGTAAGGGTTACGATTGCCTTCTTAGTAGCCGCAGTTTTACCTACGTTTTTTCCCATTCTTTTGATTTTTCCTCGAACATTCATGATGTTCACTTTATCAACCTGTACTTCAAAGATTTCTTCAATTGCCTTTTTAACTTCTGTTTTGTTAGCATTAGTCACTACTTTAAATGTATATTTTTTTACTTGCGCGTTATCCATACTTGTTTCTGAGATAACTGGCTTAATGATTACATCGTAAGGGGTTCTCATTATGAATACACCTCCTCAATCTTGTTTACAGCCTCTTTAGTAACAATGAAGCTTGTGTGGTGAATAATCTCATACACGTTCATTGTTGACACTAATACTGTTTTTACTCCTGGAATATTTGCTGCTGACTTAAGAACATTCTCGTCTTTTTCTGCCATAACGATTAACGTCTTCTTAGCTGCTTTGACATTTTCTAAAAATTTAATCATTTCTTTTGTCTTTGGTGCATCAAAGTTTAGTGAGTCCAAAACAATTATTTCTTTCTCTTCTACCTTTGAGGATAGAGCTGAAAGCATTGCCAGTCTTCGTAACTTCTTAGGTACTGTATATCTATAGTCCCTTGGTTTCGGTGCGAAAACAATTCCGCCACCTATCTGTGAAGGGTCTGTTGTACTGCCCTGTCTGTGACGACCGGTTCCCTTTTGTCTAAAAGGTTTTCTTCCGCCGCCTCTGACTTCGCTTCTAGTCTTTGCTGACTGTGTGCCTTGTCTTTGGTTAGCCAAATAATTTTTTACTACAGCATGAACAGCATTCTGGTTTGGTTCAATTGCGAAGATTGAATCTTTCAGCTCAATTGTTCCCGTTTCTGTTCCTGCCATGTTTAACATAGTTACTATTGCCATTTTCTAATTCCTCCTTTCTGAAGTTCTATCTATTTGTCTTGACCTTTCACTGCGTACTGAATGCGCAGCAGGCCGCCTTTTCCGCCCGGAATAGCTCCCCTGACCAACATCAGGTTTCTGTCTTCAATAACCTTTACAAGAACAACGTTCTGAACTGTTACTGTGTCACGACCCATTCTGCCTGGGCCATCATTACCCTTGAATACTCTTGAAGGGTAAGTACCTGCTGCTAATGCTCCGGCAAGTCTCTTGTGCTTTGAACCATGAGTCATAGGTCCTCTGTGATGATTATTTCTCTTTATGTTCCCTTGTGTTCCCTTACCTTTTGAAGTTCCTGTTACATCCAGCTTTTTTCCTTCTTCGAAGTCTGCTACCGTAATAGTCTGTCCTGATTCGTAAGCTTCGCCTTCTTCAGTTCTGAATTCAGCTAAATGTTTTTTTACTGAAATCCCATATTTGTTAAAATGACCAGTCATTGGCTTATTAACTCTATGTGCCTTCTGATCAGCAAATGCTATCTGTACTGCCTCATATCCGTCTGTGTCTGTCGTTTTTACCTGAGTAACAACTACCGGACCAGCTTCGATGACAGTTACAGGAACCGCTTCTCCTGTTTCTGCGAAAATCTGAGTCATCCCGATTTTCTTACCTAAAATTGTTTTCATATTTTTCCTCCTAAATTCTTACAGCGGATTACTCCTTTGAGCAATCATACTAAGGGGAGTGCCCTTACTATAGTTTAATTTCGATATCTACGCCAGCCGGTAAATCTAACTTTGTTAAAGCGTCTACTGTCTTTGGTGTAGTGTTTGTGATGTCGATTAATCTCTTGTGCGTTCTTTGTTCAAACTGTTCTCTGCTGTCTTTGTACTTATGAACGGCTCTCAAGATTGTTACAACTTCTTTTTCAGTAGGCAATGGAATTGGTCCGGATACATCTGCGCCTGTTTTTTTAACAGCCTCGATGATCTTAGCTACTGATTGGTCTAATGATTTGTGATCATAAGCCTTAAGTCTGATTCTGATTTTCTTTTGTTCACTCATTTTTCTTCCTCCTATTTTTTTTGTACGTTTTCGCTATGCCGGTACAAGGGGTCCTAATCAACTGCTTTCAACGTGTACATAGGTTCCGCTTACTGTGTACACGGCTCCGTGTGTTTCCCGTTTTTGGGCACAAAGTAAAAGCAGACGAATCCCTTCGCCCTCATCTGGTGAGGACAATTCTCCATGGAAATTCTCTGTTAGCTCAGTAACTTTCCACTTCTTCGCCTTAAGCAAGCCTCTGTAGTATATAATATCTAAAAATATATTGCAATACTTTTTTGAAAATTTCTCAAAGTAAATTTCCCCATATATCCCTATCCCTATCGAGACTTTGCAATGTGTAGCCGTTACAACTACTGTACACGCCTCCTAGCGTATCCAAACCCATTATAAGCATCCGACATTGGGCTTGTTTTTTTGGAACCCGTTGCGACTGCCCATTTGGATTTCAAGTTATCCACAGGGAGCCTGTGCATAATCCCAAACAGTCTTCAGGTTTGCATTTGAAGAAGACTGGCAAAGCAATGACCGCCAGCGCAGCCGACGGTCATTTACATCCATTTTGTTCAGTTTCGAATCATTCAGTTTCATTAAGTTCAGTTTCATTCAGTTCAGTTTCATTAAGTTCAGTTTCATTAAGTTCAGTTTCATTAAGTTCAGTTTCATTCCGTTCAGTTTCATTAAGTTCAGTTTCATTCCGTTCAGTTTCATTCAATTACGTTCAGTTTCATTCAATTACGTTCAGTTGCGTTCCAGGTTGCCTGTCTCAGGCTTATTTAATTAGTAGTTTGTAGCTCTTATTTCAAAGTACGCCATTGGATGATTGCACACAGGGCAAATATTTGCTGCCCTTTTCCCGTCGTATACATGTCCGCAGTTTGCACATTTCCAGGTTACAACTTCATCCTTTTCAAAAACTTTGCAGTCTTTAATGTTTTGTGCAAGCTTTCTATATCGTTCTTCGTGTTTTGCTTCTACCCCTGCCACACCTTCCATTTGAGCTGCTATTTCAGGGAATCCTTCTTCTCTTGCTGTAATTGCCATTTTCTTATACATGTCTGTCCACTCATAGTGTTCTCCAGCCGCTGCATCAAGAAGATTTTCTTCTGTAGTTCCAATCCCGTGCGCTGCTTTGAACCAAAGCTTTGCATGTTCCATTTCATTGCCGGCAGTTTCTAAAAACAATGCTGAAATTTGTTCATAGCCTTCTTTTTTAGCAGCGGAAGCATAATAGGTATACTTGTTTCTTGCCTGTGACTCTCCTGAAAAAGCTGCCATTAAATTGTCATATGTCTTTGTTCCTTTTAAATCTTTCATTTCACCCTCCAAACTACTGTTTAACTATAACTCATAATGTTTCTTTTATACCCTTTTAATTTAGCTTAATCGCCTTTCGGCAAATTATGTCAGATTTTTCATCCCAGTCTATCTTGCATACTTTGCTATTGCAGCCCCTACCTCAGCATTGTTTAATACCAGCTGTATATTAGCCTCCAGGCTGCGGCCTTCTGTCAACTGCTTTACTCTGTCAAGCAGAAAAGGAGTTATTCTTTTCCCGGTAATGTTCTTTTCCTTGCACTCTTCCAACGCCTGCTTTATTACTGTATCCATTTCCTCAAAAGGTATTTCATGTTCTTTGGGAATTGGACAGGCAATAACAACCCCACCTTTCAATCCCAGTTTATATTTCATTTTAATTAATTCTGCTATCTCTTTTGGGTCCTCAAGTGCAATTTCGGTTTTAAACCCGCTTTTCCTGCTGTAAAAAGCCGGAAATTCGTCCGTGCCATGACTGATCACTGGAACTCCAGAAGTTTCCAGATACTCCAGGGTTGCCCCTATATCAAGAATTGACTTGACGCCTGCACAAACGACAACCACATCCGTCATTTTAAGTTCTTCCAAATCTGCAGATACATCAAAGCTTTCTCCTGCTCCTCTATGGACACCGCCAATTCCGCCTGTTACAAAAACCCTGATTCCTGCCATCTCGGCTGCGATCATAGTTGCGGCAACCGTTGTTGCTCCGTCCCTTCCTCTCGAAATAACAAAGGGCAAATCTCTTCGGCTTACCTTTAAAACGTCTGGAGCCTTCGCCATGTAATCTATTTCTTCGTCCGTGAGTCCAACCTTAATGCGTCCCTTTATGATCCCTATGGTTGCTGGAATTGCACCATTATTTCTTATAACCTGATTCACAGCCATTGCCGTTTCAACATTTTTAGGGTAAGGCATCCCATGTGCTATGATGGTCGATTCCAGAGCCACTACAGGATTTCCCTTTTTTATTGCTTCCAAAACCTCTGGATTAATATCCAGAAAATCTTTATTCATTTTCCATTCTCCTCATAACTTCCTCAAAACAGATTTTAGGATTAACCGGAGTTTTTGATTCCATTGCAATTGAAGCCGCCGCCATTCCATATTTTGCTGTTTCTTCAACATTCATACCCTTTACAAACCCATCCAGTATTGCCGCCGAAAATGCGTCTCCAGCACCAGTAGCGCTTACAACCGAAACCTGCCCTGGTCTGATGACTCCTTCAACAGAGCCTTCCTTATAATATACGCCGCCGCCGGAAAGGGTTATAAATATCCTTTTAACTCCCTTTTCTTCAAACCATTTTCCCGCCTGCATCAATTCATCTTCATTCAATATAGACAGCCCTGTAATGATTTCTGCCTCTTTTCTATTCGGTTTAACTGTGTGGAATTTTCCAATCAGGTTCTTAATCCTTTCCGCTTTTGCAGCAGAAACCGGATCAAGAAACAGTGGGATGCCATCAAGCTTTTCAATTAAATACACTAACGTCTCTTCGGTAAGATTGGTATCTATGCCGATAATTTTTGATTTACTGAGGCTTTCCATAGAGTCATCAATGATGCTTGTTGACACTTTTTCCAAAACGTCCATATTACAAAGAGCTAATTCCATTTCTCCAAAAATATTTAAAATTGAAAGGTAAATAGCAGTATTTTCCTCTTCCAGCAGATTTATATGTTCAACATTCACACCAAGATCGCTGAGTTCCCTTATGACTCCTCTTCCAGTAAAATCATCTCCTGCAACAGAAACAAAGCCTACTTCGGCGCCAAGCCTGGCCAGGTTTTCTGTAATATTTCTTCCCACTCCGCCATAAGACATGGATATTTTGCCAGGATTCGACTCACCCATAATCAGCTGCCCGTACGGGTTGCCTTCTATGTCAGCTGTAATTCCGCCTATAATATTTATCTTTCTCATACGAATATACTGCCTCCAATAAACTCTCTGATAATAGAGTTGTTTACTATAATTGAATCATCTTCAATTATATCAAAAAAACTGATAAATTTTAACATCCTTATTGCTTCACTGTATTCCGGTTCCTCCGGTTTAATTTCCAATAATAATGGCTCTGCATATTTTTTCAGTACAGCCAGTTCATAAATATGGGAGGAATTAAAAAGCACATCTGCCTCATTACTGTAGGGAAAAATATTTTTATCTTCTCCCATTCTTACCTTCGGCCATAATTTAATTGTATCTTTAGCAGAATATCCCCTGAATTGAGAATCTCGGACAATTCTTCTCAACATTCGTGCGTCTGTTGTTGGAATTCTATTATGTTCATCAATATTTAACTGAGTGAAAGGGCTGATATAAATTTTGAATTTCTCTTCATCTGGTAAATATGTCGTAAGTTCTTTATTTAACCCATGAATCCCCTCAATTACTATCGGTTGATTCGAATAAATTTTAGTGGGTCTTTTACCAAATACCTTAGTACCTGAGAAAAAATCAAACTCAGGTATATCTACAGTTTTACCTTCAAGTAAATCGTTGAGTTGATTATTAAACAATTTAATGTCAATCGATTCCAGATCTTCAAAGTTTTTTTCACCATATTCATCAAGAGGTGTATCCTCTCGCTCCCTATAATAATCATCCGTTCCCAAATAAAGGGGTTTCAGCCCGTTTACCTTTAACTGAATGCAAAGTCTTCTGGCAAAAGTTGTCTTACCGGATGAGGACGGCCCTGCAATCATTATTATTCTTTTGTTTTCCTTCAATATCAAATTTGCAATCTCAGCGATTTTTTTTTCGTGGACTGCTTCTGAAAGTTGAATTAGCTCTTTATATTCACCGTTGGCTATCTTTACATTCAAATCATTCACATATCTAACCTCCATCAGGTTAGACCATCTGGTTTCCTCTGCAAAGGCTTCATATAATTTTTTTTCATCTACATAAACCGAGATTTGATCCGGATTTTTCTGATGAGGAAACCTCAGCAAAATGCCAGCCTTATATTTACGCAATTCGAAATGCTCAATATAGCTTGTTGAAGGAACCATCATCCCATAGAAAAAATCGCAGGTATCTCCTAAAGAATAAAACTTTACTCTTTTAACTTCTCCCGCTTTTTTAAGTATTCTTATTTTCTCTCTTTGGGCATCAGAAATCAATTTATCTAATGCGGTATCTTTATCAACGATATGTTTAATGAAAGGGATGTCTTCTTTTACAATCTCTCTCATCCTTGTTTCGATTTTTTGAATATCCTCTTTTGTGACAGGTTTTAGTGTCCTTATATTTGTGAACAAGCCTTTGTTTAATGAATTTTTAATTTCAACATGAACTTTTCCAAGAACGTCATTAATAGCTTTTATATAAATTAATGAAAGGCTGTACTGGTAGATCAAATTTGCCGCCTGATTTCTCATATCCAGCAGTTCTATCTCCGCTGGTTTTTTCAGTTTATAAGTAAGCGCTTCTATCTTATTGTTCACCTTAGCCGCTATTATTGTATAAGGCAGCTCTTCTTTATAGTCTTTTATAAGATCTTCAATGGTAATACCAGTTTCAATGTCAATATCTATCGGGTTTATCCTTGGGCCTTTTATTAATCTGACTTCCATTACCTTCACCCCCTTGTATCAATTATACGGCATACCTCCTGAAATGTAACCCCTTTTTTTGAATAACGCAAATGGGAGCAGATACTTATATCTGCTCCCACTGTTTTGTTTAAAATTCTGCAGCCTTCAATAATTCAAACACTTTTTTTGCTTCTTCCTGGTGCAGTGTTATGCCTCTTGACATATGCTCGTGGCTTTCGTCCCAGTCTCTAAGATCGAACTTAGCCGCGTTTCCGTTCCATGCCACCTTGTTAAGCTCTTTTTTCCATCCGGTTGGATAGGAAGCTACCACCCCTAAGTGTTCTACCACTTCAAACGTAACTTCATCTCTTTCTTTTTCATTTGTTGCCATCATTAATCTCCTTTCAAATATAAAATGCAAAACCACTTTTGTTTTGTACCTTATTTTACCATTGATGGAAATTTATGTCAAATGTTTTTTTAATCTATTTCTTCCGAGTTACGGAACCTCCATTTTCATTCAAGCATCTATTTCTTCCCGTTTTTTCGGCCATTTCTACTTTTCCTTTATTCTTTCGGTCCGTGATAATCAGAGCCCTTTGTCATATGCAGTTTATATTTTTCGGCCAGGTTTACCAGTTTCATCGTTTCTTCTTCGCTATGTTCAGGATAAAAGCATTCCATCCCTTTTAATCCGTAACCTTTCAACTTTATGACCAGATCTTCCAGCGCTTTAAAATACTCTCCGTTTAAACCTGTCACCTTCATAGGGTGTGCTAATACAGCAATCCCTCCCGACCCAGAAATCAGTTCAATCGCTTCTTTTGCAGATATTTTTTCTTTTTTGATTTTCATTACCTTCTCAGACATTAAAAATTTATCCTTCTCAAAGGCATCCAAAAATTTGACGATATATCCTTTGTTAATAAGCCCTCTTGCAAAGTCAGGCTTTCCTATGGAATCTCCCGAACCCCTCTTCTTCATGTCCTCATAAACAAGCGGGTATCCCAAATCAGATAAAACCGTTATCATTTTATCATTTCGTTCTTTCCGCTTTTGCTTTATATATTCCAGCTTGTTCTTTAATTCCTTGTTATGTATATCTATCCGGTATCCAAGCATATGCATCCCGATACCGCTTGGTTCATCAACGGAAAATTCAACCCCCGGAATAACGAGGATATCAAGGGCTTCTCCAGCAATCAAGGCTTCTTGAACTCCATCAATGCCATCATGATCTGTAATAGCTACCTGGTCCAGTTTTGACTTCTTCGCCCACTTAATAATTTCTGTCGGGGATAAGGTTCCATCCGAATAATAGGTATGCACATGTAAATCAACTTTGCTTTCCATTAAATTACCAGATTCTTCCTTAATTTATCTGATACTGTTTGACCCGTTAATATTTCAACAAGCGTTAATGCAAACTCCATTGACGTACCGGGTCCTCTGGAGGTTATAACATTACCGTCAGTTACGACCTTGTTTGTACTTGCCTTAGCGCCTTTCAAATAAGCTTCCATTCCAGGATAAATAGTTGCATTTCTGCCATTCAGTATATTCGCCGCACCAAACACCATCGGTGCTGCACATACAGCTGCCAAATATTTGCCCTGCTTGTCAAATTCTTTTATTTTCGTCAAAAGCCTTCCATTTTCCGTAAGATGTTTTGTTCCAGGCATACCGCCCGGGAGAACAATCATATTACATAAAGCATAATCCGCTTTTTTAAAGGTAATATCAGCTTCTATCAGAATCCCGTGAGCTCCACGAACAAGTTTTTCTTTTTCCATTGAGACAAAGGAAGCTTGAATCCCGCCCCTTCGAAGCACATCTAATATTGTGACTGCCTCAATTTCTTCAAATCCATCAGCTAAATGAACATATACCATAACATTCCCTCCTATCTTGATGTACCAAAAATTCTTCTTGGTTTCGTAATCTTCCATGTGAAATACCAGAATATCAGCATTATGATTATTGATATTCCAACCGTTGTCAACGCTGAATGCATAAAAAACGATTTTGGCAACAGCTTGGGAAGTACTAAATATGATTTTATTTTGTAATCAAACAGTAAAGCATATTGAATTTTAATTAAGGGTGACAAAAGTGTCGCTAAAGTGATCGCACCAATAAAAACCCCGAATAGCACTGCTCCCCTAGAAAAAGTTCGTCTTAACAGCATTTTCAGATTCTGCTTGTATAACAAAAAATAAGAGACTAAAGAAAAAAACAAAGCCACAAGCCCTGTAAACAGGATCACATTGCTCAAACTCTTAAATTTCTCCATTGAGTTTTGTTCATTATGTGTAAACAATTTATCAGTATTGTCTCCAAACTGATATTCTATTTGAAATTTTTGTGTTTTTCCCAGCATATATTCAGAAAAGAACTGACCCATTTCATCTTCATTTTTTTCAACTGACAAATCGCTTAATACCTCTGTTGATTTTAACTCATATTGATACAAATCCGGCATTCTTGTGGTCAAATTATTGGCTAAGCAAATAATGGAAACTGGCATACTGATTACCAGAATAATTGCTAATATTAAGTTTAAAATTTTCATCTAACAAACCTCTTGTTTCATTTTTGTACTAGAACTATTGTAATACCTATTATATAATAAGATATTGTTAATTGCTATCAGTTGCGCAGATTATAAATAAAAAATATCAGAAGAGAGGGCATTTCATGTATAAGGTAGGAATCATAACAGCCAGCGACAAGGGATCCATCGGGCAAAGAGAAGATTTATCAGGTCCCGCAATCGAATCAATCGTTTTGAAGCACAAAAATTTCAAGGTAGAGAAATACATCATGGTACAGGATGACAAAGAAATCATTAAGCAGGCAATGATTTCAATGGCGGACAAAGACGGCATCCACCTGATATTAACAACAGGAGGCACCGGTTTTTCTCATAGAGATGTAACTCCGGAAGCTACCTTGGAAGTGATAGAAAGAAGGGTTCCCGGCATACCTGAAGCCATGAGATCTCTATCCCTTCAAATAACGCCAAGAGCAATGCTCTCAAGAGCGGAGGCCGGCCTTCGGGGCAACACCCTGATTGTAAATATGCCAGGGAGTCCTAAGGCGATATCCGAAATACTGGAATACACCATGACTTCGATTGAGCATGGCCTTGATATCCTGACAGGCAGCGCAACCGACTGCGCAAGCCCATTATAAGCATCCTACATTGGGCTTGTTTTTTCCAGCGCCCTTGCAATCAGTCATTTTGAATTTCAGTTATCCACAGTTACCTGTGGATAAGTAGCTTATGACGCGCAGTCTTACCTTTCCTCCCTGAAATAGGCATTCCCCAGGTCTCCAGGCGGAAGGCTCTCTTTTCTGTTTCTCATGGTGCTTACAATTACGATTACTATTGTTGCAACATATGGAATCATATCGACCAAATACTGAGATACATTTACACCCATACTTTGTAATCTCAATCCAAGTATGCTTAAGCCTCCGAATAAAAATGCGGCCAGAAGCGCCTTGATTGGATTCCATGCGGCAAATATTACCAGCGCAACGGCAATCCAGCCTCTTCCTCCCACCACGTCCACCTGCCAGATTGGAACGGTTACAAGTGAAAGATATGCTCCTCCCAATCCGCAAAATGCTCCACCTAAGATAATATGCACATATTTGTAAAGAGAAACATTTATGCCTGAAGCATCTGCTGCTGCTGCGTTTTCTCCGACAGCTCTCATATTTAATCCAACGCGTGTTTTAAACAAGTATATCGTTGACAGTATTACAATAACATATCCGAAATATACAAAAGAATCCTGTTTGAAAAAAACCGGCCCTAATAATGGTATGTCTGATAACAGTGGAATGCTTACTTTGGCAAAGCTCATTCTCAATTCTGCAGGGATCACCGCTCCAACCATATTCTGTCCGACAAATCTTGAAAACCCGGCGCCAAAGATTGTCAGCGTCAGCCCTGTTACGACCTGATTGGCTCTCAAGGTTACGGTAATGAGTGCAAATATAAACGCTCCGCCTGCCCCTGCTAAAGCGGCACCCCCAAGCGCAAGCAACGGATTTCCTGTAGAAAGGCCTACCACAAATCCAATGCAGGCTCCCATCAGCATCATCCCTTCAACGCCCAAGTTCAAACTCCCGGATTTTTCCGTTATTAATTCTCCTACCGTTGCAAACAAAAGCGGAGTTCCAGCTACAACTGCTGCTGCTAAAAACATCTCCATTATGCAACCCCCTCATCATCTGTTATGATTTTTTTGTCTCTGGATCTGAGGCTTACTTTATATTGAATGAAAAAATCACTCCCAAGTACAAAAAACAGTACACTTCCCTGTACGATGCTCGCAACCGACTCAGGCACATTCATTGCAATTTGCAGAAAAGCACCCCCTTGTATCAGCATGGCAAAAAGGAAGCAGACAAAAAGCACTGCCACAGGCTTTAATCTGGCTAGCCAAGTTGTAATAATTGCAGTAAAGCCATAACCCATCGATATGCCAAATGTAAGGGTTCTTTCTATTGCAGAAGCCTGTATCATTCCAGTCAGACCGCAAAGACCTCCAGAGATAAACATTGCTGTGATAATAATCACTTTTATATTCATGCCCGCATACCTGGCCGTTTCAACGCTTTCACCAACTACAGTAATTTCATAACCTTTTTTTGTATGATTGATAAAAATATACACAATGACAACAAGCACTAAAGCAATGATCCAACCCGTATGAAGGCCAAACATGCTTGGGATTACAGCATTGTCACTGAATTGGGCAATCTTTGGAAACCCTTTGGCTGCCGGATCTTTCCATGGGCCATACTGTAAATAGGTGACAAATTTGATGGCTATGTAATTCATCATCAGCGTGAATATGGTTTCGTTTGTTCCCATTTTTGCTTTGAAATAAGCAGGAATAAATGCCCAGAACCCACCGGCAACCATTGCAGCTACTGCCATGAAAGGTAAAAGCAATGGCTTTGGCAATTCGCCGAAATTCAAAGCAATAAATGAGGCTGCCATGGCTCCCATTACAATCTGCCCTTCCCCGCCAATGTTCCAGAATTTCATCTTAAAGGCGACGAGTATGCCGAGAGAGGTTACTACCAAAGGAATGGCTTTTATAATCGTCTGTTTTATTCTCATTTCGCTGCCAAGCGAACCGTTGATGATTTCGGTATAAATTTTTATTGG
>Ga0209386_1000946_pt1 | contig 12873 bp, 20 predicted proteins | sample NGEPertwo_FD_184510 | JGI IMG/M metagenome (GOLD analysis project Ga0209386, IMG submission 184510) | Arctic peat soil microbial communities from the Barrow Environmental Observatory site, Barrow, Alaska, USA - NGEE Permafrost154B-two... | ecosystem: Environmental > Terrestrial > Soil > Wetlands... | reverse complement strand
TTGCTCTGTCCGTCTTGGCTGTTTTGATTTCGGTATCCGTGTAGGTTAAGTTGTTGTAATGCCCCAGTTTTTCAGTAAGTTCAGCTATTAATTCAGCGTTGTTGAACTTGATTAGCTCTGGTATTTGTGGGTTATAGATGATTAATTCCATTGCAGATCATTCCTTTCTTCAACTAATTTTATGACCCTATTTTCTAATTCTGCTACTAATTGACTAAGTCTAAATAACTCAGTAATGGCATTGTCTACAGCATTATAATTGCGGTCTATCTGCTCCATGAACCTTCCGTCCTCTGCTAAAAAGTCAGTCAATGCTTTTTCTCTCTCGTATGAGTTGCTGTAGAATCCGCTAGTAACTCTATCTCTTGCATTTAGTAAACTTCTTAGGCTTGTTTTGGCATCATCTAGGTTCTGATAAATAGATGGGTCAATCATGCAATCGCCCTCCCCAAGTAAGTAGTTCTGCAAGCTGTGTTGCTGCAAATTGGGTAATCATCAGAAGGATATTCTCTTGTAGTAGGGATGTGATGATTGACAAGTTCGGATCCGCACTCACTACATAAGCCGTTTTTCAGCATTTCAACTTCATTCATTCGCTCGGCCTCGTATATGAAAGCCTTTGCAATTTCCTCATGATTAGTGGAGAACAAAACCTTAGCTGCATCGAATAGTTCTCCATGGCCGCCCTCATCTAAGAAATAAGTTAGCATCTGTTTAGCTAGCTCCTCGATTGTTAGGAATTTTTCATGGGTTACATTACTGCGCTGGGTCATTATTTAATCCCCTTTCTTTTTATGGCTTGATATTGACAATAGATCCAAAATGCTGTAATCATCGGGACGCTGTGTCCCAGCCAAACAGCCTGCGAGCGCATCAACCTTCTTGCCTAATGATGTTTTCTGCTGTCCACACGCCATGATATGTGGTAAAATCTAATTGAGTAAATTCCTCGGGGCTATCTGTGTCGGATAGTCCTTCTTCTACGTTCCATGGGATGTCCTCATTGCTGTGTACATCGGTTAGTGCTGTTAATGCCTGCTGAGTATGATGTACCTTCTCATATGGGGTGTAGAGTCCCGAGCTATTGACTGATGCAATGATTCCGATTGCAGCCGGATAAAGGTTTTCCTTGCCATTTTTACGGGCGAATGTTTCTAGCTGTGCTTTGTAATCCATGTTGTTCATCCTTTCGTTCCCCTATTCCTCTTTAAACAGGTAATCTATGGATATTCCTAATGCCTTGCTGATCTTCACCAGCACCCTCACGCTTGATGTTTTGTCTAGCTCTGTGTCACTCAATGTCGAGATTGCTAAACCTGATCTTTCGCCAAGTTCCTTTAATGCCCATCCCTTCAAGTTCCTGTACTTAAGATTTAATATTTACAGGTTTTTCCTCTCTCATGTCGAAGTTGGTAGTTGTCCAGGCTATCCAATGTCGATATGAGAGGAAAAGGAAGATTAATAGTTTACACATTGATAAAAATTAAAGATTTCCCTCACCATTGCCGGGATAACCGTGGGGTTATACTCGGCTTTTTCTTTGTCTGCCATCTTAATAGTCAGATCCACCATGGCATCAAATACGTTATTCAACTGTTCTTGGATTTTGTTTTTTTCACTCATTCGTTTTCACAACGCTTTCTTTCTTTATTTATTAAGGCTGGTTAGCCTGGACAACTCGTTTTGATTAACTTTTTCACGACTAGACTAATACAAGCTCAGTCTTAAACTTGTTAACAAAATAGACATGGCCTTTTTAGTCTGTTTTTTCGCCGCAGAATGGGCAGTAGAGAAATTTAACATTAAGCTTCTCGTGTCTCAATCGTTTGCCAACTTTATAATCAATAACGATCTGTAGACATAGACCAATTTTTCCAGTGTTTAAAGAGATAACTTCATTTTTGAATTCGCAATATTCAATTTCCGCATTAGGGTGGGACTGGATAAATTGTTCTCTAATTGATTCCTCGATTTTCCCCCTGCAATCACACATCTAGTTTCCTCTCCCTCCTTATTAACTTCTTCACAAACTAGCTAACCCGTTCAGATTTTTCCCTCTTACGTGCTTCAATCCACGCCACAAAATCTTTCTTCTCTACCTTCTTTGAATTTCCGATGTCGAAGCTTGGTATACCGCCAGAGGCTGGGTTAATCTGAAATAGCGTGTAGATTTTCCCCCGAGAAATACCCAAGTAATCCGAAATGTGCTGGGCTGTGATAATCTCGGGGAGTTCGTCAATTGACATAACTAATCACCCTCCCTTCACTCATGCGACCGCATATTTAGCCTGATGTTTCCGCACAATCCCCTCGAAGATGGGCTTTAACTTCGGATCGCGTTCTATAACCTCAAGCTTTGTTATGGCCTTGCAAGCGGTTTTAGTTGCGCCCTGCGCTTGTAATCTCGTACGTAACCGTGCTAAACGAGCCTTGAGGTCTACCCTTGCTAAATTCTCTAGCTCTTCGTAAAGGTCATGATAAAATGTAAGGTAGCTTAATTCATACTCCTGACAGATACCACGCATCTTGGCGTTCATGGCCTGCCTCCAATCTTTGTCAATCGGAGTTGTGAAAATATCAAGGGCACTGGTTATTTGCCGGCTCGCTTTGTTTGCAACTTCAATGGCTGTATTTGCCTTGCGCTCAATTTCTACGGTAACTTGGGCAAGCCCAGCTAGTATTTCCGCTTGCGACATTTGCTTGGGTTGCCTTGCTCTGTTCTCAATCTCAATAAAGTATTTGCGGATTTTTCGGCCCTGTTCATTGTTTTCTACCATTGCAATTTCTTTGGCAGTGTCTAGAGTTAATGTGTATTCTATTGAGGGTCTGCCACCCATGGGTTTATCGCCATTTTGCGAAAAAGTCATATAGTCCTCGCCACCAATAAATCCGTACTTTTCTACACGCCTTGAAATCCATGTTGCAAATTTATCCTCAACCTCTAAAAACTCATGTAATTCTCTCGCGTCAACAACTTGCCCACTTTCGCCTTTGTAAATTGGTATTAATCCATTTTCAATAATTATTAAATTATTCATGTTTTCCCCTCCTTATTAATTAACCTTCGTATCTTTTTAAGATACTTTTTCTTTAAAAAAAATATCATCTATTTCTTCCGGGGAAAGATTATACCTTTCTCTAATTTTGGATATTTCGCTTTGTGTAAATTCGGACCCGTTTCTTTCGTTAATTTTTACGGAAAATGTTTGTGGCGAAATGCCAATCACGCTTGCTAGGGCAGCGTTTGTGTCTCCGTGAAGAACCATAATAGATCTCATTCTTGCAGTATTCATGTACTCACCACCCTTCTCTATTTTCGACCTTGTATCTTTTTAGGATACTTTTATCTTAAGCCATAAAATACATAGAGTCAAGGGGGTATAGTATCTTTTTTTGATACTTTTTCATATTTACTTGTATGTGATGAAGATATATGGTAATAATAAGATACTAAGAAGTTAATAAACGGGAGGAAGATATTTCAATGAATATGGGTGAGCGTATAAAGGAACTAAGAATTTCCAAAGGATACACGCAGGAGGACCTCGGAAAGAAACTCGGACTGAAAAAGGCTGCTATTCAGAAGTACGAAAATGGGGATGTCGAAAATATTAAAAGGTCGAAGATCAAACTTCTTGCAGATGTTTTAGAGGTAACCCCCTCATATATAATGGGATGGGATGAGACAATCGCAACCTTGAAATATCAGCCAAGGGAAGAGATGTCAGAAGTCGAGAAGAAATTAATTTTTAATTACCGCAAACTATCCCACGATAACCAGATGAAGGTTACTGGCATAATTGAATTTATGTTTGATGAGGAATCAGCTACAAGGGAAGAATACGAGGACACGATTAAAAGAGCGTAGGGGGAACGTAATATACATAAATTTTGGGAAGAGATAACGAGGGGAGGTTATCCATCATGGAGGGTCATTTTTATAAACCTAATTGTAAATGCCCCAAAGATGCTAAGAAATGCACTTGTGGCGCCACGTGGTCCTATATTCTTGATATTGGTATTGACCCCAAGACTGGTAGGCGTAAACAGCAAAAGAAAGGTGGATTTAAGACAAAAAAAGATGTTACCTTGGCCGCTGCTATCGTGATACAAGAACTCGATCAAGGGACCTTCATCCAAGAGTCCAATATTACGTTCGAAGATTTTACCGTGGAGTGGTTAGCTCTTTACCACGGAACTGGAAGGGTTAAAATAAGCACAATAAGGATCAGGAAAAACGAAATTGTCAGGCTTAAGCCGTTTTTCTCTTTAAATAAAATTAAGGCAATAACAAGGAAAATGTATCAAGGAGTATTGAATGATTTATCAAAGCAAGGTCTTTCGTATGGCACCATCACAGGCATTAACTGCACAGGACGGATGATCTTCAAGAAGGCCGTAGAACTGGGCTATATAAAGACTGACCCGACTCAATACGCCGTTATTCCGAAGACTCAGAAAACGGTTGAAGAGCTTGAGGTAGAAGAAGAAATTCCTAAATATCTAGAGAAAGAAGAATTGTCACTCTTTCTAAAGGTAGCTCGGGAAAAAGGTCTGGAAATGGATGCCGTTACTTTTATTACCTTAGCTTATACTGGAATGAGGGTTGGCGAGCTGTGTGCCTTGAAATGGAAAGATATTGATTTTGAAAAGCATACAGTAAGTATCACTAAGACTTTGTATAGACCGACAAATAATACAAGAAAATATAAGTTACTCCCACCGAAAACAAAGACCTCCAGGAGGGTGATTGAAATGGACGCTACTGTTTTGGCAGAACTAGAGAGCCATCGAGCACGGCAGAATATTGTTAAGATTGGTCACAGAGATACGTATCATGATAAAGATTTTATATTTTCTAAAATGAAAAAGAACCACGGTTATCCTGAACTTGTAACTATTGTTGAGAACCATATGTCCAGATTACTCAAGCTAGCAAAGTTAAATCAAGACCTAACACCCCACTCCCTAAGACACACCCATACATCATTACTGGCCGAGGCTAAAGTCGGACTCGAAGAGATTATGGAACGCCTTGGACACGCCGATGACAAAATAACGAGAAGGATATATTTGCATGTAACTAAGGCTATGAAAAAAGAGGCTTCCCAAAAGTTTAGTGAACTAATGAGAAGCCTCTAAAAATATATTTCTAATGTTACCTTTTCGTTACTTTATCTGGCGTTCTTATTTTATGATCGTTGGTATATAAGGGCTGAGCGGTTGACTTAGAAGCATACCTAATATGCTTCTTGACAATAAATTTATGCTGTAATATCTTAGTTTATGTATCACAAGGCGCATACAGCAAGGGTTTCTCATTTTGATCATTGTAACATCTTTAGCCTGTTTCATCCCCTTTATTTTGATTACGTTACCTAAATGTTACCCAAACAGGTATGCGTAGAATAATTAACGCGTTGAACGCAAAAAGCCCCTGGCATTGCCGGGGTCTTAGTGTTTATTTGCGTCTTATATAGGAACCATTTGCAGGCTCCCTGAATCCTTCAATATAATAATCTATTACTCTTTTTATACTTACTTCTTGATACTGTATTTCCAAGGCTTTAACCATCCCTTATTCCCCCTCTTTATATATCCTTGGCTCATACCCCGGTCCGAATCCCTCTGCACAATCTAAACACACTATTACGTTATCTAAGGGGACGTAGTAGACTATAGAGAGAGGTTTAACGTGGGGTTTTCCGCATACCTGGCAATGGGTGGAGTAGATGCGCTTTAGGGTTATTGTGTCTGGATCATTGGTTCTGATTCCTCCAATTCTTCCGCACACTTCGCATGGGTGAGATATATGGTGAAGACATCCCGAGTGGTGGCATGGGTCTCCGTCTCTAAGGTTTTTTATGTTCATTTATTCCCCTCCTTAGTTTTTATCGCTATCTCTGCATTGAGACAAACAAACCTGACGTATTCGCTGAACTTCATGTTGTGGGATTTTGCTTTAGCTTTGATCAGAGCGAGCTCTTCTGCTGTGCATCGTGCCATTATTCTTGATTGCACTTTATCATTCTCCTTCTACATACCAGGCATAGTGATCCCCGACTTCTTGCCATACCCATGTTACAAATTCATCATTTATTTCTTCGTCTGTGGCATCATCGTCGAATTCCATCTCTTCTTTATGCCTATTCATATTTTCGCTGCAACTGAATATTATCTTTTTCATTCATGCCCCTCCTTTTACTTGTGTCTAAAGTGTACGTCGTTTGGGCGTACTTGTCAAGTATAAAGGAGGCTTTTATTTTGCCATAAATTAACAAGCAACTGACCAAGCCCACCATTGTCCAACGAATGAACGTACTGACCATTAAATATCCTTATGGAAAAACAAAAAAGCCTCCCACTCGAAAGCGAAAGGCTCTTTGACAACTTCATATTGACCATATTTCCCATGTGGGAAAAAAGGGTTTTCGCCATGAGTTATATTCTCTGAAATTAGAAATTTACTTTATCAGTGGGGTTATTCAACAGGCCAACTAATACGCCTATTTGAAGTGCACCAGCGACTACGTCACCGAGCATACCTGTATCAATTCCATACTTAGACCATACTCCTGTGAGCTGTCCAATAGAGATTACTTGAGCAACAATAGCGCTCCAAAATACAGGTGACTTCCATCTATTTTGCATTGTAGATCATCCTTTCAATTTCAGTAGTCAAGGATTACTTGACAACTCAAGTTTATTTGAGTAATGCTATCGCTTGATTAAGCAAGGCTATAGCTTTATCTGTATTATCCACTTTGAGAGGCGTAGAGGGTACTATGACAGGTGCAACGGTTAAAGCTCGGTATTCATACGAGAAGTAGTCACACACAGCCTTGTAGAGTGCTTGAGCGATCATTTCGTGATTGTATGCAATCCATTTGGCATCTATAGCGTTGTCGTGGAAAGCTAGTTCAATTAATGCTGATGTTGCGTTGACGTTGTTGCCTACTTCATATAGTCGAGAGTTGAACTTTACACCTCTGTCAGCACCAGGACTTAGTGGAGCGATCTGAGCGTAGAGAGCCTTGGCTAGTTTCTCACTGTTGGTATTGGGGCCGTAGGCGTATACCTCAGTCCCTTCACCGCCACCAGCATTACTGTGGATGGCGATATGCAAGTCTGCTTTGAATGTGTTTGAGTCGTAGGCCATTTGTCCGACAGACATTGACGGAGTGTTGCGTTTGATGAGGAATCTACCGTCTTTATAGAGAAGTGGGATGAGTAGGTCGACTATTTCGTTCATCTGCGCCTCTTCTGTTGAGAAGGGAGAAATGCCTTGGTTGTGTTCTTGTGAACTTGGTGAGATGTATAATCTAATCATGGTTTTTACCTAACTTTCTTTAAATCTTCAACGTCTCTTTGTAAGTAGCCCATACTTCTGTCTATATTGTCCATAATACCTGATACCTTAGCTAAACTGTCCGCAAACTTATTCATATTCTCGTCAGACTTACTTATATGTTGCATTAACTTCAATTCTCTTTCTTGGCTTTTGTCTCTTTCCTCTTTGCGTTCCTTCCTATCGCTATAGACGAGGAATACTAGCAACGCAGGAACAACGCCTACTGTTAGGATCATTTGAGTTATTACTTCTGCATTCATTGAGTTACAACCCTCCCGAGCAAACCGTCTATTGTCTTGGGTCCAATTCCTTTTACCCTGTCAATCTCCCTCACATCGGAGTATGGTCTACCTTGTATGATTCTCTTAGCTAGGACTTTACCGATGCCAGGGAGTGATTCTAGGGCTTGTGGTGACGCTGTGTTGATGTTGACCGGGGAATCTCTAGACGCGTATGTTTGGGTATTTCTTATATTAACCATGACGTTAGTCGTAGCTTTGTTGCTTTGCTCAACAATTAATAGTGAAGCGATTATAGCTGCAATTATTGCAATTACGATTATGTTCTTTCTAATATTGCATCCCTCCTAAGAGTCATGGAAAAGGACACCCTTTCGAGTGTCCCTTGGATGCAATTTATTCGCACCCCATAGTCAATGGGATTGCCCACTTTCTAATGGTCGGATTTCAAATCCGAGCTTTCCAAACTCTCTTAAGTCATCTTCATAATGGATATCGCCATTACCTACCCCGGTGATTTATCTTATCAATTATAACCATTTGTGTCTACTTCAAAATATCTCCTAGATGCTGTTAAAAAGGCTATGATGTTTCCGTTATTACTTTTAGGCAAGTTGTCGAAATGGTTTTCTACTAAAATAGGGGTATATATGTTACTATAGGAGTATAGAATAATTTTAGGAGGGATGGAATGGAGCCGATAGAAGAAAAGAAGTTTGAGGATAAAGCTCCCTGGTATCACTGGGTTGCCGCCTTCGCCATTATGCTATGTGGTGCAGCCTTTATTATTATTCCAGAAAAACCACTTTGGTTAGGAATTGCAATAATAGCCGTTGGTTATGGTTCGGTTCAGGTAATAGGAAGGCTACCGAGGGAAAAGTCGAAGGACCTGTAAAGGCCCTTCTTTTTAATTGCCCATCGTTTCCATGGCTAGTCCGTTTCTCTTGGTTATTAGGGAGTTAATCTGATCGCGCTTAGTTTGTGGGTTAATTTCCTTGTCACCTTCAATCTTGCGGATCTCTTTCGTTATGTCTCCTATTTTCCCTGTTACTGTGTTTAATCTACTTAACCTATCTCCTTGAGGAAACGATTGTCCGGGGCTGTTTATCTTTAGTGAACCCTTATCCCTTGTCAATTTATCCTTCTCATTATAGAGTTTATCCATTGATTTGCCACCGGACTTCTCGGAAGTAAGAAAAGCTCTCAATAGGGGAAGCTCACTAATATTTCGAGCAGGTTTATTCTTGGCATCCACTATCCCGGTTGTTTCAGCTATAAGGTCAATTGCACTTGTGGCATACCCACCTAACCCGGCTGTTGCCCCCCTAATGGTATTGTCCATGATCCTAGGAGATCCAAAGTTCTTTAGAGGTCCTTGCCCACCTGTTAATTTATTCATACCTTTTGCTAGGAATTTTCCTGTTTCTGTTGTGCGTATGTCGTATTGGTCGGGATAGTTTAAGTCTGATTCTCTTTGTGGGATAATTGGCCCTTCTCTGAAAAAGCTATAATTTGCCATACCTTCAATAAAAGGAATTAACCCTGTTATCATTGTGGGTATTGCCGCCGATGCAAGAGTTTGTTTTGCATATCCATCAAATGCCTCCGGGTCATTGTCCTCAATATACTTCAATGCCCTTTCAGGAATGTTCGCGAAGATAGGAGCAAGGTCAAACGGTTTAGGGATACGAGCTACTTGGCTAGTGCCAGGTATGGGAACGAGCCAGAATGTGCTAGTCATCCAATCCGGAGCATCTGAAATGATTGTCTTCTGCTCTTCATTAGCGAGATACTTCTGAGCCATATAAACGCCTACTGTTGGGATAGTAATAGAAGTAATAGCTCTTGTGGTTACTCCTACGGGGTTTTCTTTTATGGCCCTATAAAGTTTACTCTTTCCTTGGATATTGGCGTTAAGAAAAGCAACAATTTTGTTTGTTTCTCTAACGCTAGAACCACTCCTCGCAAAGTCCATTAAATCCCTTGCTCTGTATGCTGCTTCCGGCCTACTTGCGCCACTTCTTAATGCTGCTCTGTACTCGCCTAGCTTTGTTGCGCTTTCTGTTACGTCTGTTATGGTCCTGAGTACATTGATTAATGATTTTCCAGATATAATATTGACGAATTTCTTTCCGGGTGACTTTCTTAAAATATCACTTATAACGTCCTGGTGCGCTTTACGGTCCATAGAAATGATATTTCCAAACCCGGCATTGTCCTTGAGGAACTGGTTAAACATTGTTTGCTTTCCAAACTTGGACCCAATGACATTAATTAATCCCATTGTCGTATCGGTAATAGGGTTAAATCCGGACTTACTAACCACATACGCTTGCACGACGTCACGCATGGGGTTTCTTAAACTAAACTCAGGCGTTAGTGTTGCACCACTTCTCAGCAGTCCTGCTGGTTTCTGCAGAACCTTAATTAGTATATTGGAAGATTCCCTATCGAGATTCATTAAGGCTTTGTAAACGTCCGGCTGCACCTCATAGCTAACCTTCTTGCCGCCCTCCATTGCGTAGACAGTATTAAGTCTGGACTTTTCCTCTCCTTCTGCTAGTCTGCGAATAAATGTACTATTAACATCTTCATCGGCTAACCTTCCTAGTTGAGAAGCTACCTTGTTACGGTCTACTGCTGAAACAGTTTTATAGATATTCTTTATCATGCTTTCGATTGGGTCAACAACGTCCCGATCAGATCCAACAAGTTTTTTGATTGGTGAAGTTACATTCGCCATAGCCTTTGATAGTCCGGAGGAAAATTCTATCTTGGCATCGTCAAACGACCTGAATAAAGGCATGTAGTTAGGATGTTTCTCTCTCAGCACTGCGACTAGATCCTGCTCGATTATTCCTGCTTCTGCTAGAGCATCTAAGGAATCGTTGCTAATCTTAATTAGTTCCTTGCGAGCTATTTCCATTTCAAGAGTTCTATGCTTGGCAATGGTTGCGGCTATTCTTTCATCAGATAATCCAGAATTAATACCTTTTGCGTTCACGTCCTTCGCATGAACGGCAAGCGCATAATCCCCCAAGTCCTCAGTTGTCTTGCCGGACTTCTCGACCACTTTAAGGATAGGAGATAGTTGAGATTGAATTAATTCGTCTGCTCGTTCTGGACTTCCACGGTATAACCGTCCTTGTTTATAAAGGCTGTTTTCTGCGCTTGCCACTTTACCTGTAACGTTTTTTTCAAGGTTTTCAAGTGGTGCCACATCGTCAATAAATTGTGTCCTAGCCCCTTTTAGTATTTCCGCGAAAGTTCTCCTCTTAATTGGTTTTCGGTCAACCTGTGGCCTAATAGTTCCATCGTCACCCGGTATTGGTTCGGACCTTGCAACCTGCGGAGCTTCCAGTTGTGGTCTTAACGGGGTAGGTTGTCGTGCTGGCAATCTCTGCCCAGGTAATTGTCCTAGATTACCCTCATTAATTGAGCGAATAGGTAATGGTCCTGCTTGACCTAAGTTATCTTTGTTTGTCCATTGTAGGGGTTCGCGCTTTGGAATAATCCTTTGTGGTAATGGTGATTCTATTTTAGGTGCCTTGGGCTCCCTGGGTTTTAGTGATGGTTGCATATTTGGGGATCTCTTTGGGATAACGTCACCTTTTAGGGAATCCAATGTATTGCTTAATGCTTGATATTCCGGGTCCTTATACGCCATTCTATAGGCTTCTGTGACATAATCTTTCTTCTTATATGCTGAGTCACTTATGGCGAATAGTAATTCGTTGGAAGTCATACCTAACTCATCTGCTACCTCGTCAAGTGGTCTGCCATTGGCCTTTTTAATCCATGCCGGAATTACTTGTTGTTCCTCGAATAGATCACCCTTTGATGGAGATATACCGCCCATATCCTTAACTTGCTGTCTTATTGTTAATATCTTAGTTTGTCCATCTGCTTGCTTGATACTTGCGGCCATATCGTTGACTTGTTTATCCATTTTAGCTGTTATCTCTGCTATGCTACCCTCTAAGTCTTTATTTATCTTGAATGTCTTTAATGGTCCACCAAATGCGCTCTGAGCGTCTAATTTCTTTTGCTGCAGCAATTCGCCGCTCAAATGTTTTTGAACGCCTGTAGCCCCATCTATGCCCTGCTGTAGTGTCTTGGTGCTGGCTGATTGCATGAGGTTAGGAGTATTCTCAAACGTCTTGTTGAGTTGTTGCTGTTTTGCGTTTCTAAGTGATACAGGGTTCTTGTATGCGTTCTGTAGATCTTGAAGTGGATTAGATTTTATCTCAGGAAGTTTTGTTGCAGTATTGAAGCGTTTATAGTCAATCCCTGTCTTTACACCTTTGCCGAGTAATTGACCTCCACCATGTAATACAGATCCACCCAATGCCATTAATGGAGCCTCTTTGAGTCTATTTGTGAATCCCTCTGCTCCATCTCTATTCATTGCTGTTTCAGCTAAATTGATAGGTCCTCCATATGTCGCACCTGCTCTTACGCCTGTTCCCAATGCTGGTGTAATGGCTTCAGGGAGCATATTAACTCCCTTTGCCACAGGCGCATATTTAGCAAGCGCGGAGAGAGGTTTAGCAAGTAAAGCATCTCCCCCTAACCATAGCGGAAGATCTGCTCCTAGATTCCCTATCATTCCTACTGCTTTCTCTCCGAAGGTATTGGATTCTGGCAATGTTGATAGATCTATCTTTCTGCCTGATAATTTCTCTACTAATGGAGTTACTGCTCTACCTGCAAGAGATCCAAGCGTTCCCCTTATCCATGCTGACTTATAATCAGGTTGTTCCTGTACTTTTGGCATAGTGTGAGCAGGGCGCATGTTAAACTTCATAGGAGCAGGAGCAGGAGTTAATTTTGGCAATGAGTTAATTCTCGGACCTGGTAAAGTTTGAAAAAGAGGGGGAGGGATTCTAAACCTCTGATTATCTTCTTCTTTTTTTGGGTTAGATAAATCAAACATTTTTCACCCTCCTTAGTTGCCCCACATTTTATTCAATGAGTTCCATGCCGAAGCTGCCTTACTCTCTTGGAGTGCTGGGTTCTCGCGTGGCGTTGCTTTTGTGTCAAAAGTAGCTGGGTACTCTCCCCAACTTTTAACTATGGAATCTACGTGAGATATTAACGTATTTATATTGATGCCCATAATTGCATATTCTGAACTATGAGAGAGGATTCCCTGTTTAACTGTATTAGGAGAGGACCCACTATCTAGAGCTTTTTGAATGTCGGAGTATGCCTCTGATGTGTTACCTGCTTTTAATTCTGCTGCTGTTGGTGCTTTAACTATTGGTGTTCCGCCCCCTCCCG
>Ga0209386_1000945_pt1 | contig 12882 bp, 18 predicted proteins | sample NGEPertwo_FD_184510 | JGI IMG/M metagenome (GOLD analysis project Ga0209386, IMG submission 184510) | Arctic peat soil microbial communities from the Barrow Environmental Observatory site, Barrow, Alaska, USA - NGEE Permafrost154B-two... | ecosystem: Environmental > Terrestrial > Soil > Wetlands... | reverse complement strand
AGTTATGTAAAGTTATAGCGTTTATATTTATCTTTAATTTCATAATGATATCTAGCCTTTATGGTTGGGTAGCCTACTCTGTGATTGTGCCATCTTTAGCCGAAACTGGGATCACCGTTATGGATTTAATCTTCAAAAAGAACATTGATCCCGAAAAGGCCCAGGAAATTCAACAAAACATAGATGTAAGAAGTGCAAAGTTAGGTAATGACGCAGCGGACAAGGTTCTTAAAGGCTTAACAGCACTATTCGTGCCTTCTAAGGTTTCCAAAGTACCACAGGTTAAATATCCTACCCTAGATGAAAAAAAGATTAATGAGATACAAGCAAGAGCTTTACAAAAGGGGACAGAGGAAGGGCAGCAGACTATGCAGGCGGCAGAGAAGAAGTATGATGCTATAAGAAAACAAACATTGTCAACCCCATAATTTGTAAGTCAGACTAGTTACTGATCATAAGGTTATCCGACCCAAGTGTTTTTACACTCGGGTTTTTTCTATTGTAGGAGTGAGAGTGGCAACGGGAAAGAAACCCCGACTTGGGGATCGGAATGAAATATTACAAAGAAAGACTTAAACTATGTCGGGATTTGAGATGGAACAACTCAAGCCGAATTCCACCCGAAAACACGAAGGAACACCGAAAAAACCACGGAAGAAGAGAGTAAGTGACAAAGGCAGGATAAGGCGTCCTACGGACGGAAAACAAATTACTGGCAAAGCCAGCATTATCATGGTTTTAGATAGGTATGTCGGTTATACATTTGGGCTTAATTGTGTATGCCAAATATGATAAAACGTGCTTATAACCAACAGATGCCTAGGGAGATTAGGTATGTCAGTTGCCATTTAGGAGGTTTTTTATGCCGAGTGAGTTAAAAAGGGTATCAGTTAAATTTCATGAAAATCTTTATGATCAGCTCTTGAAAATATCAGAAAACAATGGAGAGAACTTATCCGAAACGATTAGAAAGTTAATGGTTAGAGGTCTAAATGAAAGGGTATACGAAAATAACACGGACCTCATAGCCCAGGTTATTAGGCAACAAATGGAAATTGTTATGAAACCCCATATTGAACGATTAGCAGCCCTTTCTAGTAAATCAGCCTAGTTCAAGAGTGGTCTGAAGCAGAAGTTGAATTACAGTCTAAAGATCGAAAAATACTTCAATACCAAGATGAAACTCATATTCCTAGAGTTGTAGAAGAAATTCTGAGTAATTGGGAATCACAGTCACAAGGTCGGGAATTTAATGCAATTTTAACCGTTGCTTATAAAAAACGTGTAATTGCTTACTATGATGAGTTTAAGAAACAGATAAATGAGCGTGGAGTTAAGTTAAATGTGGCAATGACATTTAGTTTTGGTAATGAAAATGATCCTTATAATGTGCCACCTGAAATCATCAAAGGTATGTTTAAAGATTATGCTGAATTTACAGGGATTGAATTTATTGCTGGAGATAAAAAACATGGTGAAGATGCGTATTTTGAGGATGTTGTAGAACGTGCTACTCGTGGAGGTAGTGGGAGGAATCAGAAAAATATTGATTTGGTAATTGTGGCCGACCAACTTTTAACTGGCTATGATTCAAAACGTCTTAATACGCTTTATGTTGATCGATCACTTGAACTTCAAGGATTAATTCAAGCTTATTCACGCACAAATCGTGTTTTTGGAAATACTAAAGAGTTTGGCACGATTGTCAATTTTCAGTATCCACGATTAACTGAAAAAGACGTGGATATAGCATTAAAGTTATACGGTAGTGGAGGCAAGAGCAGTAAAGCAATTGTGGATACTTATGTTACTGCAGTCCAAAAATTAGCGATAAAAATTGTTGAAATGATTCCAACATTACCAGATCCAACTGAGTGGGCAACAATCAAAGATAATAAAGACAAAGAAGAAGCCTTTATCCTCGCTTTTAAAGATGTAGCTGAACAGTTGAATTTAGTAGAACAATACTATGTGTTCAAGTGGGATGATATAGCTTTTGGGATTGATGAACATATGTGGTTGCAATATGTCGGTGCATATAAAAATCTGACGTATAAACCAGGTACTCCTCTACCGCCAACACCTATGAATCCACTTGTTGGGAAAACAAAATTAGCTGGTACTCAGGTGATTGATGCAGCACATATTTTAGGCTTGATTGGATCTAAAGTTAGTACTGTTGGTGGTATTCAAACAGTAGATAGTGAAACACTCCGTATTATTTATGAGCAAATTCAAGAATTAAGTAATATGGGTGATTATGAGCAAGCACAGTTATTAAAAGAATTTGTTGATACTGAACTAGTGCCAGGGAACTTATCAAGCAGTATGAATTTTGATGAATCTTTTGAGGGTTGGAAGAAAGCTAAGCAAGTGGCAGTGGTAGAAGGCTTTGCTGAAGAGTGGGGACTTGATACTGAATTACTTTTAAAATCTGTAGTAGCCTATTCAGCTTCACAACCTGATGTAGTTCCGTATATAGATGAACTAACTAAAAGTGTTGATTTTAACAGAGCAACAAACAAATCAGCAGACAATAGGTTAAAACATATTATGACATTAACTAGAGAACTACCTAAATGGATCATAGAAATTAAACAAAAATATGATTAAAACCTGGGAACCGGGGGACAGGGTTCAGAAGAACTTAAAAAACTTAGAGACTTATTGAATGGGATGGGGTTATGGAGGCATGTAAATGATTTTGAAAAAATTTATTGCTATATATTCACGAACTGAATTTCTGGGCAAGCAATCAAATTTGAAATTAAAGAAACAATCGGTGTCCTATCAGAATCAGCAAAAGGCTGGACTAAGGAATTGAGTCTTGTTAGTTGGAATGAAAAAGACCCAAAGTATGACATCCGAGAATGGTCACCTGATCATGCCAAGATGGGCAAGGGTGTTACATTGACAGCGGAGGAGTTAAAGAAGTTGAGGGATGCTTTAAGTAATATTAATCTATAGTCTCAGCTAGGTTGTTGTGGAAATTAGCCGAAGAAAGAGGATGAATATATGCTGACAGATAAAGAATTTGATGATGCTTTTACCGCAGTTGGCGGTAGATTTTTTGCCAATACATATGAATATATTGCAGATAATATGGATTTAGATTCAGCAGAGTTAATTAGTAAATTATATCCATTAGGTTACGATGCCAATAGAAGTGGTACAAGCACAAGAGTATCATCGTCTAAGAGATTAATAAGTGACAATTTGGGAATTCGTGCTTTAAGAAAAGTAGCATGCTCGAAAAGGATTAAACCGGATGCCATAAGTACAGCTAACAGAATACTGAAAGAGCGTTTTAATATATGAAAAGAGATATGGAATTAGTGCGTAATATCCTGTTGGCAATAGAGGAACAGTACATTGATGTTGCGTTATACGATCTTGAAGTCGAGGGATATAATTTTAAAACTATTGCTTATCATTGTAAAATTTTATACGACGCAGAATTGATTAATGATTATAAAGGACTATTTGCAGAAAACGAGTTGCAAAATTTTGGAGTAGGTTCACTTACATGGGAAGGACATGAATTCTTAGATAAAATCCGTGACGATACGGTTTGGGGAAAAACAAAAGAAACTATGAAAGATAAAGGAATCCCCTTTGGTCTTGATGCGGTTAAGCAGATATCATCAGCAATCGTGGGTGTGATGATACAGGCTGCAATAAAACAATTAACCCCTTAGAAGCCCTTTTTATGGACTGAGGGGCTAATTTTCCGGTATGATCTAGAAATTGTCTCGGATATATGTCCAGCCAAAAAAATATTATTTTATATGGTTTAGTTGATAGGTTGTCATATTTCACCAAACTATTGTCTATATGAGGATATATACTTGACTTGTAAGGAGCAAGTTTGAAAATGAAAGGTGGAGTACAATGATTATCTTAATTCTAATTATTGCATTGGTTACATTTTTAATATTATACGGGTCTTATCATGATAGCACAAATAATAATACCAAAGCAGGAATTCTATTCATGGGAATAATTATCCCACTATGTTTTTTGTTTGCTTTTTGGGTTGAATTTTCAAAATTTCCCATCCCTAGTCCTGGGTTTATTGATAAATTTTTAATGAAGGGATTTTGGTTATTTCTTCTATCCGCTTTATCACTTGGATCAATTGTTTTTTTAATTATTGTACTTCCCGATATATATAGACGCAAAAAAATGTTTTCAAATGAAACAAAGGAACAGAGAAGTGAACGAGAAGCCACAGAACGTAAATTAGCACGTGAAAGAACTGAAAGGTCACGAGAAGTAATCAAAAATAATCGAGTCATTGAAGCACAAATTAAACAGGCAAAAGAATCCCAAGAACTCAAATGCCCTAAATGTTCTTCAACTAATTTAACAGCTAACACAAAAGGATTCGGATTAGGGAAAGCTGCAGTTGGTGGAGTATTACTTGGGCCTGTAGGGTTGTTAGGTGGGGTAATTGGAAGTAAAAAAGCGGTATTTATTTGTTTGCATTGTGGCAATCAATTTCAAAAGTAAAATCATTATATGAGGGGATGCGATGTAATGTCACTCAATACTCCATCAATAGAAAATAATAAAAATTCCAAAAAGAAATACATATGGGGTGCAATAATTGTCATCTTCGTTGCTCTGTGTGTAGTCGGTATTAATCAATATCTAAATAATAATAAGACCTTTAATCTAAATGTTACGAAAGCAGACCAATATTTTAAGATTGAGAAATTTGATGATGCAAGACAATATTATCAAATCGCATTAGATTACAGAGGAAGTGTTAGGATAGAAAATAAAATTGAAATATGTAAGAAATTAGAATCATCTAAAAGTATATTTGATACAGGAAGCACTTTATTCAATAAGAAAGAATATGTAAAGGCAGTTGATTCATATAAAAAAGTAATCATAGAAGATGAAAAAAGGTTCAATTTGAACCTAAGGATAAAATTGCGGAAAGCATTAAATTATATAGTGATGAAGAATTTTCACAAGCAAAAGATTTAGCAGACAATAAGAAATATGCCGAAGCAGTTGCTCACATCGGTTTAGTTTTAAGTTTAGACCCAAATAATGAAACTGCTGAAACACTAAACACACAATATTCTTCACTTGCGTTTGATCAAACCAAAGAGAAAGTTGACACTTATATGAAGTCACTACCCACAGAAGCAGAAGTAAAGGCATTAGCAAAAACACAAGGTGTTAGGATTGGAATGACACAACAAGAGGTATTAGATTCTTCTTGGGGAAAGCCAAATAAAGTAAATAGAACTATAACTGCAAATGGCACTCGTGAACAATGGGTTTATGATAATGGTGGTTATTTATATATTGACAACGGAATATTAACCGCAATTCAGAATTAATTCAATAAGAGAACAAATTAGGTGTTAGCCGTATTTGACTAACACCTAATTTTTGGATTTAAAGTATGGACATTTTGTAGGTAATTGGATTAAAATTAAGGTGAAGTCGGAATACCTTGTATTTAAGGCAGATAAAATGAACACTTAACCAATAACGTCAAGTGTTCCAGTGAATTCATATTTATTTCTGATTTTTTATATCTGTTAAAAGAAATATGACTTCAGAAAATCCATAGAATAGAGCACACTGGATTACCGAGGAAATCAGTGTAAAAATAATTACTGTACTTTTTAGTTCCCTAGGAAAATTGTCACTATTTCCAGTTACTAAGGCACTAATTAATCCTACCACTAAAAGAAAAATACCAATGAATTTAAGTGTATTACCAACAGGATTTTTTTGAGTAGAAGAATAATTACTTTTAAGTCCATTAGCAAATGTCACATAATTCACCTCCATTTCCACTCAGTAACTATATTCGGTAAAATTTCACAAATACCTTTAAATCTGCTTTGTGGATTTGATTATTTTTTTTGGATAAAAGAGAAGAAACACCTTATTCAGATGCTTCTTTGGGGTTATAGTGCAGTAAATCCGACAAACTACATTGTAAGGCTTCACATATCAACGCTAAATTATTAAAACTAATTTCTTTTGCTGTTTCATTAAATAAGGCACTAATAGAGGCAGCACGAATTTCAGTTATTTCAGCCAAATCCTTTTGTGACATTCTTTTTTCAGCCAGTAATACAGGAAGATTAATTCTTATTTGACCTTTGGCAAGCATCATTTATTAACACCTCTCTATGTTAATAAATATAATATATATTATTATTATTGTCAATGAACGCAATAATATTCCTATCGAAATAAAATAACGATTAAACTTGACAATTACTCTGAGCGGAATTATAATACGATTAGATAGTAAATATTTGAGGGGGAAAATCAAAATGAAAAAGATTAACGAAATGATTAACTATGCTCTAGAGGTTCTTGTTGCTAATGGATTAGAAAAGACAGGACGTAGAACTCCATTTACTGGTTATCAGGATTTAAACATTGATGAAATCGAAATGATGGAATTCTTGTTCAAGTTTGAAGGATCAATGGAAAAGTTCGTAGAGTTGGCAGAGGAAAACAAGGGTTGCAATGCAAATACACCTATTGATAAGCTCATGTACCATCTTAATAAAACGCACAATTTTGGATTTTTAAATCACAATAAAGTTGAAGTCCTTAATGCCATCGAAGATATATCCCAAATCCATATGAAAGAACGTCATATTACTTACTTAAATATCTTGAGAAATATCAAACCTGATATCAACATCCTATTTGTAGATTATTATAATCAAATACATTCTCACCTAAATCCATTTATGGTTGAGCAAGTATTATTTTCACTTTACGAAACTCTAGACTATGAAGGACTTAAAATGAATTACAAGGATTTTAGCGCAGCATCAATATCACATTTCTTTACTGGAGACTGGAAACCATATTTTTCTCCGTCAAACTGGGGTTATTATATTGTTGATTCATTTGGAAGATATAACCCTTATCTCAGCTTATACCCTAAAAATGAAGATGGAACAGGTGCTATATGGAGTTATAGAAGTTCAAAATACCCGAATGGTAGTTATGGAAGTAAAAAAAGTGCTGAAGCTAAAATATCACAACTAAAGTCACTAAACGAAATTGCAGGTATTGAAGGTCTTAATTGGAGTATTCAATTTGCAAATATTAATGATATGTATTTCAATCTTACGGAAGAAGAAAGAACTTCAGAAAAATTTAATCGTGACCGTCTCCACATTGAGCAAGAAGTCCCTAAAGGCAAGATTACTATGCACAAAAAACTTGTAAAAGAGCTTTTATCATTAAGCAAAAGGAGTGCTTAATATGGCAGCCAGGATTTATAATTTCCCATCCATCCTTGAAAATGCAATCCGGCTTGCATCTGCAACACACTGGAGTCCAGCAGATAACTATGGTGCTATGTTTACTGCCGATAAATCATACCTACTTAAAATCGATGCGTATACGGAAGAATTTTATGTGACTGACAATCAAGGAATCCAAAATTATTCATTCTATATCATTGAAGGTAATTTTAAGAATTGGCAAAAAGAAAAGGACTTGCTCCAACAAGTCCAGTAGAAGATTAATGCAAGTGAACGCTATTCTAACCCACCTGAAGATGGCCTCTGGAACAGGCCGAAACCGATGATCCAGTACAATGCTGGGGAGGTCGTGGGAACCCCACTTCGAGGGAGTCGTTCAGCTCCCCTTTACATATATTATTTTGCTCTTTGAAAAAATATTGAAACTCAGGCACAAATGTAGAAGGGCAAAGCTCCAATTATCTCGCAACAGTGGAAGAATTTATACACAACTATTTATGGTGGTATGAGGACAGGGAAAACACAAAAACCCACTCTATTTTGAGTAGGTTCACAGATTTGACTTATCTTAAAAGGGTGCTATAATTATAAATATAGAACGAGTGTTCGATTCAAAGGCAACGGATTTGACATTCATTAAACTCGTGGTAAACTACTAACAGGGCTATCTCTGCAAAGATATCCCTTAGGTATTTCTATCCAATTTTAGAGGAAAGGACTGTGATTATATACATGATTGTGATTTGCTAATTGTAATTAATTCCCAAACTTGAAACCTTACTCTCACAAGTGTTTGGAAGGGTGATTTGATTACATTCACTTCATTGAGTTAAGTAGAATTATTAGCATTATAACCCGGAATTAAATAAAAGTAAAGATATTTAATTAAAATCAATTAAATATTTAGCTACAAAAAATATCATGCCCAGTTAGATCAAGGTATATACACAAAAATAAAAAAATTAAAGCGAAGAAAGAGGAAGATAATAATGGCAAAGATTAAACAAATCGGTGGAAGTCCCAATGAAGTACCTGCAATGGCAAAGGATATCTTAGTATGGTTTAAGTGCTTAGAAGGAAAGAATCATCCATCATATTTAATTACCCCTTATGATGTTACTCAAAAAAGATTGGGATGTCCCCTATGTGAAGGCAGAAAAGCTATCATTCCTTATCAAATTAGATTTGGAGTTAAATTAAATAATAATGACAGTCAAGCAGGAACTTTTGGAGGTACTGAATATTTTACTTCAATAGAAGAAGCTAAAAAAGAAGTAGATAAAACTTTTAAGTCAACTATTAAGAAAATGTTTTCCGATGCACAACATACTGGTTTAACTATTGTTAGTGAATTGAATTTTGTTTCAGCAAAATATAAAGATGGTACTGAATTAGTTGGTCGTATGGATGGGACATTTGATGGTGGAGAATTCAATATCGAGATTATCAAGGCGTAAACAAAAAAATAAATGGAGGAAAAATAAAATGATGAAGACTAAAAATGCAGAACCGAAGAAATTTTATGAAGTAGAAAGTGATAAACATTTAAGTATTTACGATTTGGACAATTGTGAATACATTGGAAAACTTAATCTATGGAATGCTAATATATTTGAAATTGGAGAAAGTTCTGTTGTTAAAACTGTTGATTCTATTTTGGAATCATATGATAAAAATCTATTTGATAATAGGTTTGGAAATCATTTGGACTTGATAATGGTTGATAGTGAAACATTGAATCCTGAAGCTAGGCTTGAGTATTTCATTGATGATGAAGCTGAAGACAAACAAGAAACGTTCCTTGATGTTGTTGAACACGACATTAGATGTATATTCTCTATGAAACTTGCGGAAATACACGGAAGGAAAGAAACCTATGTAACTCCTGAGATGGAATTACTACGACAAAAGGAATTAGCAGAAATAGAAGAAGAGGAATATAAAAAAGAACACACAATGGTTTGCCCTTCTTGCGGAGATATTGCTATAAATCAGGCTCCAAATGGTGCAGGAATTTTAGAAAGCTGTGATTTTTATTGTGCTTGTGGATGGCAAGAGGAACAAATTGGAGGTGGAAATTAATGAAGAGATTAGAAATTGATGAAAAATTTATTAAAGACTTTGGAAGAAGATTGACACATGATGATTTTTATGAAGATGGTAGCATTAATGATTGCTTCAAAGAATATTTGTCAACCAAATATAAAAATTCTGATATCTATATAAAACCATTTGGTTCATTTTGTCCAGATAAATCAGAGGACAATATAAATTCATTTGTAGTTCAGTTTGTTGACAGAGATTGTATTATTGGAAAACATTATAATGCAATTGCATTAGATTTTATCAGAGAACCAAACAATGAAAATAATTTTTGTTATACGATGGGAAACACTTGGTATCGTCATGAATTTGTAAAAGATGGTAGAAGGTTTTTTGATGGTTCTGAAAAAGAATTAAGTTATAAATTAGTTAATGATGTAATTGATTTTTTTAAGAATTTTTCATTTTAATAAAACAAATAAAAAGAAGGAAAGAAGGATTTAAAATATGTTAACAGTGCAAAAGGAAAAAGAAATTCTCAATTTTGGAAAAAATAAGGTTAAAGAGCTTAGAAATTTACTTGAGTCAAAGGAAGTCCAAAAAAAATATAACAATATCAATAGCGATTGCCTAGAATGGGAAAAATACAAGGTCAACATAGACAACTTCACCATGAGACATTATGAAATTGGTGCAGACATTATTACGATACCTATTAAATGGGGTGTTGTAAAAAACCTACTTAAATTCAAAATGGCAATTGAAGAGATAAGCAAAGAACATAAATTGGCCTTATATGTAAACGATGCCTACCAAGATCAGCAAGAAGCAGATGAATATGATGACTGGTTTTTACGACTCAGCAGTCCTTCTATGAATAGAAACATTCAGACAATGAGATTGATGAGCTATCAGGAATCAGAAAAAATAAACTCTCTCTTTTCTGAAATTAATCGTGCAAAAGATAAGTCACTGTCGGTGAACATAAGCCACATAAAGCAACTACTTAATCTAGGGGTTGATACCATGCTAAATCTTTCTTATAAGAAGGAAAATGTAGTTGGAAGAATTAAAAAGATGGATGACGTTGATATTGAACTATTAGTCCAATGCCAGCCAGAATTGATCACTATCTCCACTATACAAATGAAAGATCCTTGGATTATCAAAAGCGTTGAAGGTGAAACTCCTGTCAACTATATGTGGAACGATAGGTTGGAAGGAAATGTGAATATATTTGATGAAGTAACGGATGAATTTCTATCATCAATGCCCTGGGAAAAGACAATATCGAGCTAGGTTTAGAGCAGTAGTTAATAGATAAATAATAATAGAGAGAAGGAAATTAAAAGAATGATTAATAAAGTTGTTAATATCCATGGACTAGATGCCAAACTTGAAGCTATACAAACAGAGATCCTAAGTCAGCATTCAGATCCAGAGGGCATGAATACACATGAGCTTGCCCATTTAGTAGCAAAAAAGATGTCCAGTGAGGACATTAAAAAACTGACTAAACTTATTGATAAAATAATTAGCAAGATGGCGATTGTCATAAAAGTAACATATGCCCCTGAGAATAAATCGTTTATGTTGGATTTCAGAATTGATAATATTGATGACAAAATTTATGGCAAGGTTGTTCACATAGGATTACATGAAATATTATTCCATCAATGTACTTACCGCCAGAATATTGAATCAAGTGTGATTGCAACATTGCTTTACACGGCTCTTCAAAAGGAGGTAGCTTAATGCAAGTATTAAATATGCCAAAATATAATAGGCAACGCGTAGCAGCCATTGCATCACAGGAGAAGGACTACTCACGATATGGATTTAAGAAAGACTTTGGGAAGCTCCAAGGTGTTGATTCTGAAGTAATCTTAGTCTTGTTGAGCGTGGCCCAAATTATTGAAGCCAGAGTAATAAAACAACAGATATTGGAGGCCATTGAACACCAGGAACTCCGCGATTTTATCCTTATGGATATTCTCACGGAATGTGATGAAACATTTTTCTCCAAAGAAATTAAATTAAAGACATATAAAAATATTGTGAGGATGGACGAGAAGGATCTTGAAGAAGCGTTTACTCAAATATCAAATCAGATCAATTATTAGTGGGGTTATGTCTCGAATTTAGTGAAAATCCTACTTTCTGAAACCCTACTCCTGCAAGGGTTTCAGAAAGGCTAAAAATGACAAAATCAAATATTTAAGACTAGGTTGAACACAAATAAACTTTAGGATAGATTGTTCATCTTAAATATTACAAAGGCTTAGAGAGGCATTTAAATGCAAGTAAATCAATTCTGAGGTCAGGATTATCAACAGTAGTGGATGAATTGAGACATAAGTATATTAAGGGGTAAGATTATACCAAATAGAAAAATAATAGTCTAAAAACTACACAATAAGGTAGATTTAGATTAAAAGAAATTAATAGAGAAATAATAAAAATGGAGGAAAATAATAAGAATGACGGATGAGATGCTGAATTCTAACACATATATTATGTCAATTGATGGGAAAGACATTATCAATTATGGTTCAAATTATAAGGTTAAACCTCATAAAAAATACAAGGCCACTCTTGATTATAGCCTAGAAACAATTCAATTAGATAAAGTGGCTCAGGCAGTATATAAGAACAAAAATAAAAGCATCTTCTATATGAAAGACAATAAGCAATTTACTGATGCTATCGTAAATATTACGTTTAAATATTCGGTCAAGGAATACCATGATAAAAACGTTGGCAAACAAAAAATATATATTAGATATGATGGCGATATTCAGGATCTAAAGAAAATCGAGTTTGTAAATGGTTTATTTACTAAAGATAATATTATAGTTGCTATCAAAATAAATGCAAAAGTAGAAGAGTCTGACATTGAATTACCTAAAGGTTTTACATATGCCAATGATGATGGAAAGATAGTGATTGTTGCTGATATTGATAATATTAAGACTGTTGAAACCACATCTAAAGTTAGACAGACACTATATAATAATGGATTTATTATGAAAGATAATAAAGGAAAAGAATCTAAGATGGTCAGGTTTAAGCGGTCAAGTGGAGCCAGCAGAGAGGGTAAGTGTTTATTTATCAATAATGATTTTTACGAAGATATGATGAAATGGTCAATGATGGGTTTGGAGTATTCTGAAACGGATGAAATAGATCTAGCAGCCATAGAAGCGTATATTTCCCTCACAACATCCTCAATAATTGATACTATTGAGATCGACCCTAGAAGCATTTTGTTAATTGATGATTATAAGAGTACTTTTAATGATAAAGCTATGGTAACACGAATCAAGAAAATTGATGGGATTGATAGATTATCCACTAAATCGGAAGAAGTAAAAATTACTAATAATATATGGGATGGGCAATCATTGCTTGATTCCAGTGTTTACGGTACTACCCCTGATGAGAATATCTATTGGGTCGATGGAAAATATTCAAATAAAACAATGCTCCTTCTTCGCAATAGGTTCTTTAAGTCGGCGTGTTTTAACACAAATATCCAACAGTTTTTTGCAGAGAATGGCATTACCAAAAT
>Ga0209386_1000944_pt1 | contig 12889 bp, 15 predicted proteins | sample NGEPertwo_FD_184510 | JGI IMG/M metagenome (GOLD analysis project Ga0209386, IMG submission 184510) | Arctic peat soil microbial communities from the Barrow Environmental Observatory site, Barrow, Alaska, USA - NGEE Permafrost154B-two... | ecosystem: Environmental > Terrestrial > Soil > Wetlands... | reverse complement strand
AGCTTGTAAGGATTAAAAACGAAAAAGAGTGATAGATAAATCTATCACTCTTCTCGGTTACATTTCTTTTATTTGTCCACTTTTGTGGGTATAGATCACGTAGGGGTGTCCTTTTTTAAAAATTAGAAGAATGGAGGTGTGAATCATGCAGATGGATAAAAGAGAACGCTCCCTTTTAGGCTTCGCTTCTGCTTTGCTGGGATTCCTTTTTATTATACTTGTCAAAACTCAGGGAGCAACGGCCAGTCTGCTTCCACTGCCGGACACATCTGTACCCAGTCTGATTCAAACGGAACAAGAAAATCAACTGCTTGTTGCCGAAAACGATAAGATACAACTCGAGGTGGGGAAATATACTCAAGGTCAAAGTGCCTTCACCTTGGCAAATCAGCAATTACTAGATGCCAAGATGAATGCTGGTTTGGTTGAAGTTTTCGGCGAAGGCTTACGAATCACGCTCGATGATTCCAAGCGCGTTGCTACGGAAGAAGATGATGCTCAGCTCTTCTTAATTCATGAACAATACATTCGGGGGATTTTTAACGCTCTGTGGAATGGCGGTGCAGAAGCCATTGCCGTCAATGGTCACCGTGTGACGACAGATACGGAGGTATTTTGTTCAGGCTCGTACATCCAAATTGGCGGAACTCGTCAAATGCCACCTTATGTTATTGAATCGATTGGAGATGCAAATACATTAAAGTCTGCGCTTAGTTTTTATTATGTCTGGTTTAGACTCGGTGATCTTCAAGACCAAAACGGAATTACTCGTAAAGTTGAGGTTTTAAGTAAGGTAGTGATTCCCGCAGGTAAACTCCATGAGTATCATTATGCGGAACCATTCAAGGAGGGAACTTAATGAAACGATGGAAAAGGAGCCTAGCCTTACCGGTCACTATGGTGGCGATTGCCCTTGGCTTTATGATATCTCTTCAAGCTCAAACGCAAAAAAATGTCTCCGCAGCTGAGCAAATTAGCGCAGAGCGTTTGACAAAAATGAAATCGGTGCTAACAAATTCTCAGGCGAAAAATACTGAACTTCAAGAAGAGCATCAAGTCTTATTGGAACAATTGGACGCTGCAAGGAAAAAGGTGGGGACCGATCCTGACCTTCTTGCACAAATAGTAAAATTGCAGATTCTCGATGGCACACAAGCAGTTCAGGGCCCGGGGATTCAGATTAGTATTGATGACCGAAAGTCTAATTTACCTATCGGCACTGAAGACCTGGCTACAATCATCAACACGTTGAAGTTCGCAGAAGCTGAGGCCATCAGCATTAATGGCCAACGTATCGTTGCTTCGACCTCCATTGTCCGGAGTGGAAGTTCGATTATCTTGGTGAACGGAGTGCCAATAAATCGCTCTGATGGAATCCCGTATGAACTGAATGTCATTGGGAATCAAGAGGTGCTTTTGGATTACTTCTCTAAACTAGAAGCTCCAAACTTAAAAGCAAATGGCATGGCAGTGAGCGTCACGAAGAAAGTAATGCCTATCCCCTCTTATAAAAGAGCGTATGTTTTCGAAAAAGCGAAACCATTGATCCCTCAATAGAGGCAGGCGTGCTAAAATGTTGGGAGTGGGAAGTATGTTACTTTTGATGGCTCGAGTGAATCAACTGCTAGACCATGAAGATTATATTTCCTACATGGAAAAGATCGATGTGTTGGAAAAGGAGCGTCTTTTTTGCAAGCATGGCTTTGAGCATGGCTTAAATGTGGCTCGTATCGCTTATGCTTATTTGCTAGAAAAGGGAGAGCTGCCATTTCCCAAAGAGAGCGTTTATGCATCCGCTCTTCTTCATGATATAGGACGTTGGATAGAATATGGAACGGGTGAAGATCACGCAGAAGCAAGTGCTCGACTAGCGCTTCCTTTGCTTGAAGCATGTCACTTTGGTCTGGATGAAATTAATGTGATCTTACAAGGAATTCGTGAACATCGTCGTGATCCTGAGGACGATTTGACAAGGCTAGGAGCGGCCTTGGCCTTAGCGGATGATTGGGCAAGGGATTGTCGTCGTTGTTCAGGACAAGCACTATGTAATAAGTATCATCAGTCGATGAATCAGGTCATGTATTGAGGGAGGGTAAAGCATGCAGACGTATGGTATACGCTGGGTTACTCTAGATAGTTTGGAAGAAGCTAAAATGGCTCTGACACAAATTGGATCTGATCCTGCAGGAATTGCTCATACGGCGGGAAAAGCAATAGGTCGTGGGATAAAATTGGAACAAGTACCGTTATGGGTAGCCCATATATTAAAACAAGAAATGTTATCTGTTGGTGGAGATGCAGCGGTACACCGGAACGTTATTATCAATAAGATAGAGGCTACGGATGTTATGTTGCTGGGCACAGTACGGCAACTAGGGAAATTGGCCAGTAAGATACTAGCCCAACCCTTTGGGCTAAAGAAGGTGGGGCACGACCTAAAACAGTTACTAGCTACTTTGGAACCTCAGAAAACCCGTATCTTAAAATGCCGGGGTAAGGAACTAGAACTCGGCCATCGTACGCTGGTCATGGGTATCTTGAATGTAACGCCGGATTCATTCTCTGATGGTGGTAGGTACTATTCTATAGAGAATGCCATTGCTCAAGCACAACGTATGGTTGATGAAGGCGCAGATATTTTAGACATTGGGGCGGAGTCAACACGCCCACAGCATGAGGAAGTGAATGCAGAAGAAGAATGGCAACGCTTAGAACCAGTTCTAAAAACGCTCTTAGAGCATGTTGACGTCCCAATTTCAATAGATACCTATAAGGCGAGTGTTGCAGCTAAAGCTCTCGAAGCGGGTGCTCATATGATTAACGATGTCTGGGGATTACAAAAAGACCCAGACATGGCTAGGGTTGTCGGAGAATACCAGGTTCCTGTGATCGTGATGCATAATCAAGTTGGTACGAACTATCATCATCTCATAGGAGATATGTTGAGTTTCTTAAGGGGAAGTATTGAATTGGCAAAGGCCTATGGCCTAGCTGGAGATCAAATCATTGTTGACCCGGGGATTGGGTTCGGAAAAACCACGGAGCAGAATCTTGAGGTTATGGCCCGCTTGGCCGAATTTAGAACCCTTGGACATCCGGTATTACTGGGGGCTTCTCGCAAATCGTTCATTGGAAAAACATTAAACCAGACGGTGGATAATCGCTTAGAAGGGACACTTTCAACGAGTGTTCTTGGGGTTGTTGCGGGCGTGGATTTCATACGAGTCCACGATGTTCAGGCTAATTACAGCGCAGTGCAAATGGCCGATGCCGTTGTGCGGTCACGGAGAGGTGCTCACTATGTTGGGGCGTGACGCGATTCATCTGCGGGGATTGGAGTTTTATGCTTATCATGGGGCTTTGCCAGAGGAGCAAGTATTGGGGCAGAGATTTTTGATCGATATAGATCTTTTCACTGATCTAAGTCAAGCAGGATTTTCAGACCAAGTGGAGGATACTATCCACTATGGAGAGGTGTATCAAGTCATCAAGGATTGTGTTAGAGGAGAACGTCATCAATTATTAGAGCGCTTGGCTGACGATATAGCGCAACGTGTATTGAGAAAGTTTTCTTGTACAGCAGTTCGGCTTGAAGTTCATAAACCTCAAGCCCCAATTCCTGGGATTTTTAGAGATGTTTCGGTGGAGATTTGGCGGGAGCGAGGAGAGCGAATATGAGGGCGTTTTTAGGGTTGGGCAGTAATTTAGGAGACCGCGCCAATTATCTCTCACAGGCGATTTTTGCCTTGACCAGCCCCATGCTAAAGGTTGAAGCGACGTCTCGAATTTATGAAACAGAGCCCTGGGGCGTCATGGACCAACCCATATACTGGAATCAAGTGCTTGAGATTAAAACGTCACTTGAGCCCTTGGAACTTCTTCATTTTTGTCAGGAGATTGAAATACGACTTGGGCGAGAACGCAAGGAGCGTTGGGGTCCTCGAACCATTGACATTGACCTGCTTATTTATGATAATACAGTCAGTGATACTGAAGAATTAATTTTACCTCATCCATATCTGGAAGAAAGAGCTTTTGTACTTGTCCCTTTGCGAGAGATTGCACCGCAACTTGTGTTGCCATCCGGAAGATCTATTTCTGATGTATCCGGAGAAGGAAAGGTGCACCCGCTTACCTAAGGAAAATAGTAAGGGTACGATGTTTCATACTTCTGTAATGACACCTGATGACCAGACGATATCGAAAGAATTGTACTGTTTTGGGTGAATTAGAGCATGATAAAATGACTGACAGAAGTCGCTGCCAAAAAAGAAGTTTATAAAAACCGCTTGGATCCATTGACCGAGACGGAGGGTAAAATGTGCACCTTCACGCTCGTGGGGGCGTTTTTTATTGCTTGAATATTAGGAGGGACGAGATGAAATTTGGAATTATTGGAGCAGGAATCGTAGGCACGGCGCTCGCTGTGCGTTTAGAAGAAGCGGGGCATGAATGTATAGGGGTTCATACACGTAGTCGTCTATCGTATGAGCGGTTTAAGAGGTACTTAAAGACTGAGCATCTCCCCTTAGAGGCGCTTGTTCTAGAGGCTGATATTTTGTTTATCACTACCCAAGATGGTATGATTCGAACGATTGCAGAGAATTTGGGGACAAATGAGTTCATAAAACCGGGACAGGTGTGGATTCACTGTTCTGGATCACTCCCTTCAGATATATTGCGTATAAAAGAACGTTTACCCATATATTGCTTATCGTTACATCCCTTGCAGGCCTTTGCGAGTGTTGAGGAGGCGTTGACGCTTCTCACGGGAACACATTTCGGGATCGAAGGAGACCGCGAGGAATTGGGAGCTGGAATTGTCAAGGATTTGGGTGGAATTCCCCATCACATTTTGGCGGAAAAGAAAACGCTCTATCATGCGGGTGCCGTCGTAGCTTCTAATTATTTAGTGGTTCTTGCATCTTTGGCAGTGGAGCTTTTTTCGGAAGCAGGTATTGCAACAGACGAAGCCCTATCGTCCTTACTGCCGCTGATGAGAGGTACACTATATAATTTGGAACAGGCAGGTATACCCCAAGCTTTAACGGGACCAATTGCCCGTGGAGATGCACAAGTGGTACAAGGACACTTAGATAATATGCCGGCAAACCTCCTGAAAATTTATCAGGTCTTAGGGTTAAAGGCTCTAGAACTGGGAGAAAACAAAAAGGCTCAGCAGGGATTCAGTTATTCTCAGGAGACCTCAAACCTGTTAAAATCATTGTTCGGAGAATCAGGGGTAGTAGATCGGGATGAAAGGTAGAGATAACATGGAGAGAACTTCGCATATTTCTGAACTGCGTAAGATAATTGCCATGGAAAGAAGCAATGGTCGAAAAATTGCCCTCATACCAACTATGGGCTATTTGCATCGGGGACATTTGGCCTTAGTTGAGCAGGCCAAACAAACGGGCGCCTTCATTGTGGTGAGCATCTTTGTCAATCCCTTGCAATTTGGACCTAATGAAGACTATGAGAATTACCCAAGGGATTTTGATCGAGATGCCAATTTAGTGAAAGACGCAGGCGTTGATGCACTCTTTCATCCAACTGTTGAGGAAATGTATCCTCGCCCGATCGTCACCTATGTTGAGGTAGGTCAGCTGGATACGGTGCTATGTGGAGCAAAGCGTCCGGGACATTTCCGTGGAGTGACAACCGTTGTAAGTAAGTTGTTCCATATTATCCAACCCGACTTAGCTCTTTTTGGACAGAAGGATTATCAACAATATTTGATTGTTAAGCGCATGGTCAACGATCTAAATCTTCCAATTGAGGTTTGTCCTGTTGCCATAGTTCGTGAAGAAGATGGATTGGCGATAAGCTCTCGTAATGTTTTTTTGACTTTGGAACAACGACATGAGGCTAAGGTTTTATCCCAAAGTCTAACAGCTGCGGAAACGTTTTTGCGATCAGGTGAACGATCAGCACGTAAACTGGAAAAGCAGGTGCGAGATATAATATCGGGCAATTGTCATGGCATCATTGACTATGTGGAAGTTCGGGATGCAGGAGACTTGAGTGAAGTAACTATGATTGAGGGTCCCGTGCTTATCGCTCTAGCAGTTAAGTTCGGATCAACTCGCTTAATTGATAACAAACTGGTGGAGGTGGATCCTCATGATTAGAATCATGATGAAGTCGAAAATTCATAAGGCGACCGTGACCGAGGCTAATCTTCAGTATATGGGAAGTATTACGATTGACATAGCACTAATGGAAGCAGCAGATATCTTGACTAACGAAAAGGTACAGATAGTGAACAATAACAATGGTGCAAGGATTGAAACTTATGTTATTCCAGGAGACCGAAACTCAGGGGTGATTTGTCTTAATGGTGCTGCTGCCCGTAAAGTCCAAGTCGGAGACCAAGTCATTATTATTTCCTATGGCATGTTCACCGAAGAAGAAGCTCATGAGTATATTCCGAAAGTCGTCTTTGTTAATGATGTAAACCTCCAAGCTAAGATTGTTTCAGAAGAAGTCCATGGGCAAAAAGCGTGATGTTACGTCAGGAAATTCTCCAACTCCTTGCTTCACACCCTGAAAAATATGTGTCAGGCGAAAAAATTAGCGAACAATTAAATGTCACGCGGGCAGCTATTTGGAAGCAAATTCAGGTATTGAAAAAAGAGGGCTTTGATATTGTAGGGCAAACTAAGAAGGGATATTGCCTCTTGAAAACTCCCTTTTCTCTTAATGAATGGGTTTTTAATAGAGCGTTAACCACAACCTCATTAGGTCAAAAAATTACTCTTGAAGATGAGCTAGAATCCACCAACGTTCGGGCCAAAGAGCTTGCTCGGCAAGGGTGCGTTCATGGACAAGTTGTTTTGGCAAGGCGCCAGAGCTCGGGGCGAGGGCGACTGCAGCGACAATGGGAATCTCCAAGGGGTGGTCTTTGGATGTCTGTGGTACTCCAGCCTAATTTATCCTTAGCGGACGCGTCAAAATTGACCCTCGCTGCGAGTATAGCGATTGTCGACGCAGTTGAGGAACTCTTCTCTCTTCGTCTCGGGATCAAGTGGCCAAACGATCTGATGTTTGACGGCATGAAAATCGCAGGAATTCTAGGAGAAGTCGTGGGGGAATGGAATGCCGTTCAAACGTTGATTTTGGGAATAGGGATAAACGCTAATTTTCCCAGTACACAATTGAGTCCTTTATTTAAAGCAACAACTCTTCTTGAAGTTTTAAAGGTGGAGGTAGACCTAAACATATTGGCAGCGACAATACTAAAGCATTTAGAAAAGCAAGTCATATCTCTCGAAGGAAAAGCGTTTGAGGAACTGAGGGTGTGTTGGTTAGAAAGGGCAGTTAGCTTGGGAGAAGAGGTAAGAATTTTGCGAGGAGAACAAGTCATTCAGGGTATTTTTAAAGGAATCACGATCGACGGAGCCCTACTTCTTGAAACTGAGGCAGGAGAAAGAAGCTTTTCCGCGGGAGAAGTACAACTGCGTCCAAAATGAGTCATCAAATAGTTCTTGTAACTCCGCCAAACTTATTGTAAACTTCTTATAATAAATAAGTTTACAATAAGAGGAGGATATTATGAAAACTAGGAAATTAGCCATGACTTCCGTAATGGCAGCACTGATGTGTTTAGCAGGGATGTTACTTCACTGGGTTTCTCCAGCTTTAGTACCTTTTAGTATTTTACCGGTTCTGGTGCTTATGTCAGGCATTATACTGGGCGCGGAGTATGCAGCTATGGCTATGCTGTTGTATTTGGTTCTAGGGCTGTTTGGATTGCCTGTCTTCTCAGCCGCTCCATTTGGAGGATTCGGCTACCTCCTTAAGCCAACCTTTGGATTTCTTCTAGGCTATGTGGCGGCCGCGTACGTTGTGGGAAGAATCTACCGTGAAGGAAGTTCGTGGTGGGCGATTGCTGGAGTCCTTTCTGGTCTAGTCACCTTGTACGTCTTTGGGTTAAGCTATCTGTATATAATCTTACACTGGGTGTTGCACCGCCCGACAAGTGTCGCGAGTGTAATGATGATCGGTTTTGTACCCTTTATTTTTGGGGATCTAATTAAGGCAGGAATTGCCGTCTGGGTTGGACTGGAAGTGGTTCGACGGCGTAAAGCGTCTAAAGGGTAGCTCATTTTGCAAAAGGAGTAAGGAATTATGATTCTTGTATTTGATGTCGGTAATACAAATATTGTGTTGGGAGTCTATGATGAGAGGGTTTTGACCCATCATTGGAGGGTATCCACTGAAAAATCCCGCACTGTTGATGAGTATGCGGTTGTTATTAAGAACTTATTTGATTTTAGCGTCCTAACCTTTAAGGAAATTAAGGCAGTGGTCATTTCTTCAGTGGTTCCTCCTGTGATGCCAACTTTGGAAGCCCTGGCCAGAAAATATTTTGGTGTAGAACCACTAGTGGTGGGACCTGGTATTAAAACAGGAATGCCTATAGTGTATGACAACCCCAGGGAGGTCGGAGCTGACCGCATCGTGAACGCCGTGGCCGCCTATGCTAAGTACGGGGGCCCCCTGGTCATTGTAGATTTTGGAACTGCAACGACGTTTTGTGTGGTATCGAAGAGAGGGGAATACGTAGGTGGCGCGATTGCTCCTGGAATCGGTATCTCTACAGAAGCGCTGTTCCTTAGGGCGTCAAAGTTGCCTCGTATTGAATTTGTTAAGCCTACATCGGTTATCGCTAAAAATACGGTAGCGGGAATGCAATCCGGAATTTACTATGGTTTCACCGGTCAAGTTGACGGGATTGTTAAGCGTATGAAGGCAGAACTGGGAGCGGAGACAAAAGTGATTGCGACGGGTGGATTAGCCGAGATGATATCTCAAGAATCAGACACGATTGATACTGTAGATCCCTTTTTAACCCTCGAAGGACTTTTGTTAATTTACGAACGTAATAAAAAATAGTAAATAAGAGGAATAAATATATGAAGTTAGGACATTATGAACTGGGAGTTCCAGTATTTTTAGCCCCTTTGGCTGGAGTAACGGATAAAGCATTTCGTGAAACGGTCTGTGCAGTGGGCGGAGAATATGTCTGGACTGAGATGATCAGTGATAAAGCTTTGACCTATCAGAACTCCAGGACCTTAAATATGCTGGATTTGCGTGGGGAATCAGAACCGAGGATCGTACAGCTTTTTGGTATGGATCCGGAAACGATGGCTCGCGCAGCTCAATTGGCAATAGATTGTAGCGCCAACGTCATTGATATTAACATGGGATGTCCCGCACAGAAAATTATCAAGAATGGAGAAGGAGCGGCACTACTAAAAGATCTTCCTCGCGCTCAGGCCATCGCTTCTGCCGTTGTACGAGCGGTCAGTGTTCCCGTAACGGTTAAAATTCGCCTTGGGTGGAACGATGATGACATTGTGGCCATTGAACTCGCTAAAGCGCTTGAGGCAGTGGGCGTCCAAATGCTTACGGTCCATGCGCGTACACGTGAACAATTTTACTCAGGGCATGCCGACTGGAAATGGATTGGACGAGTGAAGAAAGAAGTAAGTATTCCTGTCATCGGAAACGGGGATGTATTCATTCCCGAAGATGCCAGTAAGTTAATTGAGCAAACGGGATGTGATGGAGTTATGATCGGACGGGGTGCACTCGGAAACCCGTGGCTCATTCCGCGTACCCAGCATTATTTAAACCATGGGGCTTTGTTAACCGAACCACTGCTTGAAGAACGACTACAAGTTGCTTTGCAGCATTTCGATCGCATAGTGCGTTATAAGGGTGAGCGAATCGGGCTTAATGAGATGCGAAAACACGCAGTTTGGTATATCAAAGGAGTCGAGAAAGCTGCCCAACTCCGTAATGTGATCATGCAAACTAAATCACCAGAAGAAATGAGAGCGGTCATCATACAGATCTTGCAGGACTTTGAATAGTTATGAAGAATAAAGAAAAGTTATGTGAATAAAGTTCGATCATATGTAGGGATTCATCCTTGACAATATTTTGCAAGGTCCTTATAATAACGAGTAATGTATTTGAGGAATCTTTCAAGGTGTTCCTAGATTTAAAGAAAGTACGCATATAAGTCTTATAGATCGCGCGTGGCATCATAAAACGCTTAATGCGTAGGATGAGAAAAGGGAGCGAGAAAAATATGGCTGAAAAAGAAGTCATTCTAACTTTAGAAGGTCTCAAAAAGCTTGAAGAAGAGTTAGAACAATCTAAAACAGTGAAGCGTCGGGAAGTTGCAGGACGCATTAAACAGGCCATCGACTTTGGTGATATTAGTGAAAACTCAGAGTACGATGATGCCAAGAATGATCAGGCCTTTATTGAAGGTCGTATTATTACTCTCGAGAAAATGCTCCGGAATGCACGAGTTATTGATGAAGTTGAAGGAACGGATATTGTAGCCTTAGGTGCAAAAGTGCGTCTCAAAGATTTGGATTTTGAGGATGAAGAAGAGTACTTCATAGTCGGTTCAGCAGAAGCGGATCCAGGCACCAATAAAATTTCCAATGAATCCCCAGTTGGAAAAGCAGTTCTGGGACAGCCCAAAGGCGCTGTTGTTGAGGTGAACGTTCCTGCAGGGATACTGCACTATCAAATAATGAACATTATGTAATTAGTTTTATTAGATGAATTACTATAGAGTATATGATGAAATACGAGGAGCTAATAAGATGGTTGGGGGAGTACAGTATTTCTGAAAGGACAGAATGCTGTGCTCTGTTTTTTTCCCTCCTTAATTCTTCTTGTTGAGCGCAACGTGTCTGAATTTGATGAGAGTGATAAGATAATAATAAATGATGGAGGAATTAAGAATGGATAATGCCAACGACCCTTGGAAAATTCGATTAGAAAAGCTTGAGCTACTTCGCCAAGCAGATATTGAGCCTTATTCCGATCGCTATGTGCGCACGCATAAAGCACTTGAAGTGTTAGAACGTTTTGAAGAGTTAGAAGGACAGGAAGTTAGTGTCGCAGGTCGGATTATGAGCAAACGTGATCAGGGGAAAATAATATTTGCACATATTCAGGATTTTAGTGGACGTATTCAGATTTATATCCGCAAGGATGACTTAGGTGAGACGCTATTTGAACTAATCACTAAATTTGACGTGGGAGATATTATCGGTGTGGAAGGCAAAGTTTTCCGTACAAAACGGGGAGAAGTGTCCATTCATGCTGGTACTGTGACATTACTATCTAAGGCCATGCGCCCGCTTCCTGAAAAATTTCATGGTCTGACTAATGTAGAAATACGTTATCGTCAACGGTATTTGGATCTGATTGTGAATCCGGATGTTCGGCAAGTGTTTGTGACACGGAGCAAAATCATACGGTTTATGAGGGAGTTCTTGGAGGAACGCGAATTTCTAGAAGTGGAAACACCGACCCTACATGCTATTCCTGGTGGAGCGGCAGCACGTCCGTTCAGCACGCATCACAACGCTCTCGACATCGATCTTTATTTGAGGATTGCCCTCGAATTGCCTTTAAAGCGTCTTATCGTTGGCGGATTTGAGAAAGTATATGAAATTGGTCGGACTTTCCGAAACGAGGGAATTTCAATTAAGCATAATCCTGAGTTTACCATGATGGAGCTATATCAAGCGTATGCTAATTATGAAGATATCATGGAATTAACGGAAGAAATGATTGCGTCTATTGTACAAAAGGTACACGGAACGCTTCAAATTGACTATCAGGGGCAACCCCTTCAATTTCAAACGCCTTGGCGTCGTCTTACTATGGTAGACGGTATTTTAGAGTACTCAGGAGTAGATTTTAGCAGTATCAAAACAGATGACCAGGCGCGTGTTGCTGCCCAAGAGAAAGGTCTTCATGTGGAGGTTGACGCGTCACGTGGGAAAATAATTAATGAGTTTTTTGAAGAGTTTGTAGAGCCTAATTTAATCCAACCTACATTTATAATAGGGCATCCGGTAGAAATTTCTCCGTTAGCTAAACGTAACGCAGATCAGCCGGAATATACCGATCGGTTTGAAGCGTTTATATTTGGACGTGAGCTTGCCAACGCCTTTTCTGAGTTGAACGATCCCATTGATCAACGGCAACGTTTTGAAGCACAGGCGGCTGAACGCGCTAACGGTGATGATGAGGCACATTTGATGGACGAAGACTTCGTTCAGGCGCTGGAGTACGGGTTACCACCTACTGGTGGACTTGGAATAGGTATTGACCGGTTGGTTATGTTCTTAACGGATTCGGCGTCGATTCGAGATGTGATACTTTTTCCGACGATGCGCCCTAGAGATGATAGCGTTCAGGTTGAAGAAGTAGAAGAGTAACTGAAATTAGAAGTTTGCGGTGTTCAAGGCTGGCCCAATACGGGGCCAGCTTTATTGAGGCTGAGGTTATCCTAGTTAAAGCTATAAAATATTTGGTTTAAAGATAACGGAAGCATAAGGGAGATTTAGGCGCTATATTAGGAGCAGAGCTATTAATACGGCCCACAGCAATGTTTGAATAGAACGCCATAGGCGTGGTATAGTATTGTTTGTCGTTCAGCATAATATTGACTGATCTGCATATGATAATGGAGTCCTAAAAAAACGTATGCAGAAAAATTAGTATTGACAAATTACTCTCAAAATGCTAAGATGTTATTCTGGTCCAATTGGTCCAGAATATCCAGTGGTTTTTGGTCACCTCCCGCCATCCGTGGCTACAGGGACGCCTAGACCGACCTGATCTTTGAAAACTAAACAACAAGGACAGCCAATGAGGAAACTCGAAAGAGTTTCAAAGAACAATGAGCGAATCATCTTCTTCATTATAGAGAAGTGAAATAACTTTTTATGGAGAGTTTGATCCTGGCTCAGGACGAACGCTGGCGGCGTGCCTAACACATGCAAGTCGAACGGAGAATTTCAATAAGCTTGCTTAGCGAAATTTTTAGTGGCGGACGGGT